>Ga0194115_10006722_pt1 | contig 11588 bp, 9 predicted proteins | sample TA2MahsurfametaG_3_FD_148656 | JGI IMG/M metagenome (GOLD analysis project Ga0194115, IMG submission 148656) | Freshwater microbial communities from Lake Tanganyika, Tanzania - TA2015002 Mahale S4 surface | ecosystem: Environmental > Aquatic > Freshwater > Lake | place: Tanzania: Lake Tanganyika... | reverse complement strand
TTCTCGGATGACCTCTCAACCATCTACCTAAGTGGGAGTAGAAACAAGGGTAAGAGAAATCGGATTGTGCCAGTACCTGACTATGTGAAGCCTTTCATCCTTGAGTTTAGGAATGAGGAAAGTTCCCGGCTAAACAACATCTTCTCGGGCACAAGATTTCCTTTCAACACTTACTTCTTCGCCACCAAATGGTCAAGGTTCAAGAAGATGTCAAAACTCTTGGAGAAGGACCAAACGATGTACTCGTTCAGACATTCAGGTGCTCTCAAGGTGTTTGAGCAGACAGGTAGTCTCGTAAAACTCCAACAGGTGATGGGTCACAGTTCCCTTCAGGTTAGTCTGACTTACCTACGTGGATTGGAAGTGAAACAACTCAAGGTTGAGGACATGCCTGATTTATAAATCAACTAAATTTTTATCATGACGGACAACGAACAAGGAGAAATTCTCTTAAGCAAGGAGTATATTGAGAACCAAGTTGGGGTCAAGTTAACGGATGAACAGTACTTTGAGGTTGCTAAAGCCATCTTCGAATTGGCTTCTTTGATTATTGAGACTAGTCATCTATCTCAGAAGTAAACAAAGTAGAGTAATACATCATCGCAATCGGAACTTGTACAGAGAAAATCCCTAACTTGGTGTTACTACAACCGGGGGGAATACACTAAATTCGGGGGGAATACAATATGTCAATATTTAGAATTCTTACATTTGATTGATGTGCAACGGAGAAAAACAAGTCCGTGGGTTCAAATCCCTTCCTCTCCGCAGCTGGTGTATTTTACAAGTCACACTTCGTCATTAGGATATAAAAAAGTGTAATACATGAGAACTCACACAAGTATTTATAAGCAACTTACGGGCATTGACATTTTTATTGGTACGAGATATTGGTTTATTTTACTATTAACCGCCTCATGGTATTCTTGCTCAAACATACAAACTGATAATGCTGTTGAATTAACTGAAATCGAAGTGATTGATAGGGTGATATTTTACGAAGGGCAAAAGTACAATGGCGTAGTTTATCATGTTTTTACAGACCCAAACAGAAAACTATTTAATGTTGATTCACCTATAAAAATTAAAGGTGTTCCGATTGAGATATCAAGGTATATTGATTATGCTTTTACAGTCGTTGATGGAAAAATAAATGGTCCTGCAACTGGCACCATCAGATTTCATGACATGCTGAACCACTCAAGTTTTATGTTTTCGGATGAGAAAAAAATTTTCAAGGAGGCACTTGGATTGACATTCAATACAAATATTGTATCACTATCGAACATTTATGGTGTGGGTTTCATTGAAAATATAAATGTATACAATTCACAAGGTGATTTGATATATTCACTTGACAAAAATGATTTTATGGAAAATTGTTGGATAAGTTCTGATGACATTATTATAAAAAACTTGGGGAAAGAAATTAATTTATTTACCGGTAAAATATCAGAAGATGACGATGTTTGGATTGGGAGCTACAGTATAGGAAAAAAGGAAAATGGTGAATGGGAAGTTATAGTGAATGAGTATAATAGAATTACTATGGAAGAAAGAACAAAGGTTGGTGGTCTAGAACTACGTCCAGAAGCTTCCCCTGTAATGGGATTGGGTGATTTTTATAACAGTATTGCATTAAGACTAATCACAGGAGTTTATTAGTAATTTTACGTTTCATCGTAGTTGATTTACGTTGATAGTTCATTTTGCCGTATAGCTCACGCACAGTTGATTATGAGAATCTCATTCGGATGATTGCTGCATACAATACCAATCTTCTTAGAAAGGAGATTGATAAATGCGATAGTCTTTTCATTTTGCGAGAGCAAAACTCAGCGCAAACTGTACTATTTTGCTCTCTTTTTGACCTCTCCTTAATTTGTAACAAACTGATAATCAGAGAATAAGAGGTCAATATTTAGAATAAGCGTTTAACTCCGTTCTGTTAGTAAGTCGTTGAATTATAATATTTTAGAAGTGAATTTTTCGTTGGATTGTACAAAATCCTGCATAAGGTTAGTTTCATCAAAGCAATAAATTGAAAGGGAAGACCCTTCGGTGAGCCTCTGAGAAAATGAAAATTGCACTTTTCTTGGGGGCTCTGTTTGAATTGGGGCGGAGGGCGGCAGACGATTTGGGAGGGTCGAGTACAACTTCACTGTAGATGGCCGCTGGAAACGCCCAAAATTCTCAAAATTGTAAGTCGTCAGCATAAGTTGGATTTAAGAAACTAAATTTATTTGAGTGTAATAAATTGAGACCCAGATGTACTTGACGAAAGAGAAGTTAGAGTCACTCCTTGGGGTTTCATTAACACACGAGCAATATCTGGAAGTTCGCCACGCTGTTTTTGAACTTGCCTCAATTATTATTGAAACCGCCTAATAGTTGCTTGACCTTTTGAACGGTGCGGGTTGATGACTGCGTCGCACGGGCCACTTCGCGAATCGGTCTATTCAATTCTAGGAGTTCTGCAATCTTTTTGTTTTTTGGCTTCCCCAGGAAGTCGCGCACTGTTTCATTTGTCCCGATGGGCCTTCCAAAACGAACACCTCGCGCTTTAGCCATTAGCCGGCCTTGGGTGGTACGCTCCATAATTGCTTCTCGCTCTTGTTCAGCTACCCAGGAGTAAACCGTTCCAATGAGGTCAAAGAGCTTATTTGGCTCACCGTTGACGTGGCTGGAAATGCCGAGACTGCGAACGACAATATTCACACCCACCTCTTTGCAAAGATTAAGCGTGGAAAGGGTATCGAACCCTGACCTTCCGAGGCGAGACAGCTCTTCAACAACAAGGGTCTTTACCTTTCTGGAACGCACTAAAGCAATCAACTTCTTGCCTTGCGGCCTGTCAACCATTTTGACTTTACCGCTAACGACATCAAAAAGTACAAGGTCATAATTGTCCTCGTCCAGTTCGTTCCGGTGGCCGTGTTGATTTATTGTGCTCACTCGGTTGTATTTGACCTTCATTCTGTGTTTTTTTTAATACAGGATTAAAAATAATACATTATTTCAACAGCCACAAGGCTTTACCAATTCTCAAACGTCACTTTGCTGTGGTCTTTAATGTTTTAACTTACGTGAACACGCTTGGCACTCGTACTTAACGAACATTCACTTTTTTCAAGGTTTTTTAAGGGCTAACTTTACCAACGACCAGTTCCAATCTGTATTTGTATGAGCCTCAATTCAATTCTTCAGAAGTATCGTAGTATTTCCTTTTCCGAGCGAGACAAAGGGGAGCGGTTCGAAAGGTTGATGCAAGCGTATTTGCTAACTGACCCGATGTATGCCAGTCAGTTTAAGAATGTTTGGATGTGGGATGAGTTTCCCTTCAAGGATGATTTAGGTGGAAAAGATACGGGTATAGACCTGGTAGCCCTTAAACATGATAACGAGTATTGGGCTGTTCAGTGTAAGTTCTACCAAGAAACAACAGTTATCTCAAAGGGGTCGGTCGATAGTTTTTTATCCACATCAAGTCGCACGTTCAAAGACGAAAATTCAAAAATCACGGGATTTTCTCAGCGACTTTGGATTTCGACATCTGAAAACTGGGGGGATGGAGCACTTGAAGTATTCAAGGGACAAAACCCACCTGTTTCAACAATCAGTCTATCTGACCTGGAGACTGCACCTGTTGAGTGGGTGAAGTTGGAGCAAGGAATTCATGGAGATAATGCCAGAACTGAAAAGAAGAAACTGTACCCCCATGTTATTGAGGTACGTGACAAGGTTGTAGAATACTTCGAGGATAATGAACGAGGTCGGTTAATCATGGCTTGCGGGACTGGAAAGACCATGACCTCACTTAAAATTGCCGAAAAACATACAGAAAGTAAAGGCACAGTTCTTTTTTTGGTGCCGTCAATCGCTCTTATCGGACAGACTCTAAAGGAATGGACTTCACAAGCGGATAAACCAATAAATCCTATTTGTATTTGCTCTGACCCTGAAATAACAAAAGGGCGTTCAACAGGTGACCGTGATATGACAAGTACCGTTGATTTGGCTTGGCCTGCATCTACGGACACAGAGCAAATTCTAAATCAATTCAAGCATTACAAGAGCTCTTCAAAGGAAGGAATGACGGTAGTATTTTCTACCTACCAGTCGATTGATGTTATTTCAAGAGCTCAAAAGGTTCTGCTCAAAGAGGGGTTTCCAGAGTTTGACTTGGTTATTTGTGATGAAGCGCATCGCACAACTGGATACACCGATGCCGGTATGGATGATTCGGCCTTTGTAAAGATTCACGATGGTGAATACATCAAATCTAAAAAACGATTGTACATGACCGCAACTCCTCGTCTTTACGACGTGGAAGCTCAATCGAAAGCGAAGAAAAATGATGTCCCCTTATGGTCTATGGACAACGAGGATTTCTTCGGAAAGGAAATTCATCGCATTGGATTTGGGGAGGCTGTCGAACGGGGACTTCTAACGGACTACAAAGTCATCATCCTAACGTTGAACGATAAGGATGTACCAGTTGCAGTTCAAAAAATGATTTCTGATGGCGGTGCAGAAATCAAAACTGATGACCTTACCAAATTGATTGGAACTGTCAGTGCATTATCAAAACAATTTGTTGGAAATGATTCCATCTTCGTTGAGGGAGATGAACAGCCTATGAAGCGGGCTGTTGCTTTCTGTAGTAACATTTCCAATTCCATTAGTATCGCGGAAAACTATAACCTTGCTTCAACCAACTACTTGGAGTCACTTCCTGAAGAGAAAAAGGAAAAAATGGTAACCGTGGAAGCTATGCACATGGATGGAACCATGGGTGCTCCAAAAAGAGACCAAATGCTTCGCTGGTTAAAAGAAGACACCCCAGGTAATGAGTGTAGAATCATCACAAATGTTCGGGTTTTGAGTGAGGGCGTTGACGTTCCTTCATTAGACTCAGTCCTCTTCCTATCCGCACGGAATTCTCAGGTTGATGTTGTCCAGTCAGTGGGGCGTGTAATGCGGAAATCCCCAGGAAAGAAGTATGGCTATATCATCATCCCTGTCATTGTTCCAGCAGATGTTGCACCAGAACTTGCACTTGACGACAACGAACGCTACAAGGTGGTTTGGACGGTGCTAAATGCGCTACGTGCCCATGACGACCGATTTAATGCCACCGTCAACAAAATTGAACTTAACAAAAAGCGACCTAATCAAATTATTGTTGGCGGTTCTGAGTACGGTTTCGGTGAAGACGGGGCACCCGTATCAAAAACTTCTGGTGTTTTTGAGGGGGGTATTTCTACTAACGGTCTTGGGAATCAAATCGCACTTCAATTTCAGGAACTCCAAGATGTGGTTTTCGCCAAAATGGTTCAAAAGGTTGGTGACCGCAGATACTGGGAACAATGGGCTCGCGACGTAGCTCAGATTGCTGAAAGGCAAATTGAACGAATAAAGTACCTCATACATGAGAAAGCTGACCAACGGGCAGCTTTTGAACGTTTCCTAAGTGGACTTCAGAAGAACATAAATCCGAGTATCGATGAAGAGCAGGCGATTGAAATGCTTGCTCAGCACATTATCACCCAACCAATTTTTGATGCTTTATTCGAGGGTTACTCATTCGTGAAATCAAACGCAGTCTCTGTTGCTATGCAGAGCATGATTGATTCCCTCGAAGAAGGAAGTAACCTCGCCGAACAAGACGAGACACTAACGAGATTCTATGAGTCCGTAAGAAAACGTGCGGAAGGAATAGACAACTCAGAGGGTAAGCAACGAATCATAATTGAGCTGTATGACAAGTTCTTCAAAACAGCATTCCCAAAAATGGTTGATAAACTTGGTATAGTCTATACGCCAGTTGAAGTTGTTGATTTTATTGTTCATTCTGTGAACGACATCCTAAAAAAGGAATTTGGAAGAAGTATTACCGAGGAAAACATTCACATCCTGGACCCATTTACTGGAACCGGAACCTTCATGGTACGATTGCTACAAAGTGGACTAATTGACATCAACGACTTGGAGCGCAAATACAAGTATGAGTTGCATGCCAACGAAATTGTATTGCTCGCCTATTACATCGCGGCAATCAATATTGAAAACGCTTACCACGATGCAACACCTGACCCTGAAGATGGGGTGGGTAAGGCAAACTACACACCGTTCGATGGAATTGTTTTGACCGACACTTTCCAATTAGGAGAAACACAAGATGGTGAAATCCAATACGAAGAAATGCTAAAGCGAAATTCTGACCGTGTTGAAAGACAAAAGAAAGCACCACTTAGAATTATTGTTGGTAATCCTCCTTATTCCGTAGGACAAAAATCTGCGGATGATAATGCTCAAAATCAAATCTACCCTAAATTAGATAAACGAATAGCGGACACATACCAGGCCATCGCAAGCGGCACTGGTAAAAGAGCACTTTATGACGCCTACATAAAATCATTCCGCTGGAGTACCGACCGATTGGATAAAACAGGTGGTATCATCTGTTTTGTTTCGAATGGTTCATGGTTAGATGGTATTGCTACTGCTGGTTTTAGATTATATCTTGAAAGGGAATTTTCATCTATCTATGTTTTTAATTTAAGAGGAAATACAAGAACAAGCGGTGAATTAGCCAGGAAAGAAGGAGGTCAAACATTTGGTAGTGGAAGTCGCACCCCCATTTCAATTACACTCTTGGTAAAGAATCCTGACGTTAAAGTAGAAAAGTCGGCAATCTATTATCACGATATTGGTGACTATCTCAACAGGGAAGAGAAGTTGCGTATTGTCAAGGAATTCAAAACATTTGCTAACTCAAAAATGAATTTGATTTCTTTGAAACCAAATGAGCATGGAGATTGGCTAAACGAAAGAAATAGTTTATTTGACATCTTCATTCCACTAGGAGAAAAAGATAAAAATTCATCAAAAGAATTAACTTTTTTCAACCCAATCTTTTCTTATGGTGTTTTAACTGCTCGAGACAGTTGGGTATGGAATTATAGTAATGTTTCGCTTTCAAATAATGTACAGAGCACAATAGAATTTTATAATACTGAAAGGGAAAAATTTCGTGAAGCAAAAAGAACTAACCCTTCAATACGTGCAAAGAATTTCATTTCAGTAAATCCATCTCGAATAAGTTGGGATAGTCGTAGGTTAATTGGGGGTGTTGACGGGGATAGAGAAATCAAATATGATAAAACAAATATTCGTCCTGGATTTTATCGCCCTTTCACGAAGCTATTAAACTATTTTTCTCTTGATTTAAGCCATTCTGTTTATTTACAGAAAACGTATTTTCCAAGTGTAGATTCATTCAATTTGGTAATCTGCACTTCTGTTCCTGGCACAACATCCGGCTTTTCAGCATTAATTTGTAATAGTTTTGTAGAGTATTCTTTTGGTCAATGTTTCCCGCTTTACTACTACGATGAAAACAACGTTAATCAAATAGGACTGTTTGACACCGATGAAAGCCAAAAATATGTTCGTAGAGATGCCCTAAGTGATTTCATTTTAGAACGAGCCAAAAGGCAATATGGAAAGACCGTAAATAGGGAAGATATTTTTTTCTATGTCTATGGATTCTTACACAGCCAAGAATATCGTGAGACCTTTGCAAACGACTTAAAAAAGATGCTACCTCGCTTACCATTAGTGGAACGGGTTTCAGACTTTTGGGATTTCAGCGAAGCAGGTCGTCAATTAGCCGAACTTCACTTGAAGTATGAAATTGTTGCTCCTTCTCCTGAGGTAACTGTATCAGGAGATGATAGAGGGATTTTCACCGTAGCAAAAATGAGATTCCCGAAGAAAGACCAGAAAGACACCATCATCTTTAACGGCTCCATTACATTGAGCAATATTCCTGATAAGGCATACGATTATGTAGTTAACGGAAAATCTGCTATTGAGTGGATTATGGAACGTTACCAGGTCACCACCCACAAGGAAAGTGGAATTGTTAATGACCCGAATGATTGGGCGAAGGAAGTAGGTAATCCACGGTACATACTTGACCTACTATTGAGTGTTATCAATGTAAGTGTTCAGACAGTAGAAATCGTCAAGTCACTTCCGAAAGTCGATTTCAGCTCAAAAGAGGTTTGACTCCGATTATAAGTTTAGCGCTATTAAATTTTAAGAAATGCAGAAGTATTCAGTAAATCAGTACCAAATAGAGATAATGCTCGCTTGGGTTAGCTCAGGTGAGATTGCTATCCCTGAAATTCAACGACCATTCGTTTGGGGAAGTAAAAAGGTTCGGGATTTAATGGATAGCTTATATCAAGGCTATCCCATCGGGTATGTAATCGCTTGGCGCAATCCAAATGTCAGATTGAAAGACGGCAGCCTAAGTGAGGGAAAGAAAATTCTTATTGACGGCCAACAGCGGATTACTGCTTTAACCGCGGCAATTCTTGGGGAGAAGGTCATTAGCAAGACCTACGAAAGTATCTCCATCCGCATCGCCTTTCACCCGGTTGAAGAGCGTTTTGAAGTTCAGACCCCAGTCATTCTCCAGGATAAAAGTTGGTTGGCCGACATCTCACATGCAATCAACGGAGACTTGTTTGAGATTGCAGAAAGGTATTTTGAACAGAACCCCGACGTCGATAAAAAGCAGGTCAGAAATGCTCTGTCAAGGTTGACAAAAATCCCGCAGCAACAAGTTGGCTTAATTGAGTTAGCCCCCGATTTAGAAATTGAAACTGTTACCGAAATCTTTATTCGAATCAATTCCAAGGGTGTCGTTCTAAGCCAGGCAGATTTCGCGATGAGTAAGATAGCATCAAACACGGAATACGGCGGAAATGAACTCAGGAAGGCCATCGACTATTTCTGTCATCTATGTATTGACCCCGACTTCTATAAGCACATCATTGATAATGACAAGGTTTTTGAACAATCTGCTTTCTTCCAGAAAATTGCTTGGCTGAAAACCGAAAAGGACGATTTATACGACCCTGATTATAGTGACTTGCTTAGAGTAGCCTTTACAACTCAGTTTAATAGAGGTAGACTTTCTGACTTGGTAAGCCTCCTCTCAGGTAGGAACTTTGAGACTCGAACGTATGAAGACTCCATAGCAGAACAAGCTTTTGCAAGCTTGAGGATTGGGGTGGAAAATTTCATTAACAAGACCAATTTCACGAGGTTTTTAATGATTGTTAAATCGGCTGGTTTTATCTCGCCTAAACTTATCGGGTCTCAGAACGCTGTCAATTTTGCATACATTGTTTACTTGAAGTTAAAGGACGTTGGCGTAAACTCTGTTGATATAGAAAGTTATGTGCGTCGATGGCTCGTATGGAGCATCTTGACGGAACGTTATTCGGGTTCTCCTGAAAGTGCATTTGACTTTGATGTAAAACAAATCTCAAATAGGCCATTTAGGGAGTATCTAAGGGAAAAGGAAGATGGTGAACTCTCGGAAGCCTTTTGGAATACCCTACTCCCCTCAAGGTTGGAAACAAATGCCGCAAGTAGTCCGTTTTTTAATGTATTCCTTGCAGCCCAAGTAAAAGCATCGGATAAAGGCTTTTTATCTACCGGCGTAACAATTTCTGACCTGATTTCTATTCGTGGAGACATCCATCACATCTTTCCAAAGGATTACTTGAAAAAGCACGGGTTGAGTCAGAATAAGTACAACCAGATTGCCAATTACGTCTACATGCAATCGGAAATAAACATCAAAGTTGGAAACAAGTCGCCGAAAGACTACATGGAGCTAATTCGTTCACAGATTCAATCATCAAACAGGTTAGTAAGTGGAATCTCTACTGATTTTGAGCTTGACGAAAACCTAAAGATGAACGCCATTCCAATCAATTTTGACAAATTCGGTATTGAAGAATACGATGAATTCTTGTTTGCGCGTAGGAAGTTGATGGCTTTGAAAATCCGTGACTACTACCATTCCTTATAGTTGGAGCTCGTTCAAAATGAGAATTCTAAAGTTTATCGTTCTTTTTCTACTGAGTATTCAGTCCTTTGGACAAAGCCGGTACATTTCCGAGACAACAAAAAAAATCGTTTATACCAGAGATGCGGGTAGATGTCAGTGTTGTGGGAGCTCGTTGAACCTGGAATACGACCACATAACCCCCTTTTCATGCGGAGGAAGTAGCGATGTGTCAAACATTCAACTTTTGTGTCTGTCATGTAACCGCAGCAAGTCAAATAGCTGTTATTGCAAGGTCCACAATAAAAGGGTTGGCACTAATTGTTGCTCATCGTCAAGCACCACTTCAAAGTCAGTATTAGCCAAGCAATGCAGTGGAATAACACTGAAAGGGCTTAGGTGCAGAAATCGTACTACGAATGCAAATGGCCGTTGTCATTTACACTAAGAATTAGAAACGCTGAAATTGAAGTAATGGATAAGCTTTTTGCCCTTGACGAATCAACAAACGAAGTAGTCGTTTCGGAATCACCGAAGGGTAGTAATTCAATAAAACTGGTTGAAAGGATAAATCGTGGAGATGATGAATTACTATTTCAGGCAGTTAGTATTCTCACGATGATTAGCAAATCTCCAAACTTTGATGCGAAGATGTTCAAAGCCATGGATAGAGTATGTCAGTTGATTTATAAAGGGGGAAAATAATAGACGTAATGATAGTTGAACAAATTGATACGTCGTTCCTCGTTTACACAGATGCTAATGGTGGAGACCCTGATAAGACGAGCCCTACGCTCAAGAAATATCACAAAATGCTCTGGAGCAAACCATTGCCAAGTGGTGTTGATTTCAAATTGGTCGCTGACCTGCCAGATTGTTATTTATATCACAAGTCGCAGATTGGTGAGTTTTGCCTTAGTAGTGATTCAATAACACATTCATATAAATATCAAAATCGCAAGCAATGGATTGTTTCCCAAATTCCCCAGCAGGTAGATGAGCTGTATGATTTGGGTTCAACTATTGGGGCGTACATCATATTTCCACAAAAAAAAATTGATGGCAAGCTTACCATTAATGGAGCTAGGGGTTTTCTAAAATTAATTGACGATAGATTTGACCTTACATTGGAGTGCATTAGGTTATTTTACTTGAATAGGCCGAGCCCTATGAAGGATGTTTTAGATAGATATAGTGATTATTTCAGGCTGTTTGAAAATTTCGAAGGATATGTGAAGTTCTTCTTATTGGACGACCTAATTGATTCAAATGAGAACATAAAGTTCTACATGCCTTTTGACAATTTTCAATCGCCGCCTGAATTTAAGAGTATTGACGATTATTTGAGGTATAAAGAGAGAGTAAGTGCATTTGTGAATGCCCGAAATGGTCGAATTGAAGTATGGAATATTGAAAAGAACCAATGATTGAATCAAAACTCTGAAAGCCATAGAATAAAAGACATATCCAAGATTTTACTTGGACGTTATGATAATGGCTGTCATTCCTTCTTGAAACAAGAATATTGATAGATTGATGCGGGATTATAAGAGTTGAATTGGGAATTGAAGAACTTTGAATACATCAACAAGCCATTTGTAAGTGTGGTAAACACTTATGTTCGTTTAAGTACGACTAAAAGATTGGGTTGGTCATTATTTAGCACCACTAACCTAAATCAATTGAAATGGAAGAGAGAATCATTGTCAAGGAC
>Ga0194115_10006720_pt1 | contig 11590 bp, 15 predicted proteins | sample TA2MahsurfametaG_3_FD_148656 | JGI IMG/M metagenome (GOLD analysis project Ga0194115, IMG submission 148656) | Freshwater microbial communities from Lake Tanganyika, Tanzania - TA2015002 Mahale S4 surface | ecosystem: Environmental > Aquatic > Freshwater > Lake | place: Tanzania: Lake... | reverse complement strand
ACCGAACTTGTGCGACGGTGCAACACCCAACGCTTTACGCGCATCGCGTTGCTTCTTCAAACCTTTCCTGCGTGACCGTCGCCCACGCGCAACAGCATCACCGCATCGTTTGATGCGTCGTTTGCCATCACGCGCAGGTTTTCCAAGCGTGCCGAAAAGCGGGCAACCATCTACCTTGCAGTTTTCTTGCCTGCCTTCACATTCACCTTTTCGTTCGTCGTTTGACATTCTGCACCACCTTGATTGCATCGGCAAGGGGAACACCCCTATCCATTTCGTATCTCACCAAGCGTCGCTGTTTCGGTGTCGTTCCACCGAACACGCCCCACTTATCATCCACATCATCCAATCCGATTACCAACCGTAAGCATTGGTCGGTGACAGGACACAACGCACACACTTTCAATGCGGCATCAAACCTGTTTTCCTTCAATGCTTCGGGGAAAAAGATTTCGGATGGCATTCCAACACATCGCGCTTCATCGCGCCATGCCTGTATCGCCATCAGAAAGGTTCTTCGTCTGCTGGTGCGACAGGTCGCGGTGATGCTTGTTCATTGTTCATCAATGCGCTGATGACAGATGATGCTTCCTTGCTGGTAAGTTCGCTCAACTTGCCGTTCACATCACGCCCAATCAAAGGTGCGATGAATGCGAGAAGGTCGCTGTTGTTCATGTTGCGTTCGCGTGTCAGTTTGCCAAGCAAACCGATTTGCTTCTGCGTAATGTAACCAGCGCGATTGTTGCCACCTGTGGAAACTTCTTGCTTCGCTTTCGGGAATGCTTTGATGACGGTTGCAATCTGCTGGTCATCGTGCTGACGATTACGCACTTCATCCGCCGAAGCAATCTTCCCTGTGGTATCGCAGGCAAGTGCCGCCATGATTGCGCGACCCCACGCAGAAGTTTCTGCGTTCATAACCATACTGTCGCGGGTGAAATTTGATTTCGGCACGCATGGTTCAATCGCCACCGCTACGGCAGGCATCGGGTCATTCGGTGTTTTGTAGCACGCCGCCACATACACGATGAATTCTTTGCCACCGATTTCTTTGATGGTGAATGGTTCTGCTGGATTGAATGGGCGCAGTACCGCTTCGGGATACTTCGCTTTCAACTGTGCTATCCGTTCTGCAACGGTTAGATACCCGTCAAGTTCAAATGTCATTTCTTCTTTCCCTTCGTTGTGCGGAACACCCTGAATGGTGAACCATCTTTTTCATATTGTGCAACCAAGTCAGGATGACTTGCCCGCATTCGTGCAACATCTACTGTTGCGCGACCCTTCTGCTGTTTCCAAGTCACAGCAACTTCGCCATTGATTGTGCCAACTTCGGCATCCAATAACATTCGCGCAAGATGGTCTTTGGCATCCTTTTCAAGTGCTTCTGCATCAGCACCCATCTTGCGTGCGTCATTCAACGCTTCAATCCACATCAAAGCATCGCCACCCAATTCAACGGTTCGTGGCTGAACCTTGAAAAGCGTTGCAATCTGTTCGGCGGAAAAATTATCAATATCTTCTGGCATCGGTTCGCCACGCAAAACCCATTCACCGAATACTTCCGCTTCCAAACGCAACGCGCCGAACGCATCAATGTTGGTCGGACATTCAATCAGCGACAGTTTCAAATCGCGGTCTAACACCGACAGAAACACGGGGCAACCTAACACCATTTGTTGCGCCCACATCTGCCACAGATACATCGGTGGCACATCGTCAATATCGCGGATGGCATAACGCGAAGTTGTTTTGCATTCAACGCAAGCCGCAGGTGCAGTTTCATTATCCACACCATCTGCGGTGATGAGCCATTGCCCATCACGATACAAGGTCTGTGGTGTGATGAACTGCGTTGCAAGCCTATCCGATGCATATTGAAGCAACATTGGTTCTGCATAGTTGCCCGTAGTCATCGCGCTGGTTGCTGGTTGCTCATTGACCTGCATCGTTGCTTTCTCAACGAACAAATCGCCGCGTGTGCGGAACTGTGATGCGCCCATCAATATCGGTGCATCGCTTCCGCCGAATGACACCAATCCTTCGGGTGTTCGTTTGCGTTGTGCCAACCATTCGGTTCGGTCAGTCGGTTTGGTAATCAGTTCCATCAGTATCTTCCTTTGATTGCGATGCCGCCGAAAAAGATTGCGAGCGCGAGCGCATCGGCTCGCTTGTATCGCTTTGCGCTGGTGTAGTCGCCCCATACCGCGATGCCGTTCATCGTGTCTGGATGCAACCATTTTTCTTCGGTGGCGTGTTTGATGCGCCAAGTGATGTATGTCTTTTTCATTGCTTGTTCCCTTCTGTGTTGTTGTTGATTACATCTTGGGTCGGGGGTGTCACAGGGTTTGGAAGCGTGAAGGTGATGTGCTTGCTGGCTTGTCCTTGAATGATGTAGTCCACGCTGTATCCCCAATGCGTTACCGCACCGAAACTGATTTCGCATTTCCATCGCTTCTGCCATGCGTGCCGCAGGCAGTAGTAGAAGATGCGGTGATGTGTGTCGCGGTTCTTTCCACCTGTGTTTATCGGCGGGCAGGCGATGTGCGCCAATTCGTGTGCAAGCACCTGCCAAACCCGTTTGCTTCGCAGTCCATCTTGGCACGCATCCACATTCACCTGTATCTGCCCCCATGATGGTCGCGCATAACCGTATTGACTTCCCCAATTACGCCCGCGCACGATGTTGATACGCGGCAACGGTTTGCCCTTGTGCCATTCAGCCATCAGTTTCCAGATGCGTTCCGCTTCCTTGCGGATGATGCGTTCGCGGATTGCGTCGCACCGTTCCTGCAACTTCGCTGGTTCGCCGCGTCTGCGTGCAACCTGACGCTTCTGGCGTACCTTCTCGCGGGTACTTGCCACACGCCGTTCACGCTTCGCTTCCAACGCAGGTGCGATGCGTTCCACCAACCGACCTTTCGCGGATGAGCATGGCAGACAGTATCGGCGCACATCATCCTTTCGGGGTCGGGTTGGTGCAAGCAACCCATCTTCACATTGCGGGCATTTCCATCTTGCTTGTTTCGTGGTCATCGTCGTTCCTTTCCGATGATGTGGTTGATTACTTTTTGTTCTGCCTGTCTGCGTGCGCATCGCGGATTTCGTATTTGCGACCTTCTGCCTTGCGGAAGATATCGCGCCTGTCATTGATGAGCGTGCGCACCGTCGCTTCTGAACATTCACCGATTGCGGCAAGTTCCTTCACGGTGACTTCCGCGAAGATGTTGTTGCCGCACCATGCGATGATGCGGTTGCGCCCATCTTGTTTTGTTTCCCAACCTGCGCTGACTTTCGCTGTTGCAATCATCGCGGTTTTGATTTCTGCTGGCACAAGTCTGCGAACGCGCATCGGCACGAATGCGACCCACGCGGGCGCACCGTACTTTTCAATCGCTTCCGCAACCTGTCTGGTTGCTTCTTGGATGGTGGTCATTGTTGTTGTTCCTTTATCGGGTGTTCCTTTATCCCGATGCTTCAAGTATATCGGATGCCACCAAACACGCAAATCCAAAACGCCCCCAAAACAGCCCGAAAACAACGATGTTCAAAAAATCTTTACACCGACCCCAACAACCATGCCATCAAAAAATTTACAAAAAACTAAAAACAGAAATCTGCGAAATGCAGGTGCGCACGCAAAATTCCGCGTGCGACACCCGCACCCGCAACGATGCCGAAGGGGGGAACATCGTGCGTCAAAAACCTAACACAATAATTTTCTGAACCATGCCAACAGGAATTGCAAGCACACTATCCAAACCCCCATCATCAGTAATGGATTGAGCAATAACAACATGACCATCTTTCGCATCAGCCAACAACCAACCAACGGTTTGCACAATGCACGGTTCATCATCAATATCTTTCACATCGCACCAACCACCTTCGCTGATTGCGTGCGCATCATGCCAAACAACAAACACCCGTGAATGTTCATTCGTCATCATCTTCCCCGCTTTCGCAGGTTGTAATCCAACGACGAAGGATGCATTGACACAACATCACCAACCTTCGCGCTTTCTGTCCTGACAAAAAATCGGTGCTTGCACCGTGATATTTCGTTCGGGGGTGACGATAACCAACGCTTGTTGTGGTGGTTCAAAACCGAACCCCATGATTGCGGCAAATTCATCCCAACCTTTGAGCGAACCATTGATGATTAGATGCGGCGTACTTAGATACGAATGCCAATGTCCTAGCCAAAGCGTGCGAAAATTCTGACCCGTCTGCAAATACTTGTGTTCTTTCTTGGCACGCATCCGCATAATCGGCGGATAGATACCGCCGATACCGCCGCCACCGTGAACTTGGTCGCCATGCGTTATCAAATGCCCATGTTCATAAATCTTCAAGAACGCATCCGCCGAAGTCGGGATGAGAAACGACACGCGATTATCCGAAGCGAAGTATCGTTCCACCATCTTCGCCAACAACCAATCAAAGTTGGTCACCACCCTTTGCTTCATTCGCGGCTTGCGTGTAGTACGCCCATGATTGCCAACAACGCTGACCACTTGCACCTTCCTGAATTCGTCAGCCAACAAACCAATCGCACCAGCAATCTGTTCCGACCAATACAAACAACTTTCCAACATCGTTGCTTCGTTCGTATCTTTCAATTCTTCGTGAATATCACCAGAAAAAATATCGCCACCCAACACCAAAACAATCCCGTCATACTTCACACCCGCCAAATAATGACGCGCCATCTTCACCACATTCTTCCCCCACCGTTCCAACCGCATCCTTGCAATCGTGCGGTCATACGCATTCAAGCCTTCCATCTCATCAGGATTTACCACTTCGTCAAAATGCGTATCCGAAAGCATCGCCACCAGCATCGCCGCAGATGCACGCGGCTTGACGGGTGACAACCAATGTGGCGGTTCAATCTCAGCGTTGTTCGCTATCTCAATGATGCTGATGATTTTGTTGGCTTCATCAATCGCCTTCGTCAATCGCTCATTTTCGCGCCGCACCAAATCCCGTTCACGCCGCAACTTGACAATAGAAATTTCTTCCTGCGTTTCAGCCTGAACTTCGTCACCCAACTTCATAAGCCAACCCCCCACGCCGATACAGCAAAATCAACGAATTGGAAACAATGAAACCGCGACGCTTCAAAACCACAGCCAATGCTTGTGACGAAATCGTTTTATCGTGCAACGCTTCTATGAAATCTTTGCGGTCATCACCAGAAAGCGCATCGGCTATTTCCTGCAAGATGCCCTTCTTCTTTATCGTTCGCAATATCTCATTCTGAACTTCGTCGTTGAGCGACCCCACCAAATGCCCCTTCGCTGTGTTCTTCAATGTGCTTATCTAATCTATCCGTAACACCATCCACTTTTGTATCCACACGAAACACCGAATTCAAAATGTTCGCCAACTGCGATTGAACAATGGCGTGGTCAGTCTTGTTTTCTGAACGCAAACCAATCACCTGAATAACGGCAACGACAATGCCACCGATGGCTGTGATAACACCAACAAGAATTGCCGCCACACTTGCATCCATCATTCACCGTCATTTTCACCCATGAACACTTTACGGAATTTGCGCATCACTTTTTGAGCATCATCCGCCACACGCGGCGAAATCTCAATATGCAACCAATCACTTGACGGATTGCCGCCACCCGTCACCGTTGGCTTATCATAAGTTTGCCAAGCGTTTCTGTCGCAACGCCACGCCCTACCGAATTTGCCAAATGCGTAATCAATAATCATTTCCACCTGCAACACATCAGCATTCTTGCTGAGAATGTCGCACCAATCAGAAGCAATCTTTCGCCCGTTCGGTTTGCCGCGCCTACCGTCACGCATATTGCGGTAAGAAACATCCATTGCGCGACCCGTCGCATGAACCGAAAGGCTTTCTTTCCCCTTCATTTTCCTGACGATAAAAGTACCGTTGTGCCAAAAACCACCATCAGACAAGAACACCATTTGCCGCACGAATTCTTCCGTGCCTTCACGCTTGCCCTTACTTATACCGTCATTCGTACCCGTGTACGGGCGCGAACCATTCACGCTTTATCAGCACCGCGACCAAACGCGGCATCCTTCGGATTGAGCCACCGCAACACGGGTGGCAACAACGCCGCAACAGCCGCCTTCAATAAATCTTCTGGTGTGTAATTACCTGTGGCAAGTACCGCCGCCAAAGCACCAATCACGGAACGCATATATGAAGCGACTGCCGCTTTTTGGGCTGGGGTCAAAGTGATAATCATTGTGTCTCGCTTTCGTCTTGCGTCACGATTTCCGTGATTTCGGGTGCTATGAATACATCGTTCACCGCATCACCCACCAAGTAGTGCGTTGATTTCGTCGTCGGTTAGACCTAACGCCGCAAGTTTCGCCCGACCTGATGCGGCGGCGGCGGCGGCATCTGCGGCGGCTTGTGCGGCGGTTTGCGTTTGCGCCTCTACGTCGTCGCACAATGCTTGCCATTCGGCGTATTCGTCAACGGTCATCTCGCGTTGCGTTTCGCCGTCATGAATTATCGGTCTAGGCATAATCAGTCCTAACTGTCTGCGTATCCGTATACGCGCACGTTGCCAGTCATGCTTGACGCGGCACTACTAATAAACGAAAAACTGTCAATTTGGAACGCAACACCGTTGTTATCAAAAATAAGATTTGTTGAACGCCCAATATAGTTACCGCCAGACAAAAACAATTGTGAACCCACCGCCGTCTTCTGAAAATCGTTGACGTTCGGTCGCAAAAAATCTAAAACGAAGTTTGCACACGGTGTCGTGCTAGAACCTTGAGTGCCTAACGTAAAACTTGATGTTCCGTCATTGGTTTGATTGCTTGCACTACCGCCAGCGGCAATGGTCATCCCTGGCGACACTTGGAAATAGCGTGATGACGTGTTGTCCGTGCCTGACGTACGCACCCGACCCGTGATGTTGCCCGTTGTCGTGCTTGCGGTCACCGTAAAAATCACGCGGTAGTTCGTGTACGTCGACGTGAACGTGTTCGCGGGCAACGAAACGCTGGTTGCGGTAGTAAATGCCGTGTTGCTGATAAACACCAGCCCGCCCGCGCTCACCGTCTTAGCGGTTGGGAAGAAGATAGCCGACGACGCCGAAGTGAAAAAGAGCGTTCCACCTTGATACTGTGCGACGGTAAGCACATCAGCCCCGTTGATAGTGACACCAGCACCAGCCGTAAGCGTGAGCAGACCTGTGTTGATGTTGTGAACGGCGAGCGTGTCACCAGCCGAAAAGATGCTGTTATTTACGGTGAACGCAATCGCTGATGCTTTGTTGGCGACTACTCTTTTATCCACATCACCAGCGACGAATGTGTAATCATTGGTCTTGGTATCAACCGTAAGATTGATTACATACTTTGACCAAGCCGAACCCGAATAGTAATAGAGAGAGTTATCTGCATCAATATACGCGAACATTCCTTCCGCAAGGGTTGGTTCACCCGCGCCACCAAAAGCGTTATCCCTTGCCGTTGTGGTGGCGAACCGCATTATCACTTGGTCTTGCAGAAAAGTATTGACTTCCGATGCCAGCAACACATCGCCGCTTGCAAACAGTTTTACGCCCGCACCAGCCACTTGTTACACCTGCCTTTGTGTTATCGGGTTGCAATCATAGCAATTAGGAAAGCGCATTATCCGCATCCAGAATGCCGCGCAGGGCATCCGATAAAACGAACGGGAAAATCAGGAACGCATCCGACATGGCGATTTCCAGCCTGTGAACATTGGGTGTGATGACCCTGTTCAATCGCTCAACCGTCTGATGCTTCACCACCTGCGCGGGCGAACCCGTTTGATAGTTGCGTTCCACCGTGACCGTATCCCCAAGTTCCAACTGATTACAGGTGGTGCGCGTACCTGACGCGAACGAAGAAACCAGAAGCGACATACCTTCAAACCTGAATGCTGGTTCGGAATACAAGTCCAGCAATTCATCCGCCAAATCCTGTGCGGCAGTATCATCCGACAACAACAACCCCGACAAATTCAAGGTGCTAATACCGTATTCGGTCTGACTACCTGCATCATTCGCCACCTGTGGCGTGCCACCTTCGCGGGTCGCAAGAACTTTGTTATACAAAAATTCTTGACCATACATAACGGAAAGGGTCTGATACTTGATATCGCTTCCACCGCTATCCGAAAACGCCGCAACCACAGAAGCAAACGCCTTCGCAACCCTGTCCGTAAATGTAAGTTTCCCATCGCGGGCGACAAAGAAATAACCCTGTTCGCTTTCGGCAATCGCCTGCGCATATTGCAAAGCGTTCGTATTGGCATCAATCTGATACGCGCCCAAAGTCGCAGTACCCGTATCAATATCGGTAGTACCCGCATAATCAATTTCGGGCAACTGCAACAAGTAATTCAGTCGCGCACCCGAAAGTTCCTCAGTCGGTGTCCTATCTTCTGTCGTTGCGGTATTGGCAAGCAACACGAAATCATCCGCCGCGTTGATTGTCACCGTTGAAAGGTCGGTGCTTTTCCCTGTCGCATAAGACAAATCAATATCGGTGATGCGCCCAACGAACAGGGTTTCATTTCCTAGTTTCACAGTCACCTTCCGTCGCGGTGTCACACCAGATTGACCTAGCGTGGCATCCCAATACGGTGAACTTTCGTTGGTTGGGTCAAACCTTCTATCATTGTTCACCATCGTTATTGAACAACTGCCCGCAGAAAAGTTCGCTAGTTGGTCTTGCCTTCCGCGTGTTATCCGAATGTCCTGTACGAACGATGCAACATCATCACCCAACAAAGTTCCATCCAAGAAATCTTCATCCAGCACACCATCGGTTGCACTATTCAAGGTGAAGATATCAACAGGGAAACCAAGTTCCATCAGAACGGTGAGCGTTTCACCCCAAGCCGTTACTGTTGCCATGTGTTACAACGCCACAACATTCTGAACTGTTAGCGGCAGGAAACCATTGGCGCGTTCATAGCCTTTCATTACATCCATGAAATAGCGTGCAACTTCGTCTTTGTCAGTACCCACACCAGCATTCACCGTGAAATTCATATTCGTAACATTGTTTGCGCTAGCACCAGAATTATTCAACAATCCCAACGCAGGATTATCCGTTGCAATACCTGCCAACTGTGCCTTACCTTTCGTAACAATTCTCGCAGGGGTCTGACCCTTCACCTTATTCAATTCCGCAATCGCCGCCGCCAACGAAAGCGTCGCGTTTGCTTCCGCCAAAATCGCATCAGCCACACGCCGCCGCGCTTCTTCTTCATCATCTTTGGCATCCGTCAATTCCTTCAACGCATCCTTATAAGCATCCGTTTCTTCCGTCGCACCATTCAACACTTGGTTCAGGATTGCTTGCGCAAACAACTGTTCCTTCGTCGCATCTTCCACCGCTTCTGTTGCATCCACCACACCAATTTTCGCCCGTTCCAAATCGCGTTCAGCCGCCGCGATTTCTTCCGCAGAAGCCTTCCTATTCACTTCCCGCGCAAGCGTCGCTTCCGCTTCTTGCACCTGTCGCACGCTGTCCTTGACAGCCAACTTTGCTTGCGCCAAATCTATTTCGGCACGCCTAATTTCCATTGCTGATGCTTCGGGATTGGCACGCAATTCCGCAAGTTTCTGTTCCGCTTCCGTGACCGCGAAGTTGGCTTCTTCCACACCATATTTTGAGCGTTCCAAACTGCGTTCCGCATCAGCCACGCTTTCGGGGTCAGCCGTGATTGCACGCAAACGGATAAGTTCTTTTTCCGCTTTCTGTTGGCTAAGCGTCGCATCCTGCAATCGGATGTTCGCATCACGCAAACGCTTCTGAGCATCGCTATATCGTTCGGTTGCCGCAATCGCTTCCTTGCTGTCCTTCGGGAAACCGCGAACAACCTTGTTGAAATAATCCTGTGCTTTTGCGGTGTTGGCAACAGCCGTATCCAAAGCCTTGTTCGCCGCAAGGCGGTTGCGTTGCGCATCGGTCAATGAGCGTTGCGCATCGTAATTGGTGCGCAAAGCCGAAGTAAAAGTTTCCAACTTTTCTTTCGCGGTCTGAACCGCCGAAGCACCTGAACGGGTTGATTGGAATGCGGCATTTGCCTTTGTGTTCCATTCTTCCAATGCGCCTGCCGAAGCCTGACGCGCAATGAATTCGCGTTGCGTCTGACTTTCCAAACGCGCCAACGCACCCGTCAAAGGAATAACGCGGGGCGTGTTTGCGATAGCCCCATTCAGCGCATCCTGCGCACCCTTAGCCGTGCGCAACTGCGCTTCATATCGCGCAATCGCATCCTTCAAATCCTGATATGAACGGCTTGTTGGGTCGGTAATCAATAACTGTGCCTTCATCGCATTTACGATTGACTGCGCGAAGGCGGGCGAAGTATCAGCAAAACCTTTGAAGGTTTTATCCATCACTTCAATATCAAGAACAATATCGTTGGCAATAAGTTGAAAATCTTTTCCGAATGTCGCAAAGGTAACAACATCTTTGAATGCACCTAGCGGGTCAAACTTCTGCAATTCGGCTTGCGCAGTATTGATAAATTGTTTCAATACTTCTTCGGAAGTTCCCGTGCCTTTATTGAATTCATTTAGCGCGTTACCTGTTTTCTTGAATGCGGTTTCGGCGCGACCCGTCGCACCTGTCAAATTGTTGATTAGCGGCGCAACCGTTTGCGCAATCATCAAGCCGCCAAGCGCAGTACCGAAACCAATAGCCGCAGTACCAGCCGCTTTGAATGCAACGCTATTCGCAAGCGTTTCAATCTTCATTAGTTTTTGAAAGGTGGTGTGAACCTTTATGACCGCAGAAGCCGCCACGATTGCCGCAGAAAACGCCGCGATTGCACCAACGATGACAACGAAAGCAACACGATTTTCATTGGCGAACGAAGCCATTTGTTGAAACGCTGGGATGATTGCTTGCACAATCGGCAACAACATCATTCCGATATTGTCTGCAAGGTCTTCCAATTGATTTCGCAGAATAGCGAATTGACCAGCCGCAGTTTGACTAGCCGCCGCAGTCGCGCCACCAAAAGTTGCATTCAATTCAGTAAAGATTTGGTCTAACGATTGACCTTCGTTGATGTTGTCATTCAACGCAGGGCTAAGTGCTTTCAAAGATTTGAAGTTTCCGTTGTATGCTTTGCCCAACGCATCCGTTACTTGCACAAGTGGGATACCTGTCGCAACGGAAATATCCATTGCAAGTTTCAAATCCTGTTGTGACCTAGCCAAATCACCATTTGCTTGCACCAGCGAAGCCAGCGCGGGTCGCATATCATTGTTGTTGAATAGCGTGGTCATTTCCAAACTGCGCAAATAATCTTCATTCGCCGCAATCTGCGCCTGTGTCGCACCTGTCGTAGTTTGCAAAGTTTGTGCCAACTTTGCTTGTTCTTGTTGGTCTGCAATCGCACCCTTTACCGCAAGACCAGCCGCCGCCGCCAAACCAACCAACGCCGCCGCCGCAGGTAACGCCGCCTTCTGAATGGCGAACTGTGCGCGTTCACCTGTCGTTTGTAGTTTGTTGAATTCTTTTAGTGCCTTCTCAATACCGCGACCATCAAAGCCAGAAACAATGTTGATACCTAACGCCATATCAGTAC
>Ga0194115_10006719_pt1 | contig 11593 bp, 20 predicted proteins | sample TA2MahsurfametaG_3_FD_148656 | JGI IMG/M metagenome (GOLD analysis project Ga0194115, IMG submission 148656) | Freshwater microbial communities from Lake Tanganyika, Tanzania - TA2015002 Mahale S4 surface | ecosystem: Environmental > Aquatic > Freshwater > Lake | place: Tanzania: Lake... | reverse complement strand
ATAGATAGAATATTTTTTATTTCCCCCCTTTTTGAAAAAAAAAAAAAGGGGGAAAGAGGTCGCCGCCGAAAATCACCGCTACAATTATTACAAATATTAACACAATCTTTTTGGCAACCTTTCTTTAAAAAAAATTTGATTACTCTTTTTTAATCATTATATCATAATAACAAAATACATAATAAGCATGGTAGCTAAGATGGAATTCTTCGGTAGGGAACAAGTAGAAGCTATGTGGAGAAACGCTAAGAAGGACAGTCGCAAAGGAGAAATATGTCTCTATTTTCATCACGATACTAAACACCTAATGTGGCTTGGAAAGGCTGAAATAGGGGCCGAGATGATGCGGTTTAGGGAACATGTGCTAAAGGGAGACCTTTGCGCTAAAACCTACAACAACTTAGATAGGAAAGACTGCGACGAAACAATATGGTATTCACTAACAATCCAAGCCACATCTACCCTAAAGAGCAACGACGGAAAACAGGTTACACTGGGAACTAGCCCTATTAATTTAATGATTTTCGGCTATATGGTTGATGGTTGGACCTACTGCTTTAAACAACGAGCTAACAGAGACAGTATCTTTAGATACCTAAATGACCTACCTGAAGACACCTATGTCATGGCGAAAGGAGATATTCTTTAAAAAAAATTTGATTGATCTTTTATAATGATTATATTATGTACATTATAACGACGACGATGAGTTTTGAGTTTGTGGGAAGCGAACTTGCGTGTAGTAGAAAGGGTTGTAATGGCGGTAGAGCATTTGAAGTAAGAGCAAACTTATTCTGTTCGCCTCTATGTGCTAATACACACTACAATTTAAATAAAGATGATGAAGATTATTGGTCTAATAGTGAGGAGGATTCCTAATGTATCTATAAATGACCAACAAATTTCTTCTAACTAATATATACAAAAACCTCATGCCAATCAAAAAAATCGTTAAACAAGTATGCCCCAATCCTACAGTATCTATTTCTTTTCCAGGTCCAAAGCTAACTTTTGGTTGTCGTTGAATCAAAAAAATTTGAACGGTCGAAAACTCCTCAAACAACAATAAGAAACAAACAATGAAAGTCGAAGGAAAAGGAGTTTTCTATTGGTACACATGGATCCATTACCCAACCACAACCACCCTTTATCCAGCGGGCGTTTTAAAAAATAATTTAAATTGGGTTCCAACCCAAGAACAGTTTGAACAACATAAAAAATGCTTAGCAATAACTGAAATCAACGTTAAAGATTATGCTAAATTAAATAAACAAGATAAACACGACGCCGTTAGATATTATTTCAGCAGGGAGACGGAGGAATTTCTTGATTAGTAAAGGAAACCTCATCATTCCAACCCATCCTAATATACTGGATTTTATCATAGTAGATAGAACAAAAAGAATGGTCGTTTTTTTTTCTTATCTCCTCCATCATGTTTAAGAAATTATTTATATCATTGTTAAACAAGATACTATACTCATCAAATACACTCTTTAATACGTTATGGTCCCGAAATGGAAACAAAACCGTCCAGTTACAATTGGTGCGGAAATATTTACAAATTGATTTTATGTGTTGGGTCAAAATTAATACATTACAATGATAGGGATGATGGCGATGTTTTAATACAAACTTTTGAAACCAACGACCATCTTTAGACCTAGCCTCACAAATCATTGGAACACCAACTGAGTCATCCAGAATTATTGTGGAAATACATGGATGGTCAAAATTAAAATTTTCTATATCATCATCCTGGAAATAATTCATATTTTCCAAAAAATCTAGTTCTTCAAAGGTTAAATCTTTTGGGTTGTTTAAATATTTATTTAACAATTCCATGTTCTCATATTTATCTTTCCAATCTTCTACACGCTCTTTGATTGATTTAATTACCTTTTCTAGATTATCTTTTGTTAATTCATCCACATATTCAAAATTGTCAGGATATTTATCTATAAAATATTCCACCTTCGAATCTTTCGTTGGGCTAACATAATAAACCTTACCATCACCTTCTAACAAATGTTTTTTTTCTAGTTCAATAAAGTTTAAGGCTAGCGTAGATTTACCAGCATTACGAATACCACTTATTAAACCTAGAACAAATGAATTATCACCAGTAGTATTTGAATAAGTAGGCCACTTATAAGGGTTTTTAAAATTAAGGTCTTTGACTTTAATATTATTAATCTTTTTAATTATTCTCATCTATATATTATATACAATTATTAAATGGCAGCCTATAGTATGCCTTTTCATGTGCGAGACGTGTTAGGGTCTTACCCAAGTGCGCAAATTGCTGCTGTTGATAGGGACACACAAATATTTAGATACGGACAAATATTTGAAAATATTAAAAATCCTAATAGAAGACTTGTAGCAGCCAGAACATTGGCTGGCATATCACCAGAATATCAAGAAGCTAGAATACAATCATTAGCTGGAGATAATTTTTCACAAAAAGCATTCCAGGCTGAACAGAGAGAATCAATGGCATTACAAAAAAAATACATACAAGATAGGACAGAATATATGGAACAAAAGACTAACAATAGATTACTTAGAGGTAGTCTTGTTCAAGCGCTAGGCAGTGGAGGTAGAACTACCGGCGATAGAACGCCATTTGCTGACTTAGACCTTGATGAAAATTTTGATATTGGCTCTGGAACTGGCAGCGGTTCTGGCACACCTGGGTCACGTTATTCCGTAGAACAAATGCGGCAAATAATGGGAACTATGGAAGCATTTCCACAACAAGCTGGACTAAGTGATAGCTTTTGGGGCAGTGGAGGTAGCTCCGCTGTATCTCAAAGTGGTGAAAGTGAAGAATCTAGGCTTGACCTAGAATATGGTATGGGCGTAGACCCTATAGCTCTAAATATAGACCCACTTAGATTACAAAGAATTGAAGCTGTTAGAGCTATACAAGCTGAAGAAAGAGCTAGACAAGAAGTAGTTGGTAGTTTAACTACTGAAATGGTTAGTGAAGTAGCAGGATTTAGTGCTATTGAACAAGAAAGAGAAAGACAAAATAGACTTAGAGCCTTAATGTATGAAACTGGAATTTTTGATGTAGAAAATCCTGGCGATATGTCAGAAGACCAACTTAGAATTGTTGCTAGAACTAGAGAGGCTCAAGCCAGACGTGGTTTTTTTGGTAGGGCTGAAATGCTTGCTAATGAAACATTTTTAGAACAACCTTTGGAAATAGAAAGTGCCGAAATGGGTGGCGCATCTTTACAAGAAATGTTAGCAACAGTAGATGAATTTGGGGCGCGAGGTAGTTTAGCGTTAGCTGGTGGTGGTGTAGCTAGAAGGGTGGGAAGACCTACAGGATTTCGAGTTAGCGAAGAAAGTAAAGCTCGACGAGCCGAAACTTTGGCAGCTCAAAGACGATTTATCCAGGAACAAGAAGCTTTAGGTGTTGAATTTCCTGGTGGTATGCGTAGTAAAATGGCAATGGCTAAAACCATGTTAGCAGGAGAAGAAGCTGAACGTGCGCTACTTAGGTCTAGGGGCATTCAACGTATGGCTAGAAAACAAGGATTTGGACAATCAGCTCCAGAAGAAGGCTCACAATTCTCTTTATTTGATTAAAAAAATCTATGTTTATTATAAATATATGGCTACACCGAAAGATACATCTCTTTATGAAAAAGCTAAAGCTGAAGCTAGTAAAATTTATGTAAAAACAAGTGCTTACAAGAGCGCGTATATAGTTAAAAAGTATAAGGAGTTATATAAAGATAAATATGGAAACGATAATGCCTACATTGGAAAAAAATCTGAAAAACCTGTAGGTCTAACACGTTGGTTTAAAGAAAAATGGGAAGATGTTGGTAGTGGTAAATATCCGCTTTATCGTCCAACAATAAGAGTTACAAAAGATACTCCAAAAACAAAAAGTGAATTATCATCCAATAGAATTAAAGAACAAGATAAGCTTAAACAAAAAATCAAAGGTAATAAGAACTTACCTAAATTTTAGGTAGAAGTATGATTTATTATTATATTTAAATAATAAATCTTACTAAGATATATATGATGGAACAAAGGGAAAGAGATAAAAAAGCTGCTATTTGGATAGAAGAATTATCTAAGGAAAACCCCGAAGTACCTATTTATATGCTACAAACTATGGTAGATACATACTTATTATCTCCAAAAGAAACAGAACGTATTATTTATAGCCACAGTGAAAGAAATAAAAATGTTAATAGTTAATATAAAAATGAAAGTTGGAGGAAGAAATCGTGGTTGCGGTGACATGACTGAACGTGTTGGTCAAAGACATAAAAATGGTCAAAAGCTGGGCGGTCGTTATAGAGGTAATTTAAATAGGGCAAACAGTCTAGCTAATCGTGTAAAAATGTTAGGTAATTAATTATGATATTTAAAATATCTTTTGATTTTTTTTTAAATATCAGTTATTAGTATAAAATCAAATGGCTGAAAACGATATGGCTTTGTATCAACAGTTGGACTCTTTACCCAATTGTTTACGTTTTGGCGCTAAACAACTACAAGTTCGTATTGCTAGAACTACTAACCTTTTACCTATAGGTCAAGATAGTGTAAATTCAAATGGGTCTGGCGTTGTCCGTTTTAGATTTCCAAGCGCTTCTATTATAAACTTATCTAGCGCTACAGTAAGTTTTAATACTACTATTAGTAATCTTGTTGTAGGCTCTGCTGGCTCTAACTTTGTTAATGCTCTTATACCAGCGGCGTATAAATACGTTAGGCGTGTCCAGTTCTTCTTAGGTGGGGTTAGTTGTGCCGGCTCTTTGTCATCAAATTATAATCAGATTTATCATGCGATGGTTAAGGCTTGTGGAAATAATCAATTTCTCCACTCTAAGGTAATTGAAGGCTATACTGAAGTTAGTGATTTATATGACCAATATGGCTATTTAAATGTTGCCCCAGCTGCCACTACGAAAACAGCATACCAACAACTAGATGACTTTCTTCTTCTCGGTCGCGGAAATGGAAATTGTAATGAAATGATGATTGACACAAGTATATGGAATGATTTAGAAGTTCAATTAGATTTTGATAATAACTCAATCTTATCCATTTATCAAGATGGAACTGCGACTAATGCTCAAGCCTTAGCTGTGTCGTGGGCTCTTTCTAATATGCGTCTTAACGTAGATGTAATTAGTTCAATTCCACCCATATACGCTAGTTTCATTGAGCTAAGGGCGAGCCAAAATGCTCCAATTAGATTATGTTTCCAAAACTTGGTTAGTCAAGTACAGGTTGCTCAATCAACTACACGTATCCAAGTTAGTTCCACTTGTATTGATGGTGTTATGGTTTGTGCTCTACCTTCTAACTTTAATAATACTGTACCTTTTACTGGCAATGTGCTTACAACTCAAGTTATTCAAGCTACAAATCCGCCAAAATTCAACTTTAATAGTGGTTTAACCGATTCAACGGCGCAAAGTGGTTTTTCTGCTATTATACAGTTGGGAACTGCGAATTATCCTACAACAGCTTATAATAATGCTTATTTGTTAGCTGATTCAACCATGAATCATTACTGGGGCTCTTCAATAGCTGCTACATCTTTACTTTATCAAAAAGTGAATATTGTTAACACTGGCAGCGCTGCCACAGCTATTTGTGAAGAAGATTTGTATACGGCTCCTAACTTTTTAACTCAACAGTTTATCTGGGTTCAATCATTTTCTATTGAAGATGGTTGGTCATCTTCTCAAAAGGTATTAAGTGGTGTCGATACTAGCTCCACAAACCTAGACCTACTTGTAATTACATCTGGTATTGCCGATGGCTCTAGAAACCTTCTAATGATTGGTTTATTGACTTCGGTATTAGAGTATGATACAATAGCCAAACGTGTTAGAGTTATACAATAAATAGTAATTATTTTTTATTAATTACCGATATGGCGCAGAGGAAGCGCGCTAGGCTCATAACCTAGAGGTCCTGGGTTCGAAACCTAGTGTCGGTAGATAAATTTATTATGTAATCTTATTATATAATAATGTTATCAAAAGAGCTAACTAATGTTAAGTCTATTCCAACCCGTAGGGTAGAAAACAAATGGGCTAATGCCACCTGGAAAAAAGGATATATTATGGATCTAGAAGGAAGACTATCATGGGAAGCCAATAGGGCTAAGCGTGCTGCTACAGCATTGACCTATGTAAATAGCAATGTTAGTATGCCTTATACACAGCCTAATCCTAATGTTTTAAATTTAAGACTTGTTCATGAAAATAGCGTATACGATATTCTTAGAAGACAAGAAAGGAAAGATAACTATGTAAGAAGGTTCTCATACTATGACCCCGTATTGGAAGGACCACCAAAACGTAGTGTGCCTTATTCATTAGGCGTCTATTCATTAAACCTTATGTAACATTTCTAAAATAGCCGTTGATTGCTTTATATCTTCTTCCAAAAGCTTTGCCATGGCGTTAAACATAGCGGCTTTGACTATTTCCTCAGCCTTCATCTTAATAGCATGATCTTCATCACTATAAACTAGTAAGGCATTAAAATCTTCCATTAGTACATTCCTCTTTATAGATTTTAATTCATTCCTATCATCATCAAATAGTTTAGCCTGTATTTCATAATTTTTAGCATCTAATGGAGTAATAACGTATCCAACATGAATATTTACTTTTTTGCCCATAGTTATTTATATATAATAATAAATATTTTATTTATGGGTATTACCTATAAATAGAATATATAAAAAAACACAAGTCTGGCTGGGTATTAATGCCACAGAATATATAATAGCCATAGATTTTTTTGTTTTATTAAAAAAAATTGATTACGGCATTATTTATTTTCTTATATATAATATATAATGACTACAATCAGTGAATCGTCTATCAAAACGTATACAGCCGCCGTCAATAGTCTAGCAAGGGATATGGGTTATCAAGAACTACCTGATGGCTACGACTGGCTTAAAGATGCTGGAAAAGTGTATCAAGTAATAAAGAATTCATATACTAGCTTTAATACTAGAGCCAATAAATTGTTTGCTATTAAATACCTACTAGATATTCACGATGCGCCAGTTAGCGTATTACTTAAATATGAAGACTATATTAGCGAGGTTAAAGAGGCTATCGAAGAGCAACGTGCCGATAATAAAAAGAGCCAGAAGGAAAAAGATAACTGGCTAAGTAAGGAACAACTAATGGAAATATTAAAAAAATTAGAAACTAAAACAAAGCGAGGAGCTAAGGATATGACTGATTATAGGAACGTAATGCGCTACTTAATATTGAAAATCCATATTGAAACACCACTTAGAAATGACCTTGCGGATGCTAAAATATTTTTGAATCCAGATCAAGATGATATAAAAAATACAGACTACAATTATATAGTGTTAGATAGTAAGGCTAAAACAGCCAAATTCATAGGCAACGTATATAAAACAAAAGCCACCCATGGACAAATTAAATTTACCTGGTCAAAAGATATCTATAATGAACTGGCTCATTACTATAATGACATCGTAGATAAATCGATTCATAACTATTTCCTAGTAAATCAAAATGGAGATAAAATGACACCTAATAATTACACTAAATTTATGAAATCAATATTTACCGACTATGATATAAACATATCTACTTCCATGATAAGACACATTATAGTAAGCGACCTTTATGATCTAGACCAAACTAAAGAAGCAGCTAAAAAAGACTTAGCCTATAAAATGGGACACACCGTTAATACAGCGGAAACTATCTACGCCAAAATATAATCTCATAATATAATAGGTTATATGGTTTATCCTTACTATGTAAAAAACCACATACAATACAAAAATATCTTCTATATTATATATGGCAATGGAAGACATTTTTGAATATGAAAATGATAATATAACTATTTCAAGAAAACAAGTAGAAAGAATTGTAGGCAGGCAATTTCAAGACAATCGCCAATGGGAAATATTTAAAAACAATTTTTTACTTAAATTCCTATGTGTGCCAAGACACACCCTACCAAGTTATTTTAAATGGGTTAAAACTGAATACCATGATATTATTTCTAAGTGTTAGCTGCCCGACCATAGTTTCCAGTATATTCCTCATTATCTTCAAATAGTCGTAAACAATCAAATTTCATTCCATTATCCTCATTGATTATAGTGTTGATAATAGCCTCTATCCTATCCTTGTATTCTAACCTTATTGAATGATTAGTTTGCCACATCTTATAAGATGCTATCTTAGTTAGAGTATTTATTTTAATATAGTAATTATGTTCCATGTTTTCCAACATTGTTAACATAGTATTTAATTTTTTATGAAATGAATTAATCATTACCTTTTTAGATATAATATCTTTATTTTCTTTATAGTATTTCCGGACAGCTTTCAAAACATATGGCTTAGTCTTATAAATTTTACTTGGTTGGTCTGTTTCCATATTTTAATATATATAATAAATACATTTTATTTTATATATTCAATTTTTTTCCAATTCATTAATTATCATTTTTTGAATATAACTATAACAAGCTCTTTCATGTTGCTTAGCTGGTCTAACTCTATACCATTCCAAAGGCTTATCATCTAATTCACTAATAATTAAAGCATTTAAATATCTATAATTCATTAATTCATCATATCTATTTCTAGCCTGGTATCGATAGCTACCATTAGAGTATCTAAGTAGTTTATTATCCCTATAAAAATCAATATTATCTTGATATTTCTTCCGTTGATACTCTTTAATATCTTCTTGGTATGTTAAATAGTATTCCGCTTTATTCCTAGTAGGTATATTCTTATTAATACATCCATTGACACATTCTATAAAATAACGTTCCCTACAATAGCGTAGATTTTCATCATCTACTTTTTCTAGTTCAAATACACTATAATTATTATTTTTTATTATTTCATAGGATTTACTATAAAGTGTATTTCCCTTAACATAGCGCCTACAAGCTGCCTCATGATTCTGAATTCGCTTTTTCAATTCTAACTTAGTAGAACCAATATAACAATTTCCATTCGTATTATCCACAATCTTATAGATTAAAGCCATCTTTTATTTTATATATATAATAAAGATTTTAATCCATAGAATTCCTATTTATTATAGATTTTATTTTTTTACAATTTTTTAAAACTTTTTAGACTTTTTTTAAAATCCCCCTTTTTTTTTTTTCTAAAAAGGGGATTTTTTAAAAAACATTTTAAAATCTTTTTTTTTTTGTAAATTTCTAAAATTCTAAAAATACTTATAAACCTATAGTTTTATAAAATTATAAGTTTATAGTTTAATATGAATAGTTCTTTTTTCTTTTTGAATTGAAATGGTATTAGAAGGTCTATAAATTGATTGTATTGTAGTGTTAACAGGTATATTATCTTGAATTACATAGTCTTTTTTACTAGCAGCTATAGAATATTGTTTTTTATAGTTTATCCAGTAATCTTGCCAACCATAGGAAAGCTCATCATCATTCATTTAAAAAATATGTTTTATATATATATATAACATAATATTATGGAAACTATTTCAGGAAAAACAATTAATTGTAGTGGTATTCAAGTCCTTAGAACCCTTTTAGATACAACTAATGATGATATTACTAAGCAAAGAATACAAGCTAGAATTACTTATTTACAAAACAAGTATAAAAATAAGAAATCTAAAAAACCTAGTATTAGGTCGGCTACATCTACGTCTAGTTTAGATAGTGAAGATAAAACTCTTGTGAATGAAATAAAAATAATTCCATTTGAAGAGCCCCTTCCAAAACCAGTTTCCATAACACAAGCAAACCTATGTACCTCTGATTATAAAACCAGAGTAGAGCAGGTAGTAGAAAACATCCGGAATAGATTAGATATAAACCTCCCAACTAAAAATGGATTAAGGGAATTAATTAATACTATAAATAATCACAACTATGAAATTATAGAATTAAACATTAAATTAAATAAAAAAATTTGATTTTTATTTTATTATATATATATATAATAAACTAAAATGGCATTTGTATGTTTAGATTGTGCTTTTAAAGGCAAAGATAAATATGCTTTGGATAGGCATTGTGATACTGATAAACATAAAGAAATTGTAGGAAAAAAACTAATTGATAATTTAGAATTAAGTGATATTCGGTTAATGAATGACGATGAATCTAAAAGATATATTTATAGACATAGATATTTTAGAGTAGAATATTGCCCACGATTAGCTGAACATTTTAAAAAAATGGATAGATGGAATTATATACAAAAATTACTACAAGAAAATCCCAGTAAGTTATCTCCAAAAGAAATGGCTTTACGAAAACAGGAAATTAAAGATGAATATCCAGAAGATTATGAAGGTGATGAATGTAAAAATAGAGTTGAACAACTGGAATATGACTTAGAAAATATTCAAGAACTAATAGATGAAAAAGATTGTTTATTACTTTATTTTACAAACGAGGGTATGAAAATAACATCTAGACAAGCTTTAGCTATAGCAGAGGACACAGTTAGAAAACGTATGTTAGCAGAATTGGAAAGTGTAGGTATTGCTAAGGCTAAGAATGATAAAAAGAAAGCTGAATTAGAACTAAAAATAAAACTTTTAGAGTTAAAAAATTCATGATTAGTATCTTTTTTTGTTTTTTTTTTCATATTCTCTATAAAAATTAGGTTGTGTAGTTTCTTGTTCAGTCTCTAATGCGGCTATATTAATAGTCTCTAAGTCTTTTTTTACTACTGGCTGTAAATCTTCAACCACTTCTTGCTCTGGAGGCGTAATTCCATAATACCAATTATACCAAGCCATATAATTAAACCAACTATAATAATACATTTTTATATTATTATAGGTTATTTTTTTTATGAAATTTTTAAAACTTTTTAAACTTTTTTTTAAAATCCCCTTTTTAGAAAAAAAAAAAAGGGGATTTTTTGTAAAATTCTAAAAAAGTCTATAGTTTAATCAAAAAATAGCCTACTCATTCTGGCTAGTTTCTTATATCTTTCTTCTGGGTCAACAACTTGTGGCGTAGGTTGGACTTTAGTTTCTACGACTGGTGCTGGCTCTTCTTCATCACTACTAGATTGTTCTAATACTTTAGTTAGTTTTTTAATCTTTTTATTATTGCCAGGTTCTTGGTAGAATACTAGCTTAGCATATTTAGTCTTAGTTTCTTTTTGTTCAACTGTTGGTATTTTAATTGGTTTTGATCTGGGTGTTTTTACTGGCAATTTTTGGGTTTCTTCTGGTAACGGCTCATGTCTAGGTCTAGACCATACTTTTTCTACAGGTTGCTCTACAGGCGCTACAACAACAGGCGCTACAGCGGCTACAGGCTCTGGTTGTTTTGATTCTATTATTGATACATTTTTTGCTTTTTTAGCTACTTTAGCCTCTCTAGCTAGCTTCATACGCTCTTTTAAAATCTCCTTTTGTTCAGCTGAAAGTGGCATTATATACTATATAAACAAAAGTTTTTTATAAACATTTATTATTTCAAATTTTATTGATAAAACATCGGTGCGCTATAGGGATTTTGGTCCTTAGCCCTAGTAAGATTTACTGGCTCGGTAAAGCTCTC
>Ga0194115_10006713_pt1 | contig 11598 bp, 10 predicted proteins | sample TA2MahsurfametaG_3_FD_148656 | JGI IMG/M metagenome (GOLD analysis project Ga0194115, IMG submission 148656) | Freshwater microbial communities from Lake Tanganyika, Tanzania - TA2015002 Mahale S4 surface | ecosystem: Environmental > Aquatic > Freshwater > Lake | place: Tanzania: Lake... | reverse complement strand
TAGCGAGGGCGGTACCGACGATCGTTTTGCCGGTTGAGAAGTCAAGGGATGATCCATGAATTTCCCATTGACACCCACCCGACCAAGGAGCGATGTACACCTCGGATATTCTGGTTGAACGTCTTCGGAACAACTTATCCGTTAAGTTGTCGTAGTCTTACTTCTGATGAAGACGGTACCACCGAAACAATACGGGAGAAAGAGTTGGAATGTCTTTAAGGGGCGATGTGCAGCTGGGATATTCAGGATGAAAGGCCAAGAGAATGCCAACTTGTGTGGTGTGGTATATCCCTTCTCCTCCTTCCGACAACGATGATGCTACAGAAAAACGCCGGAAGTGTAGATTGATCTGTGAATGTTCTGCTACAGAAGCGCGGAAGCAGGAACTGTATTTCTGAGCTATTATTTCACCGATATTGAACAAAGCGCCAAACCCAACATTGGAGGCCATTCTCTACCTCTGTATCAAGCAACAACACATAAAATAGCGGCGGTCAAGCGGATGGTGGCAGACGCGGAGCGACAGTCGTGCATGGCGCACCTCCGTCCGTTCGACATATGACGTCAGCGTAGTTCCCTGGGATCATCTGCAAAGCACCGTGGTATAGTCGGTTTGGTTTTAACGGAACTCGTTGACCCCTTTGCTACTTACATATTTCCAGTCAAGTTATCTTCCGGTAAATCGGGAAGTCGAATCTGTTGGATGTTGTTCTCGATTCCGTTGGCCAACTGTCGAGAGCGGCGATCATTCATCCCATGTGATACGAGCCCCAACTTCACTGTCACATTGGATCTGGAGGTTATTGAGACTACTGTTCCTACAAAGCAAGCACATAAGCAACCGTCCACGATATGTTCCGACCGGTATCGTCGACAACGACAACCAGACAGGATTGGGATGATGACATTGGATTGCTTCTTGCTTCCTTCTTCCGCCAACCCATTCTTCCTCCCTACACACCCACGAACCAGTAACCGTTCTCCGACGTGTCCTTCGGTGAAGTTACAGGGGAATCAAAGCCAGTCAATCTACTTTTGATGAAAAGTATTGAACATAGACAACGACACACAATATGGGCAAGTACCGCGTTGTCATTCAAGCCAGCTTCTGTCCTGTGAAAGTGGCCTGGATTGTAGCACGGCAACTCATCCATTCCTGATTAATCACCGTCGACGAGAATCAGGCTGAAGATGAGACGCATCCTGGACATCGCAGCCCTCATCATCATGCTTGTTGCAAAAAGAAATGTCAAGGCGACATTTGATGAAGAGGTTTCAACAACGGAACTACAAATGAACGAGAGAGCATTCTTGTGGAATCTGTATCGCACCTTTGGTCTTTTGAGTAATGATGACTTGGATGCAAGCTTCAGCAGCAATAGTACAATGGCGAATGTCTGCTCGTGGAAAGGACTGGTCTGTAACGATAAGGGCCTCGTGATTCATCTGGATTTATCAAGCCGTGTTGCGTCTACGACCATCACTAGGCCATCAGGTTCAGTTGTGCAACTCCCTTCAGATTGGAGACCACTCTCACACCTAGAACGACTGCTCTTACGAAACAATCATTTAGGTGGACCGCTACCAACTCATCTACCGTCTACGTTGATTCACTTCAATGTGGATCGAAATCAGTTTGATGGTCAAATTCCATACCAATGGACTGAACTGGCATTGGTCGAACGATTGATACTTAGTGGCAACGGATTGGGAGGAGGACTATATTCCACAGTTTTGTGTTCTATGCTTCAACTCAAGGCCCTTAACGTGGCTGGCAATGAAGCAATGAGTGGTCAGCTTCCAGCCTGTTTGGCATCTTTACCTCAATTGAACAGTCTCGAGGTTGATGGGACTAATCTTTTGGGTCCCATGCCCCAAGAGTTGTTAGCACGTTGTGATGCGACGGAAATCAACAAAGACGGTGACCATGAGGAGGAGAGTGTGACACAGGAAGACCAGCAAGCTCTCCCCTCCACAAAGGGGTACTGCGAGCGATTCGGGTTTTGTCTCGACGGATATCGTCAACTGGCGTACGAAATGGATGGGGACACGATCACTTCAACTACGGCCCATGAAATCTGTGAGTTATGCCCTGACCTTTCCAATCGTTTGGGTAGTTCAACCTGTGAATGGATAGGCCAGCCATCATTTCCATCACCCTTGACACAGACGCCGTACCCCACCAAATCTCCGACCACTGTTGCGACGAGCTACCCAACTGTTCGACCTGTCTCAGCTACCTTGGCTCCATCCATGACGCTATCGACGAGTCCGACAGTTTCAACAGCTACTGCAACACCATCAACGAATACGACTTTCTTCACTTCTTCTCCATCTTTCTCGCCTTCGTTACTGCCCTTGTTAGGATCATCCATGGCCCCGAGCAACAGTGAGGAGGACAGAGTTCCAAGTGCGATACCCTCAATGACAATCCCAATCGAAGACGCGCCATCGCCCTCGCCCGTGCCAGTCGACGGCATCCAAGAGCAGCCTCAAGGTCCCGATGAAGACCTTTCAAGAACCACGAGAAGAGGCAGCTTTTGGGATGGACCAGTTTTGGTACCATTGTTCGTGATGCTGTCGGTGGCCAGCGTAGTATCCTGGCTCGTGATCCTACCGATTGCATTGATTTGGTTTAGCCAAAAGGATCGACAGGGGGACGAGGGAAGGAGTAGTTTCAGCACGACCACTTCTGACACTGTTTATCACCCCCAAGATCTGATGTCTGATATAAACGAACCGAAAGCGGTTTCGGGACCATTCGATGGTAGCGATGACAATCAAGACGAGATTATTTTTTCCAACCAAGAGATTATTGATGACTTAGAGCATCTGATGACTGAATCCAGTTTAGGGCCGCTTTTTTCTGATTATGAAGCAAACTATGGCTTGTCAAGCGATAGGAATCCAGCCCGGCGACAAAATTCCTTATCGAAGCGTAATCCGCGCATGCCGCAAACGCAACGGCCTGACCCTCCAAGAATTCTGAGGACAAATTCTGATATAAAGCCTCAGACGAAGACCAGAAAGTCGAAGGTGCGATTCTTGTTGGAGCCCGTGACCAGTGGTAGGGACTCGACGATTGAAGACATTTCGCCGTCGGGGTCTGCTTTGCTTAGTCATGACGATCCTTACGAAGGCGTTGTCCTTTTAGGGAATTCATCGTCCATTTCATCCATCAGTTCCGGCTACCTCAATCCGTTGGAGAATCCGGTGACAAAGACCGCTACTCCGCCTTCGTCGTCGCGAGCGTCAGCGCGCAAGTCGAAGAAGGAAAGACTCTGTCACCCCCTTTGCTTTCGACCACCCGTTCACTCCAAGAATCGAACCACAAATAGACGGCACCGCAGGGACGACGAACTCCCTTCTTTCCTGTGTTTTGATATTGGACCCTCGCTGCTGGGTATTCGTTCGCCTTTTTTTGATATGGAGCAAGACCGTGGCGACAACGACAAAACAGCAGGCTATGAAGTGTAGAAGTGCTATGAAACGCTCAATTCGTTTACGAACAAGATATTGGTTCTTTATTGGCGATCCAAAGTTAATTTGATAGAAGTGAGTGATGGTTCATTGTGTGTGCGTGTGGCAGAAGTGAAAATATGAACCCAGCAATGTGGAGGGAGGCGTATTGGTTTAGCTTCCGCTCCTTCTCCAGGTGTATAGCTTTAGTACCCGAAACGCTAGCCTGGTCCGCCAAACCTCTGCGGTTTCGCTAGCGTGGAGGTTGTGTGAAACGGACAAGATATCGGTTCTCTATCGATGATCCAAAGCTAGTTTGATGGAAGTGAAGGATGGTTCATTGTGTGTGCGTGTCGTAGAAGTGAAAATGTGTACCCGGTAGCGTGAAGGGAGGCGAAATGGCTTAGCTTCCGCGCCTCTTCCGGGTGTATAGCTTTAATGCTCAAAGCCTAACCTGATTGGCTAAACCTCTTCGGTTTCGCTAGCGCTGAGATTGTGTGAAACCTTGAGTTCCATTGGTCCGCTACCGTCTTTCGGGCAACCGGAAGGTAACGTCAAGTAGGGAGAAACATGGTGGGAAGGCACAGTCATCCGAGGAGACGCCTGGAACTGTGAACTTGTGGCATATGTACGGCTGGAGACCTCCGAGTTGCTGATTGCCACGTTCTCTACAGGTGCCTTGATCGGAGGCCATACCGTGGACACTCGCTGGGAATGTAGAGAAGGCGACTGCTCCATGTTCACTCTCCCCAAGAGGGACATAGAGCCATCCCCAGTCGAAAGAAAGGAGATTCTTGCCATCGGCTTCCCATCCTGTGGAGAATAAATAGGCGTGGAGTGATTCTGAGATGAATCTATTGATGCTTCGGATATTTTGCCCAACCCGCCCTTTACCAGTACAGGTACAGACAAATCCGATTCCGCGAGCGTTAATGGTGTTCCCTTCATAGACGATACTGGAATTCCAGCTGCTATGTTCTTTAGAAGATTTGCGGCCCCATGCAAATTTCTCATACCCGGGCTCATTTCGTCGTAGGATTCAGCGTTTCTCGGATCGATAGCTTGCATTGAGGCTACAGACGCAAACTGAGCATCTGAGGATTCCTCTCTATCTTGATGCGTCTCGGAATGCAAACAAGCAGGCATAGCATAGAAATTAGGTTCTGTCATGGCATCAGCCGGCTGCTTGTGACCTGTTCCCTTGATCTTCTGCCGTTGCATTCTTTGCGACAGCTGAGGTCTTCCCCGAAGAAAAAGCTCGTGGTAGTAGGCTCCGGCGTCAGGGCCTTGAGTGAGTCGTCGGAAGCCATATAGATTAAGCCTAAAAGTGAAACGAAGGACGCTTAGGAACGCTGGTGTAAACATGATGACGACCCACACAAAGTACTCACTGCCTCTGAAAACTAGTCAATTTCGTCTGACGAAAGAACCGGGGCATTATTCGATTGGTGAACTCCTTCGGTTTCCGTACGATGAAGGCACGGCCATGAGGGAGCCAGGCAACTACATCTGGCTCTTGAACATGTGCGAGCATTTCGTGTAACTTATCTGGGAACGGCTGCGTCACACCGCCTGTCTTCCTTCGAATGTAACCACCGGAATCCGGAACGTTGGTAAAATCTCGATACACGTGCGGTACAGCACGTTTCCGTTCCATGTCCACAATGGGACTTGCTGATTCTACGCTGGGAGAGTCGGACTCTTGGTGTGAGCTCGCATCGCCAATCGTCAGTGAGAGTGGAGATGATACAGCACCAGCTTGCGAGGTAACACTAAGCATACTCGCCAATGGTCCCCGGGCGAAAGCACTTCTAGTCGAACGCGCAACAGCCTGCGGTGTCTGGAATTGAAGATAAATGGCAAGTGAAAGTTGTAGGTGAGGAAGACAAGTTCGACATCACATGCGTACTCGCGACAAAATGACTACACGAAGCGTAAACTACGTACAATCTCATTGGCGATATCATGACCCCCATTTGGCCTCGGAAACTGCATTTCTCTCTTTTTCCGAAGATTGTTGGGTTGTGATGGATGCGCTTCGTTGTATAGCCGTAATCCTCCAAGACAGATGAATCTACATATCCTGACTGGGAAGTACCGACTGAGTTCTAAGAAGCCCTCACCGCGAGCGATGAAATTGAATTCGAAACCTGAAATACGCCCAGAAGATCGTTCAATACTGGGAATCGAGGTACGTTTGGGTTCTCACTAAGGTATGCGTCTGGCGTTGCCTTTCTTAACTGGATTTCGCTCTTGGTTGAGTGGGATTGCAAGGTCGATTCGGCTTAGACTGAAGTAGCTTGGACTGTTTGTCAACGGAGGAAAGGATGTAGGCGGGAGACCGAGAACTCCATGGCCGAGCGAAGCCTGTACCGTCAGACGAGAACTCGATGCCAACAAAGTGATGTGTCATGTCCAACGTGTCTCGTGGACCGTAGTACAGATCTACGTGCGAGCGCCTGCCGAACAGGCCTGATCGGAAAAAATGAGAACCCCACCACATCGAGGCGGAGGACAGACCATACAGCTTTGCGATGCCTTTACGAAACGACGTCGCTGTGCGTGCCGCAATGATAGGCCCCATACTACGGTAGCGGTAAATCGTAGACGCACTTGACGGTGAATAAGAATTCTGACGTACGTTCATTAAGTGTTTCAATCGGTTCGGGCATATCAAACTCGTCTGATGCGGATGCCGTCAGTTCGCGTCATTAGAACTTCCATCGTGGTTGCGCCACCGAAATGTTCGGGGTCTGTAGAATACACGTTCTTCTACTGACGATCTTTTCACAAAACAAAGTACTTCAATTCATTCAGAAAGATCACAACTGGGGTCGACAGCGACAGGAAATACAAGGAAACGAACGAGAAAGAAGGACAGTCCTATGTCAGCAGGAGAGCATTTGCCGAGAGCGGTTGTAGCTTAGGTCCCTGCGATGATAGACCAACTCTCCGACGAGTCACTCACTCAAGTAGCCTCGACGTTCTGCTTGGGCGCGGTAAGCCTTATCAGGTAATTTGCTCACTATTATCCGATTTTAAGTATATCTCCTTTTCATTTCAGTTGCTCAATCCCATTATGACTTACAGGGTCACTCGGGGAATATCCGATTTCACAAGGTAGTAGCTTCCTTCCGGGAAAGGTATTCTCGTGCATGCCGAAGTGAAAAGACGGAGATCGCAGAAGAAATTGTACGGTTGATTCAAACTACGGAAGACCAAAACTGTCGTCCAGGTCGTTTCCTTAAGCGGGTAGAGGAAGACGAATCTTGGGAAGAGGTATCAGACATGGTAGCCCGAGAAAAGGTAAGCCATGCGCTCCGTGGCAAACCACGTAAGGAGGAGATCGATCTTCTGATTCTCAAACGTGAGAATATGACACCCGAAGACGTTTATGGCCATTTACAAGGCAAACGACAAAAAGTTGGGCCCATACATCCCATACATATCGATGGGAGAATCGTTGGACTGGATCCGTCTTTTTTTCGAATGCCACAAGACACGATCTTTAGTGGAAGCCATTCGATCATGACACGGGAACTGCAGAATCAACATACACAGCAACTTCTGATGGCGGCTCTTGCAGAAACACAAGTCTACATACCCAGAACAGCAGGGAATTTAGTATCATATGGAGGAATGGGAATATATGGTATCCCCGGACGAAACTTTGAAAATACGGACAGCGGAATCCATCTATCGACTCTTGTCGGACGATCAGGGTTTGCCGAACAACACTTGCCTCTGGATCGTCAGATAGTACGAGGCGACCCTCGTTTTTGGATGTAAACTAAAGAATTTGGCCTTTTTTAATCGTTGTATTGAAATACATTCGGTAAATTGCTTTTGCTGTACGAAAGATATTTGATACACTTGTCTATTGCCGTCCCAAAACTCACAGATAAGTGACCGAATCCAGCCAGAACGCTCCTGCAGCGCCTGTTAGGAATCCTTGTCCAACACAACCTGCTCAATCTGAATCACGACGCTAGATATGGAACAGAGATGGTAGGATGATGCATAAAATGGACTAAAAAGAAGGACATGGTCGTAAAGAAGGAATTCAGTAACTAGTGGAACGAGTTAAAAATCTCGAACGGGAATCATCTAGCGGACATTCGATAACTGGAGGCATTATGCCGTCTGAACCAGTCAACGAATTTCGTGATACCCTCCTCAATCGGCGTACGGGGATGGTACCCCAATAACAGTCGGGCCTTTGTAATGTCAGCATACGTTACCGGGACATCTCCCTTTTGCATCCCAACTTCGACTGTCCGTGCCTTCGTCCCGACACGATCTTCGACTATCCGGACGAAGTCAGCCAAGACGACTGGTCTTCCATTACCCAAATTGACCAATTCAGCTTGTCCTGTGTTCACAAACAGGGCATTAACCACGCCCTGAACAATGTCATCCACGTAGGTGAAATCTCGACGTGAGTTTCCGTGGTTGAAGACCTTAATCGTTTCGTTGTTGGCAATCTTGTCGGTAAAGATCCAAGGTGCCATATCCGGCCGACCATAGGGTCCATAAACTGTAAAGAATCGCAGTCCGATACTAGAAATATTGTACAGGTTCAAATATGTGTGAGCGACCAACTCATTACTTCGCTTGGTCGCTGCATAAAGACTGGCGGGATCTTCCACCAGGTCCGTCTCCTTAAAGGGCACCTTAACATTGTTGCCATAAATAGAAGACGATGAAGCGTACACTAATGGATCCTTCATATTCAATTTGTTCAGAGTTTCCAACAGATGGACGAAACAGTCAATATTGTTGCGTGTATATTCTAGGGGATGGTCGATACTGTAACGGACCCCCGCTTGTGCTGCCAAGTGGATGACTCGAGTAATCTGGTACGTTTCAATCAGATCCTTCAGGGCGTCCGTATCACAGACATCACCCTTCACAAAGACTACATCATTCTTCTTTAGCTTTTCAATCCTAGATTCCTTGAGTCGTGTGGAATAGTAGTCATTGACGTTGTCGTACCCGATTGGTTCCATCCCGAGTCGCTTAAGTTCTAACGCCGTATGCATCCCAACAAAGCCTGCAGCACCCGTTACTAAGACTCTATACTTGGGACCATTCGGTCCCCGTAAATCACGGATTCTTGACGCTGTCATCGGAGGGACCTTGAACCGGTAGGACTCCTGGGGATGGACACTCGCAATCAACGGTGAATCGGTGAAGTTATATAGGGCTACTTCTTTCTTCAGTGAAGATAGCATCATCAACCCCATCATCACACTTGATATTGCGCATATGGTAAGGAAAACACTATGCCCAGCCGAGGTGGGGTTGTGTAGCAAATTCGTGGGGGAACGAACCATCCTGGTCGTGTTTTTCTGGAAATTCGTCAGGGTTAATGTTACTTGACTAATACCACCCACGAAACGAAATGAAATGTAACTCTGTTGGAAAATAAAGGATAACTTAGAAGCCGAGAGGGTTTTGTTGATTCGGAAGAGAGAAATGTCTCTCTCCACAGCAGGTGCAGCAGCAGTACGGTATTATGTATGTATGCAGCGAGAGAGTATGACGGATGGCGCGGTTGGAACCAAAATTGGTGAGTCCCGACGGTAACAACGGCAGCGTATCGGGGGATCGGGTGGGTCCACGAGTCACATTTTTGAAACCGTTTTCAAAAATGGTAGTACAGTACAACAGTCGTTTGTATATATGTGCGGGGTGCGCGCGGAGGTTTCTTCGGCTGTTTGAAATACTTTATGCACACTGCGAGCTAGTCGCAGTATGCGTACGATATATGGGTATGACCCCGATTTTGGTATTTCATATATATCAAAGATGCATACGGTTGAAAAGATATCGTACGTTTATATACTCCCGGCGATAACAAACGGACCCGTTATCGCAGTCACTGTCACAGTCAGCACATCGAACAGCAGCCATAGCAGTAATCATGCTTGGAAAGATTGACATGCAAAGGCTTGCCCTTGGAAAGCTACGATGGCTTGACGAACATGTTCATCGTCGTGAAGACTCTTGGGGTACTAGCCCGTATCATAACTGCCCAGTACCTAGTATAAGGATATTGATTCTAGAACTACTATCAAACTCCTATGGTGCGACATTCAGTTTCCGAAGAGAAGTCGCTTGAATCTCTGCAGAGTCAACAGAGGCATACGACCTGACGCCTGCAGTCGTGCTTGCCGTAACCGTTGCCTGTGAATCATCCAATCAGATCCCACCGCGTTCATCAGAAGAGGAACACCGCTTGCTAGTTTCGCACGAGTCACGGGGCCGCTGATGGCTTGAAATGGCCCCAAAGGTGACATTGTGGAAGGAGAAGAGATGGCCCAGTAGCGAACTGCTTGAAACATACTGATAGAGTTGGCACGCTGAATGACTAGACTACGCGGCAGTTCGTCATCGTCCACTAGATCGAGGACTGACCGTGGTGGATATAGGCGCCTGTAGAGAGGAAGGGGCAGAATACGCGCCAGTATGTGAGCTGGATGCGCAATTGTCGTAGCTGTCCCATTATGTGGACGACGCAACAGCGGGATCACAACAAAATCACTTACTGCAGTTCTAGGGCATCGTCCAGTAGCTCTTGCCCAAAAATTGAACTTCCGCTTGATCGTTTCACTGACATCGTGTCCGACGCAATATACTTCGGAAGTTGTTTCATCGTTACAAAGAGAGAGGCAGGATCATTGGAATCCGCTTCGAGAATGGTGGTTTTCAGTCGAGGATGTGTCAACAGTGCGACACTCATGTACAGCGGAAACAGGGGATGACTCGAAATAAAGGCATCGACTAATCGACCTGCCGTATCGTCCTGAAAAATATCATGTGTAAACCAGGTAATCATCCACGGGAGTATCAGATTGGACATTTCCACTTGCGTCACCTGAAGTTGATAATGTACGCTAGGATCCACCCGTTCTACGAGCGGTAGGAACAAATGATTAATGATCCATGTCAAATTCCCAAAATTCTCGCGAAGTGCATCCGTCAGGTGCGATTGAGCGAGACGCTGAAGTATCACTGTTCCTAGGTCCACCTTGTATTCCAGCTGATGTAATATGACCCCCGCAACATCATGGAGTCCTTGATAGTAGTGATAGAATTGCTGTTGGTGTAACGAAGGATTGCCTCCCCCAACAGATCGAGAGGTTGGGAAGGCCGAAAATTTGATTGTGTTTTCTAAAACCTGAGCAAGCCGTTCGCTGGCATGGGCAGGTGTCGCCCTATGGGCATCGCCATCATCACCATCGTGTGAGGACATGGAATTGTATCGAAAGACGACACAGCGATTGGCGTCCCTCCGTATAAGGTCTATACTCGCATCATGTCCCTCGGATTTCTTTTCCTCAGGTAGATCCAAGGAAGAGTTCATCGTCATCTTGTTAGTTGAATCCGTTAGAGCGGCTGCTGATGAATGTAGGGGCGGCCGGCCACTGCTACCGGCAGCGTTCCCAGTCACACTCCTGGAACTGCTACCCTCTGTCATGTTTTCCTCATCCTGGACAACCGGTGGCGATGATGAGGACGAAGTGATACTTGAAATTCCCACCAGAAGAGGCCAAGCTCTCTGCCGAAAGTCGGCTACGGATAAAGGTTCGAGTGCGAGGATATATGGTTTCGTCGTGGTTTATCCGAAAAATAGTTAGGATAATCCATATCACCAGAAACGAAAGAAACCTTTCTACTGCCAGACTTACGTGTTAGAAGTCCACCCTTCGATAACGCCAGTTCCCGAAGTTCCCACAGATCAACTGGCGACCTCGACAGACATGCTTCAATACGTGCCGCCTTAGTTTTGAGATCATCATGACCATGAAAGGGTGGAGGTAGGATAGACTGACCCAACCAAGTAGTCGAGATCCAACAGTTGCCACGTTCCCACACAGACGGTTTCCGAGTCATTGGGATGTTGTTCCTAAATCAATCTACTTTTCCTTTCACAACAGCTACTTTGTACCTCCTGAGGGTACAGCGATTGATGTCGAGGTAAGGAGGAAGTCTTCGATGGCACCGGTTCTGTCGAAAACCTCAAAAGCTACAGGGTTCGAACAGGTTTTTATCAACTGTTATACATGAGGTTCGCGGGTCGTAAGAACAAACGAACGTGGTTCGAGGTTGTCGATTTTCAATGGATGTTCTCTT
>Ga0194115_10006712_pt1 | contig 11598 bp, 8 predicted proteins | sample TA2MahsurfametaG_3_FD_148656 | JGI IMG/M metagenome (GOLD analysis project Ga0194115, IMG submission 148656) | Freshwater microbial communities from Lake Tanganyika, Tanzania - TA2015002 Mahale S4 surface | ecosystem: Environmental > Aquatic > Freshwater > Lake | place: Tanzania: Lake Tanganyika... | reverse complement strand
TTGTCTTGATATTGTTGTAGGGTTAAATTTATTGAAGCGGTAAAGCCGTCAATTTTGAAGTTTTTATTTTTATCTTCCAAAATTTTGCTTAGAATTTTTCTATTTTCATCATTTTCAAGCTTGATGGCGTTGATGATGTAATAGGTTTGGTTTTCAATCAAATATAAGCAATTTTCAATTATGGTTTCAATTTTTACATTTAAGTTAAAAACACCATCTTTTAAAATTAAGTGATAGATTTTGCTTAAAGAATCATTGTCTGAAAGTTGCAAAGTAAGTTGGTTGTCATTTTCAACAATTTTGGAAGTTTCAATTAAATCAAAACATTTAAAACCAACATCAAGATGTGGTTTGGTGTTTTTAGAATTTTCTAAATTTAGAAAATCTGGTTGTTTTTTGGCATTTTCTTTCTCAATTTCTTTTAATATTTTTTCACCCGCTCTTCTTACTCTTTCAATTGTGATGCTTGAAATTACTGGCGGTAAATTGTTTTTAACACAAAAATTAAAAGCTTCTTTTTTCTTATTTTCATCAATTGCTTCATCAATTTGACAAAGAATAAATTTGCGCATTCCACCATCTTCTTTGTTTAATTCCATAACTGCTTGTGCTGTGGTGCCAGAGCCTGCGAAGAAGTCTAGGATTACATCTTCTGATGATGTAGAAATTTGCAAAAGTTTCTTAATAACAGAAACATCTTTTGGAAAATCAAAAACCTTACCTTCCATTAACTTTTCTAGATTTTTAGATGCTCCTCTTCTGTCTTTATAAAAAACACTATCAATTGCATCAAATTCTTTTTCAGTTAAATAAGATTTTGCACAAGGGACTCCATCACCGTTAAAATGCACTTTATTTTCTTTTACTGCTTCAAGTAAATCTTCATATTTTGAGGCAGCCCAACCTCTGGAAGGAGTTTTAACAATATTACCAGTAATTGGGTTAATTAAGTCCCATTTTGGTCCACCACCACCACCCCTTGAAATGTTATCAGGAAAATAAATTCCTCTTTCATCAACGCAAGAATAATGGGAAATATCTTTTGATGGATGGTTATCAGGTAATTGATCGTACCAATGCTTTAATTCCCTTTCCATCAACTGATAATTATCTTTATATTCTTTTTTAAGCTTTTCGTATTGTTTATAAACATCTTCTAAACCTTCTTTTTTTGCTTTAAATGATATATTAGTTGCATTAATTGTTGTTACATCTTTTGTATAAAATAAAATATACTCGTGAGAATTTGAAACATGTTTAGCCATATTTCTTCTACCTCCACGCCAAATTATACTTGCCATAAAATTATCCTCCCCAAAAATCTCATCCATCAAAATTCTTAAATTTGCTTGTTCATTATCATCAATTGAAACAAAAATTACGCCATCATCAGAAAGTAAATCTCTTGCAAGTTTCAATCTTGGATACATAAAACTAAGCCAGCCATTATGCGAGCTTTTATTGTTAAAAGAAAATTCCATTCTTCTAAAATCATCTTCACTAACATTTTCAAAACCCAAAGCTTCAACTTCCTCTTTATCAAATCTATCAGGATAAATAAAATTTTCAGTCTTTGTGTTGTAAGGCGGATCAATATAAATACATTTAATTTTGCCACGGTAAGAATTAAGCAAAATTTTAAGTGAATCTAAATTATCACCTTTAATTATGGCATTTGTGTCTCATCAAAATTTTTACTTAAATTTTGATTAATTTTTAGCTCTTTGGTGGTTTCTTGCGTATATTTTGCTTTGGCAAAATTGCGTCCAATAAAATTAAGCCCATAGCCGTTATTTCTTTCATCAACTGGAATTTCTAAAGTATTTTTAAGTTCGTTTATTTTAAGCTCGCCATCTTTGATGATTTGCGGATAATGTTTTTTTAGAAATTCAAGCAATTGGTTTGGCTTTTCACTTGAGTCAACCACTTCAAAACCAGCATTGATAAAATCTTCTTTATTTTTCATAAGTTTTTTATTTTCTTTAAATCATTTTCCAGCTCTTTTAAGCTTTCTTGTTTTTCAATTTCTTTTTGTTGTTGTTTAAATTCTTTATATTCTTCACCAGCTTTTTCAATTGCTTCTTTATGGCTTATTTTTCCTGCATGTTCTAAAATTTCTCTGCCATTAAGACGCAAAATTTCATCAAGTCTTTTGATCCAATCTTTCATATACATTGGAATTCTTTGGCTTGCCATGGTTTGGGCAAACGCCAAATATTGCTCTACAATAAGACCCAAAAGCTTTAATTCATCTTCACTTAAGTAATTTTTGGCAATTTCGCTATCTTTTTTGGTTATTGATTTTTCAAGTTTTTTGTCAATTGACTTCATTCCCATAAAAGGAGAATTTGCGTCAGATCTTTTAAAAACAATTTCAGCTGCTGTTTGTTTGCTTATTGCCCATAAAAGCTTGTTTTGGACAATTTTAAAAAATTCAACGGTTTTTTCATCTTTTGCATCATAATCAATGCTAGTTTTATATATATCTTTAATTTTCTGATAAAAAAAGCGTTCAGAAATCCTAATTTCACGGATTCTTTCTTGCAATTCATCAAAATAATTCATTGAATTGCCAGATTTGAATCTTTCATCATTTAGTGCGAAGCCTTTAACAATATATTCTTTTAAGAGATTGGTTGCCCAAATTCTGAATTGTGTGCCTTGTTTTGACTTAACACGATAACCAACTGAAATAATTACATCTAAGTTGTAATAATTGGTTGCTTTTTGTTGAAATTCGGAATTTCCGAATTTCTGCATAGAATCATATTCTTTAAGCTCTCCTTCTTCATAAATGTTTTTAATATGTTCATTTATGGTTGACTTTGCTTTTCCAAACAAAATTGCCATTTGTTCTTGGTTTAGCCAAACAGTTTCTTGGTTTAAGGCAACATCAATCTTAATTTTACCATCATGACTTTCATAAATTAAAATTTGTGAAGAATTTTGTGATTCTTGGTTATTTTGTGGCATATTATAAATGGTTCAGGGCTTGGTTAATAATATCAGAGAGCTTTTCTTTGTTAATTCTTTCTTGAAATTTAATTACAACATCATCACTGCAATTTTGGCTTAACTTTTCAAAATATTTTTTGGCAAAATAAATTTTATCTTTTTCATTTTGTGGAATTTGAGTTTGTGTTTCATAACCTTTGCTTTCAACAATTAAGAATAGTTTTTTCTTGCCTTCTTTTTCAATTGAATAACAAAAATCAGGGTTATACTTGCCAATTGGTGTTGAAATTTCTAATTTTGGCATTTTAGCAAAAATTGTTATTTCCTTTTTGTCTTCGTCATTTGTGATTATTTCTTTTTCAAATTCGCTGTCATATTCAATTACATCTTCAAAAATCCATTTTTCTTTAAGCGAGAAATTAGTTATTTCTTCTTGATTTTTGCCCAAGCTTCCTGCTTTTAATTCAGATCTAAAGTTTCCTTGTTCATCAAGCATTGAATTGCTTAAAATTTCACCTTCAATAAATTTATATTCAATTTCGCTTTTAATATTTCCAACTAAGTTATTTTTTACAATTTCAATTATTTCTTTTTTGGCTTGAGTTGCATTTTTGGCAAGTTCATTTTTTCTAAAATCTTGCTCTAAATTACTAAAAACTTTAAGAATAAAACTAAGTGGAGTGCTGGTTTTATCTGCTATTTCTTCAATAAAACCAACATAATTTAATTGATCTTTTTGTTGCCAAGAGTCGCTTAAATTTTCACTTAAAAATAAATTATCTTTTATGTTTTGAGTATGTTTTGTTGAAGTACGATATTTTTCTTTAATATTTATTTTACTTATTTCACCTGCAATTTTCTTGGTTAAAAACTCTTCACTTTCTTGGTTTAGATCTTTAATTGAATAAATGGCTTTTTGATTAATTGCTTGCCATAATTCTTTGAATTTTTCAAGACTGCCTGTTTTTATTTTTAGATTTTTCTTTTTCTTAATTTTATTGCCATCTCTTGCAAAATTTTGAGCATCATTATCAAAAAGTTTTATCATTTCTTCTAAATCTTTTTGATTAATCTTTTTTAAATTTTGGGGGTTTTTCTTTAAAAGAGAAATTTTTGCAGAAAATTCTGATGATTTTTGATATATTTCCTCACCACTTTCAGTTTCTTCAATAAATTTTATCAACTCTTCATCTTCCATAAATTTCAAAACATCTCTTGCAGCAATGCTAACTTTGCCTTGTAGCAATTCCAATAATTCTTTTCTGCTGAATTTGTCATTTAGTAAAATTGAATTATTAGAAATTTCATTTTGAATTCCAGCAACAAAATCACCTTCATTTGAACTTACAACAACATCTAAATTATTTATTTGCCAAAAATCTTCTTCACAGTCAAACTTATCAACAGTTTGCCTTATTAAAAGGTCTTCTTCTTTTTTAACGCAAATTCTTAAACCTCGCCCAATTTGTTGAAGTTTAGAATTTTCGCTGCCGTAATTGCTTAATTTGCAAATTGTAAAAATATTCGGATTGTCCCAACCTTCTTGTAAAGCCCAAACGGAAAAAATAAAACGAGTGGAAGATTCAAAAGAAAGTAATTTTTCTTTATCTTTCAAAATTTCATCAATTGATTCTTGTTCGTTTTTTTCAGTGTTTTTCCTATCTCCAGAAAAATAACCTTTGTGAACTTTTAAATTATTTTCATCATCAAAATCCTTCTCTAAATATTGCAGATAACTTTTAAATTCTTTTTTGTTCTTTAATTGATTAATTTGCTTTTGGCGTTCTTTTAAATATTCACTTTCAAAAATCTTTTTAACAATTGAATTTTGTGCATCTCTAAAATCTGCAATATTTCTAATAAAAAATAAAGATAATGCTTTTATTCCTTGGTTAAACAAGATTTTTTCTTTTTCAAAATGAAGTTTTATGGTGCGTGAAATCATAAACCTTAAATCATCTTCTGATAGGCTGTAAGATATAGTTTGTGGAAAATGAACTTCGCCATTTGCAAGCAAGATACTATCTTTTTTAATGGCAGTTATTACTGAATTATTAAATTTATAGCCTTGCTTTAGAGCTTCTTTTTGCCAATCACCATTTATAAGTTTTTTAACTCTAACTTCTTCTTTGTTTATCTCTTCAATAATCTCATTTTCTTTGGTTAAACCTTCTGTAAAAACTGTTATTCTTTTTACTAAGCATTGTCTAAAGGAAGAAATACTATCAAGAATATAAGCAATATTTGAAAATTGCAGAGCTTCATCTTGCTTATTCTTTGATTTATTGGCTTTTTTGTTTTTTTTAGGAAAAGTTGCTCCAAATCTTAGAAAATAATTATTAAAACCGCTGAAATATTTTTTAAAAGCATCTCCTTCAAACTTGTGTGGCTCGTCAATTATAATGATTGGGTTTAAATGCTTCAAAGCTTCCAAGTAAGTTTTGGCATTTGTATAAAGATCTTTTTCTATTTGCTGATTTATTTTGTTTTTATCTCGGTTAAATGAATCTGGAGTCATTATCAAAACCGAAAATCTTTTAGGGTCGTTAATAAATCTTTCAATAGCACTAATGTTGCTGTTTTGATAAATACCAACTTCAATTTCTTTGTCTAAAGAGGGCAGGTTTGAATAATAGGATTTAAAGTAATCTTTGGTAATTTCTAAGTTCTTTTTTGTACCTTCTCTAATTGCAATTGATGGAATTAAAATTATGAATTTTTTATAGCCAAATTTGTGATTTAGCTCAAACATTGATTTAATAAATGTAAAAGTTTTTCCAGTTCCCGTTTCCATTTTTATATCAATATTTTTTTGATATGAAAATGTTTGTGGATATGAACTTAATTCGGCATTTAATTTCATTGCTTCTTCTAAATTTTTTCTATCATTAAGGTTAGAAAAAATTTGCAATATTTTATCAATGCACTCTTCTTGGTATTGTTGAATATCAAATTTAAAAGACACCTGCTTACAAAGTAAATTATGATTTATATAAAAAATAACCTAAACCAACCCCTAAAAAAAATCAATTTTTAATAACAATTTCCAAACACTTTTTCAGAAAACTACCCAATAAAACACCCACCTTGATTTAAATTCTTAATTTCTGCAATTAATTCAAACTGTCTGTGCGTGTTAATATTTCCATAATCATCAAGGCTGGTGCTCATTTTGCTATGTCCTAAATTTTGGCTCCAAGCCTGAAATTGTTCTATGGTGCAAGTTTTTTTTCCAAGCATGCTTAAAGTGTGTCTAAAAGAATGTGGATTGAAATAAGGCAAGGCAGCATTTTCAAAAGCAAATTTAAAAATTTCTCTAACTTGCGTGGTTGTTTTCCAAAAAATTGGCTCTAATCCTTGGGCTTCAAAAGCAAAATCTTGGTTATGTGCCAACTTAGTTTTTGGAAATAGGGGGTGGTTATCATTGTAAAATTTTACCTCTTTTAAAAACTTAACCCAATCAATCACCACTTTTTCAATATCATCACCAACTGGAAAAAACTTAGTGTAAATTAATTTGCCAAATTTGGTTTTTACTCCGTCTTTTGGGTCTTGTGCAATTGATTTTGTGTAAAGGTCTAAATGCTTAATTCTAAGGCTTATAATGGCTGAATCTCTTGCCCCTGTTAAAATTGTGAAAGCAATTAAAGCACGATCTTTCTTTTCAATTTCTGTGTTTGTGGGAATCTAAAAATTACTTTTCTGATTTTTTTATTGCATTACCATTTTTTTTAGTAACGCTATCAACGTACATCTAAAAATTTTATTTGTGACGGCAGCCATATTGAGGGGGTGGGGTGGTTGATTTTGCTTGATTGGAGCGGGTGAGAAAAATAAATGTTCCCCCAATTATGCCCCCAAGATTTATTTTGAGGCTAAATTATTCATCATCAGAAATAACCCAAATTTGCTTTAAAGGCACTTCTGATTTTATTTCTTCATCTAATTTATGATAATGCTTTAAAAATTCCTCAACCAGTTCTTTTTGTTCCCAAAGTCTGATCGTAAAAAATTCATTCTTCTTTTCTTCTTTAATACTTCCCTTGAAACCTTCCCAAGAAACTAGCAAGCCAAAATCAGCTTTAACTTTTTTCATTGTTCCTGAAAGTCTGTCTAAAATATCAATTCCAACTGCAGCACCTGATTTTACTTGAATACAAATTTTTGGATTCTCAAAACCTAAATCTCCTTTTGCTGCCAAAATATCAACTCCGCCATCAGCGCCAGCATGGCTTGCGTAAGTAAAATAGCCTTTTGCTTTAAAAATGCTTTCAACCAAAGCCTCAAGCCTTTTACCTTTAAATTTGGTGAGAATTAATTTTGAAATTTGGTCAAGTGAAGTTTCTTCTAAATTAACTTCTTCATTGGCAATATTTTCTAATTGATGTTTTAAAGTGTCATTATTCGTAGTATTTTTTTTACCACTTAGAAAAGCTTTAATTCTGCTTTCAGCATCATTTCTGTTGATTTCACAAAATGTTTTAAATGCGCCAAAAGAATATAATAAATCTTGGTCAAATGAAGTTCGTGGAATTTCTTTTTCAATCCATTCGACCTTTCTTATGTGGCTGTAGGGCTTTTTCTTTGGGTCAAAAATATAATCACTAACAATTTTGCCGATTGCAATTTTTCTGCTGTTCTTTAAAGGCAATATAACTAAATCGCCAATTTTCATTTTGTTTAAATGAATCCATATTTGCGAAACCCAATTGGGCACTGATTTGGATTGCTCTTGATAAGTGTTGAGTAAAATTTCTTTTAATTGTTCTTGGGTTTTGATATTTGATAAATCGACATCCGTCAACTCTTGCCAAACCATGCAAACAACATTGTTTTCAAGAAAATAATTTTCATTTTCGCCAAATTTACCAGCTCTTGCTAAGAATAATGTCATAATAGAATTTTGATAGTTTGCTTAATTTGTAATTTTTATTGAGTCCAAAAATCAATTAAGTTTTTTATTGCTTCTTTGAATAGTTTAGGTGCTTTTACACTTAAAATTAATTCTCCATTTTGATTTAGAATAAACCCAACTTCTATTTCAACTATTTTAGTTGTATTCCCCCCATATAAAACAACTGTTCTAATAATTTTGAATTTTGGATAATATTTTTTTATGTAAAGACTCTCTATTGCTTCGTAATTTTTTAGTTCTTCTATTCCTTTTTTACGAAATTCGTATTTTTTACCTTCAATATTGATTATTTCACTTCTTCCAAAATCAATTAAAATTAAATCTGGAATACTTAAAGCCTTGCTTTTATCTCCAGCTTTGTATTGATCTCTATCGCTATATTTCTTTAAAGGAATGGGATCTCCATCTTTTGGTAAAAAATATCCTTTTTCGCATCCTGCATGATTCTCAAAAATGGATTCTCCAATGGTAAAATTTTCAACCACTAAGTGGATAAAAATAGTTCCTAACTTTTCTCCATTTTTATCATAATACCAGTAGTTTTTCCCTAGCTCTGTCTTTGGAAAAACTAAATCAGATAATTCAATATTTAACAAATTGGCAATTTGAAGAAATTTGTTATTTTTCCCAATATTGCTCTGTTTTAGACCATGTTTAGTAATGATGATCTTACCATCCCAATTAAGATTTCTTAATGTAGCAGATATTACTGTTAGAGCACCAATATTTGGATCATGAGCTAAACTACCATTTTTTTCAAGTCTGCCAGAAATTTCTATTGTATTACTATCAACAATTTTATTAATAGAAATTGGAACATTTCCTTTCGGAGCTGCTCTCATTTTGCTTTTAGATATAATAATCTCTTCTATTGTAGAAAAAGGCTTAAAAACTTCTTGATCTAGTTCTTTTCCTAGAATTTCAACTCCTAGAGTTAATAATAATCTAGTGCCAAATATATAAGTATCACTTGGATTAAGTTTTTGCTCTATTTGTAAATTATAGAGCATAATTTTTTTAATATTTGGATAATAATTATTTATAAATACGAATTTTGAACATCTTTGATATATACCAGTATTGCGGCTTTCTTTATCATCTGTTTTGGTTTCTTCAATTGCATAAATTGGTTTATCGTTAAAACTAGGTTCATTTTCTTGTAAAAATATCAAAAAATCTACGCAACTTGAAAAGCCTGAGATTGTTTTGATATAAACTTTTTCAACCTTATTACAACGAAACCCAGAAACCTCATAAGTAAATGTAAACTTACTTTTTTCTAAAATTGGAAATATTTTTATAGGATCAATAAATGCAGGAGCAGAATAATCTTTTGAAAACTTTTCAAGAATTTTTCTAATAACTTCTTTTTTTGGTCTTTCTTCAGTTAAGATCCAAAGATTATTTTTCATTTTTTAGGATATACAATTGTTCTTGAACAAATTTCTTATTTTTAGAATTGCCGTTACTATTACTTTTAAACCTTAAATAATCAAATTCTATGGTTTCTACTTTTCCAAATTGTTCTAAAGTAGAAATAATGTCTTTTGTTTTCATTATTCCTTCACTGTTATAACTTAAAATTAAGTATTTATAACAAGCTGTATTGGCTATATACTTAAGCTCTTCCAAAGCAGTTTTTGCATTACAAAATTTTGACTTTTGCTTATCGTAATTTCTTAATCCTGCTACACCACTAATTTTGGGATTATCATATTTTGCTATAGTTTCTAGCAAATGGTAATTTGGAGCGTATTGCCTTTGGTTGTATGGAGGATCTAAATAGATAATATCAGCTGTGATATTATCTATTAGTTCAACAGAATTGGTATTGTAAGAAACATTCTGTTTTGAGTTTTTTATAATTGATATAGGTCTTAAAGAAATTCTTTTGAGTGCTCTTGGATCCCATTTTTTTTGAAATGCCGCATAAACACCTGCTATATTTGCGTAAAATGGCGCTGTTTCTATTAAACAAGCCAATAATATAAAATACTCATCTTCTGATATAAGATCACTCTCTTTCCATTCTTCAATCTTTTGTCTAACTGCATCTATGAATTTTGAATTATCAGAGGTAAAATACATCCTAGGCTTTGATAGATCCTTTGTTCCTTCATCAGAATAATTATTATATATAAAGCCTTTTACTGGGGTTAAGTTATTAAGATGATTTATAACTTTCAGAAGTGAATTACTAAAAAGAGAATCATCTTTTGCATCTATAGTTTTTAGTAATTTATCAAATTTTGGATCTTCATTATTTGTTATGTAAGCTCTTTGTAAAACATAAGAAAAATATAATAAATCAGAAGAAATTACTTTATAATCACGCGTTTTAAAATACCTACCAACACTTGTTGTGCCAGAAAAGAAATCAAAAAACGATTCCCCTTTAATATCTTTTGTAATTATGGTTTGGTAAATTCTATCAACTAAATTTTCTTTATTACCTATAAATCTCATACCGTATTAGTATCAATTGTTGGTAAATAAATCTGGTTGATTTGCAACTTTGTAATCTACTTCATAATTTGTTATTAAAACTTCTGTAGTTTTATAACTGTCCTTTTCTTTAATCTGATAATTAGAATTACTGTAATTTGAATCAATATGATTGACCCGTAGATTTTTATTGTTTTTTATCCAATTTTTTAGCAACTCGTTGCTTTGTCCTTTATGTTCAATGACATTTGATAATGCAAATTTAACTTTCTTTTGATCTAAAAAATCCATTATCTCAAAAAGTCTTTTTTCTTCTTTATTAGACCAGCCTTTAAATCCTCTTTTACCATCATTATAGGTTCCAGTTGTGATTAGATAGGGAGGATCAAAATATACAAAATCTTGATTATCTAGTGATGAAAACTTGAAACCTTCAAAGGATTCAGAAGTAAACTCTGCTTCAATTGTTTTTAATTTGTTGATAAATTTTTCTAAATTTTGTTTCATAGATAGATTAAAACTACTACGATTCCTGCCAAATGGAGTATTAAATTCATGTTTATTGTTAAATCTAATTTGATGATTAAAAGAATAGGCAGCTAAAACGAATAAATCTAAAGATACTTTTTGTTGGTTATAATCATATCTGATTTTTTTATAACCTTCCTCATTCGTTAGTGATAAATTATATTTACTAATCTGTTCTTCTAGGTGGTTTATGGTATCATCTAAAGTATTTTTTCTGAAAGCTTGATACATCTCAATTAAGAACACCAAATTATCATTAAAATATACTTTGTCTGCGTTGACATTTATTCCAACATTGCAACCACCTGCAAAAATATCTACAAATCTATTTATTTTAGAGGGAAAAAGTGGTATAATTTGGTTTAGTAATTTATACTTTCCGCCTATGTAATTTAGAGGTGATTTAATGTTTTGGTGTTTATGGTTTGTCATGTGGTGATCATTAAATTTGTTAACTTATTTAAAAGTTTCATTTTATATACTAATTATTACAAAATTTCTTTAAACTATATTGTATTGGCAGTTCTAATAACTAGATCAGTAAGAAAATGGTATATAATTTAAACTTCTGTTTCAGATTAGTTTTTAGGTTTTTAATTTTGCAAATGATAAAAAAAAAATCAAATTCTAATAACAATTTCCAAACACTTTTTCAGAAAACTACCCAATAAAACACCCACCTTGATTTAAATTCTTAATTTCTGCAATTAATTCAAACTGTCTGTGCGTGTTAATATTTCCATAATCATCAAGGC
>Ga0194115_10006706_pt1 | contig 11603 bp, 13 predicted proteins | sample TA2MahsurfametaG_3_FD_148656 | JGI IMG/M metagenome (GOLD analysis project Ga0194115, IMG submission 148656) | Freshwater microbial communities from Lake Tanganyika, Tanzania - TA2015002 Mahale S4 surface | ecosystem: Environmental > Aquatic > Freshwater > Lake | place: Tanzania: Lake... | reverse complement strand
GGGGGGGGGGGGGGGGGGGGGGGGGGGGGTGACTACATTGCCGGATACTACTACCTCATGCTCTGACGTATATCTTTTTTTTGTTTTTCGTGTTACTATCCAAAACAAACAAACAACAAAACAGGTTTGGATATAGTGAAATGTTAGTCCCCAAACCATCCGAATGGAAATTAGAACCATTGGATGAATATGGTGTGTTCATACCAGGAAAACCAAATCGGAGGGAATTGATTATTAATAACGGGCCGAATGAAATTGTTCGTACTCAAGGACGGCATACTAATTGGAGACAAGTAAAGATGCAAATGATGGGACAGGCCTTGCCCACTCCTACGAATGATAATCCTCTTGGTGAATCCTAAAGAAAAAGAAAAAGAGAAAAAAAGAAAAGGAACCCAACAAACACAATCATCATCATATACTACTTTCCCCCCTTTTTCCCCATCCCTACTATACATACCCCATTCGATTCGATTTCCTTGCTTCGTAAACAAAAAGAAACTCTCATCCTCTCATGCACACCAACAACAACAACAACAGGAAACCAAACCAAAAACAACAACAAAAAAATCAAAAATTTGGAATACGATACGTCAATGTCCTCTTAAAACTATAAGATAAATAGTCTATACAAAACAGCAGGATCAATTACCTTACACTCTACACACTACTAAACGGTACCTCTCGTACATGCATTTGCATCTATCAAGTACTGCTCAATTGAATCGAGTATTGGAAAAAGCGGGGCAATCTTCCCATTTCTATTTCTTATATAGATGCTAAGTCGAAAGTATTCCAAGATGAACGAATTTCCAAGCGTGGGGAGGGGGGCCAAATGTCAAGAGCCGACATCGTTTTCCACTCTCCGTCTCTCTCTCCAATATACGTATGCGCCGCCGTTTATTCATCTTCGTCCTCCTTTTTTTCAAAAAAAAGAAAATCAAACAAGATAGAAAAAAAATGAAAAAAGTTGAGGGTGAGTCTTAATCCTATCATTCCTCCGAAAGAACAAGTCAAAGTCAACCTCCCGGGGTTAAGTACGTACTTCCTCTTCTTCTTCTTCCTCCTCCTCCTCTTCTTCTTCTTCTTCATCATCTTCACCGGGAATGATCGCCTTTTCACTAAAGGCTTGCCATTTCGCTGTAACTTCATCAGCGGTTAGTTCTTTGGCATGTCCATGTCCATGAGAATCACCATGATGATGATCATCACCATGATCCCAGGGGTGTCGATATCCCAGTAGGACAGCACCATCTTGACTGAATCGATAAAAGACCCATAACCATGCTACTGTACCAAAGACTTCACCCACTTGTTCACCAAAGGAATTTGTTTCCATAAATCTGTTTTTTTTTTTAAACAAAGAAATGGTTGATAGTTTTCCATCCAACATTTTCACGTCAACGTAAACAGGACATCCAGAGAATAGCAATAAGCACTCGGTTAGTCTATTTTCAAAACAAAGGACACAGAGGCTAGACCACCACCATCCAACTCTTAGCAGTATATCCTCAGCAAATCGATGGGGGGAAAACGTACCCTCCTCCTCCACCCATGAACCTTTGTTGTTGTTGCGTACCAGCCCGTTGAAGGAGGACACCACGTCTCGCACATAACGATCGTGACGATGAAGAGACGAGACGAGACAACATGATACCAGACATATACAGAAGCAGGGAAGCAAACTAAACAACGATACGTCTGCCTTCACCCCCAAAATGAGAATGTCGTAGTACTAATGGAAAAGAAGTCAACAAGGCACCCGATCCTCCTTTCACAATCATCATCGATCCCCCGCGCGACGTAATACAAAACACAACACAAACCATTGTCTGTTCGTTTGTTCGGAGGATGGTATGGATGAATGACTTCTCCGATCCTAACGTAAACTCGACTCGATGGATCAACACCACGTCACTCATATCGAAGTCAACCCCCAAAAATTGGATTCCCAAGATCCATCTCCAACCAGGCGTATTCGTATCGAAGAAGCCCTCCACTGGATCGGATGTGTTATGTGGTAACAAACACCTGGTCCAAATCTAACAGCAAGCGATTTCCAGACTAATTATCTTCATATTCTTGTTGTTACCATTTAAGGAAACTACAAACCCCAGAAAGGCAACATGAAGATTACCATTCCGTCGACAGTTATCTCCTTGCTGTGTTGCTCCGCCTACTACACGACCCTGGTAGTAGGATTCCTTCCGTCGGCATCCTACCTGTCGAACCCAACGACGAACCGACCAGGACATGGTGATGAAATGATGAAGAAGAAGATGATGATGATCCCAGACTACGAGTCTGCAACATCCCTCCTATTGAGTGAGGAATCTAAGGACTATGGTGAAGCTATCAAGAGTGCCATTATCGTCCTAATCTTCGGAGGAGGGTACGTATCTTCTTTTCGGATGCCTTCTCATTTGTCTGTGACGATTATTTGGAAGATGGGATCTCATTGTCTCTCGAACTCTCTCGCTCGCTTTCTCTTTTCTTGGATTTGTTGTGATGTGTTTTCCTTGTGTCTGGATGGGATACTGATTTGATGGAAAAATCTTTCTCGTGCCAATCTATTTTCGTACTAAAACCAAAACCAAAAATTTTATTTGTATATAGATTAATTCCTGCAACATTGAGTGCAAATTCTGCCATGATGAAAACATTATCTGGAAAGAAGGAAACAGAAGATACCGATGTTGGGAAGAAGGCAGGAGATAGTTTTGATCCGACGGTTATGGAAACCAAGTATCGTACCTACGTCGAAACAGGTGTCGGTGCGAATGGTCCCACCCTCCCCTTCTCCTCCTTATTGTTTGCAACCGAACCAGTCAAACTGGTCGATATCATTGCTATTGTAAGTGTTGAAGACACATGTTTTTGGAAAAACGAACCCTATGCGGAAGGAGGCTTCACATGCTATACCTTGATGGAATGTGAATGTTGGTCTGGTTTTGTTACGTCGGACTTTTAATGGGCGAATCCGTCCTCGCCGCTTCCTAAAACCATGCATTTGTTTGTTTGGCTCACGTGTTCTTTCTCGAATTGGTTTTTCTTTTTTTCGTAGTTGGGTCGGATTGAGAATGAAAATTCGATTGCTGATTGGAAGAATCTACCATCGACGAAGATGCCAAATGTCTCACCGACGAATCCACCTATGTGGTTACCACGTCGGGCCTTTAAGGTAGCGATACGGAAAAATAAATTTTTGGGTTGGCCGAATGATCCTAAAACGGGGGAACCTGTTGGTGGACAAGCCTTGAAGGAAGAATATTTGACTGCGGTATCGAAAAAGGATGTATTAATTCCTGATGTCGCCTTGGATGCAGTCTTTGATAGTTGGGCATGGGGTGCATCTATTGCTACGCCGGATAAAGTCCAAAAGACATTATCTATTATTAAGAATGGTGGTGGACGTTCGAATGTTGTCGATTTAGGTGCCTTTACGGGTGCAGCTATCCGTGGTCGATCGGCGACTGGTTTCGCTGCACTGACCTTTATCCTTATCCAAGTGACTGCCTATGGTGCCTTATTTGTGGCACCGGCACTCCGATTCTTCTTTGATATTGATATTGGATTCGGTACCTTGGGATCCAAGTAATTACCCGATATTCCTATCCATCCAATATGGAGAGCTCTAGAACTGAATCTAAAGTCTACCAACAGTATACTCTATTCTTATTCCTACTCAAACCAACGCTTTTTCGACTTGGTTTGACGCTCGTTGGAATTCTCAGACGGTACCGATTTCGGTTCGTTAGGCTTGGAAGATGTTTCATCACTAGATGACTTCAGTTTCTTATGTCCTCGTCCTTGTTCATTTTGATGTTTGTCGACACCAGAAGACCCATTTTCCATCATCCTTTGTTTCTTTTTCGCACGTTGCATCGCTCCACGTGATCCCCTACTCTTCTTCTCACCGTCGTCAACTTTCATCTCATGTTGGTGTTGTTGGTCGACACCCGAAGACCCATCTTCATTCTTCTTTAGTTTCTTCTTCGCACGTTGAATGGCTCCACGTGATCGCTTTTTCGTGTTGTCACCATCGTCAGATTTCGTCGCCTTACCTGCCTGACGTTGTTTCTCATTGTTGAGTCTTTGTTGTATACGTCGTTCTTCTTGTTTCTTCGCCTTGACCCGATTCTCCACCTACAAAAACAATCAAAGATCCAATAGGGTTAGACGAAAAAGGAAACGAAGAAATTGCATCGTATGCGAAAACAAAAAGAGCCGGGAGACCCACGTACCGTGAAATCAACGATCAATCTTGGAATCCGTAGATCTTTAGTGTTCGTTCCCTTGGCACTTGTTTTTCGACCCTTGCGTTTCAAGTCGATGGCGAGTTTCCCTCCAGCGACGAATTCTCTTGAATAGGAAGGATTGTTATTTAATTCACGAAGACATGCCAAGGCATGGACATGATGTGTGAATTCAACGAATCCAAATCCGCGACTCATCCCCTTCGCCTTGGAGGATGTCGATCCCATGTCTCGGTCAATATAGACTGATGGAATGTAGTGTGTCGAATTCTTCGTTTCTTCCCATGGTGCGACCATACTCTCGTTACCCTTGTTCTGTTCCTGTACCAAATTGAGGATCTCTCGTGTCGTCATATCTCCCTGAGCTCTTAGATGAGCTATATGGTCTTTCGTCGAAACGAGGCCTGCCTGTAATCCTTTCTTAGTCCCTTTCTCACAAAGTGTACGAAGTTGAATTTCATCAACATGTTTGGCCAAATTCCGTAAAGACAATCGAAATGGGTTAATGAAGAAAATCGGTGAATGTAATTTCGTAGTTTTATCCTTCAATGCAGTCTGTCTTTTCTTCTGATCTTGTTCTGGAATATCTTCCCATGTATTGGCCTTGTCTGATCCATCGGTGGGTGTACTTTCGACTCTGAAATGAAAAAAAGAGAAACAATTTGTTAAGCGTTTTCAGTTGTTTCATAACCTCTCCCAATCAAAGCCATAGAAGTACTTACCGTGCTTCAGCCTGTAGATACATATTCCGTCGATCAGCGGATGGTGCATTATGTTCCTTCGATGCAAAGGTATCTGCCGTTTCTTTGTCGACTGCCATATTGATCAAGATCTTACGACCCTTGAGGACTAGATCATGACCACTCGGGATAGTCTTTCCACCCTGTACTACTGTCGTGCCGTTATTGTCTTCCTTATGTTCGGATGATGATGCTGCAGCGACTGCCATCTCAGCATTCTTTGATCGTTTAAATGTAACGAATGCAGTCCCCTTTAACATGCCTGTCGCCTTATCTCGTACCAAGTATATACTTTCAATATATCCAAATTTCGCAAAGAGATCAAAAACATCCTTCCGTGTCGTATCAAAGGGTAAATTACGAAGGAAGATTGTACGACCCTCAGTTAAGGCAGTGTCCGACATTTCTGATGCCGATGATGAATTATCATCATCGTTATCATTTCCAGCGTCTTCATTCTTTTCGGTATCTTCTTCCTCTTCATCATCATCGTCGCCGTCGTCGTCGTGATCATCGTTCTCTTCATCACTCGAGTTACCTTCATCTTGTTCTTCTTCCATTTTGTCTTCCTCAGGTGGTGTATCCTTGCCCTCTTTCACTTTGATATTCTTCTTCTGTCCTTGCTGTTGCTGTTGTTGTTGATGGTCTCGTTTCGAGATACTCCAATCCATTGTGACACTACGTTTTTGTATATCGATCGATTTCATTTCGACAGCACGTTTAGCAATCTCTGGATCTGCAAATGTAACAAAACAAAAACCGACATGTAAATTTGATTGTACTCTTGGTAGATGAACTTCGACGACCTTTCCTAATTGTTTTTCCAAACAGGTACGGATATGATTCTCTTTGGCATAAAAGGATAAATTCCGTATAATAATACGTGACTTTTTCTTCAAAAATTCATTCTGTGCGACATCAGTAGCAGCAGCATCTTCTGATGATTCTCCAAACGCCGTAGCGTTCTCGTCGTTGGTTTGTGATTCTTTCTTCGTTGGAGATGGTTTCTTTCCACGAGATGGATCCTGTTCAAGTGTTGCCAATTCGACTAGGACCTTGTAGTCCTTCCCCTCTACCGAAATTTTCGATCCATTTAAGGATGAACTAGCCGTTTTAGCATCTTCACCGGACAGGTACTTGACGAAGCCATATCCCTTACTTGCATTCGTCTCCGATTGGATCCATGATGTCTTCTTGATTGGCCCTACTTCCGAGAAAATCGATTCCAATTGTTGTCGAGGAAGTTTCTGACTCGGTGTCGGTACGAATCTTACAAAGACTGTGTTTTCCGTAGACTTGGGCATCTTTCTTTCTCTCGTCAATCACGTCTATCTAGTCTAGAGATACAATGGAGACTACTTTGAGTGACTTGTCGTTCCTTTCGATGCATTTAAGATTTTGAAGAACTTCGAATGTTGAAAATACGAGATCCAGACGACTTCGTAGTTTTCTTTTCCGGATAGATTTTCGATGGTTGGCATCAGGGTCTCTGTCCGTCGTACGAGCCGACAAACGTCCGTCCGCGAGACGTGGCTGACTCATTTGATTAGTCGGTGACTTCTTCATTTACCTGTGTACTTGTTTTCGTGTCGTACTCTTCACGTAAAATATTCGTAGGAACTAACGAAGCACGGTTTTCCCCCAACCGGACCGCCATCGCTGCGCTTTGAAAGACAACCCGGTTAAGTCAACCCATCGTCTTTGTTCGATTTATATTGATAAGTCAAGATGGTAAGGGATGAAGATGAGATGATTTGGATGGGATGATAAAAACAGCGTCCATCGATTTCGAATGAGTGCTGTGGGGACAACGGGGATGAGAGGCAATGTTCTCGAGGAGAGAAAGACTCTGTGATGTGTTAGCACCTGTACCAGCGGCGTTACGGTTGGGATGTCCCTTGTTTCTCTCTTGTGTAAACGAATGTTTGAAAAACCTTGAAATTTTTCTTCTCACCATGTGTCTGATGGTTGTTGTTTTTTCTTTGTTTCTTTTTTCTTCCATAACAGCCGTCTCAAAAATCATTCAAGACTAAGATTAAGCTTGCCAAGGCACAAAGACAAAATCGTCCATTGCCTCATTGGATTCGTCTACGAACCGACAATACGATCAAATGGAATGCCAAACGCCGACACTGGCGCCGAACTAAGTTGGGATTGTAAGCCTATAGATACATTATAAACCACAAAAGGGATTTTTCAATGCCGTTTGAAATGTTCGAGGATTTTTTTGGGAAATATTTGTATTTCATTCCATGTGGAGGAAAAAAAACCGAAACTGATAAAGCAGGAGGTTGAGGTCCAACAGATGTCCAACATCGATTTCCGTCGGAAGACTGCTGCGTAAGGAAGGAGTTATGATGTTGGATTCATGGTCAATCGCTTCGTCTGTTTCGAGGGTTCATCGTAGTTTATCTTCGTTGGGCCTTGAAGGGTTAGCGTTGTCGTGACTTGCTTTGGGTATCTTGTCGTCTTGGTTGAAGTATATCGTCCGCATCATTATTATATCAGCGTTTTGATGGGAGATTGTATTCCCGTCAGGCTCAGAGTCATCTCTTCTCGCTCTCCTCGTAGTACAAAGAGAAAGGCTAGGCTTCCATCGCTAGTTTTGTATAATTACGCGTTGAAAGATGTTTCGTCGTGCCCACTTCATCGCCGCGTCATTCTTCCATTATGGGATCAAGGTGGAGGTGCAGAACATCAGTTTTTAATCTCTAGCCTTGGTGGCAAGACCTCTAGAGCTAGCTCAAATTGTCCCTATGGGTTCCATCATAGGCTGTGTGTCGACTGCAGAGCCAATCACCCTCCTCTATATGTGATATTGCGGGGGCCGGTGACTGCTTGAGGTGACTGGGATTACGAGGCCGGTCCAAGAGCGGAAGAGGGGCGCTCAGATGCTGAACTGTATAGAAAAGCTAATAGGAATGAAGCTTGTGATAGACTCTCATTTGAGGATCTAGAAGAACAACAGACGCAATCATTTAGGGTCTAGTAGCGATCACTGTGTGAGCGAGGGTGTCACTTAGGTTCCTGCAACGAACCCATCCTAGAGGCTATGGACTCTGCTGCCGTCCACTCGAGACGACCCAGCGTAGACTTGACACCGCAGTGGCCGATTCCGAGATAGACGCTTCGCTCGCAAAAGTGTGGCCATTGGATCAGTATAATCACGACGAGGCTATCTTGGGGCTTCATATCTCCCAATACTGTACTTCTACAAACTATGTACAATCTGAATGGGGTTTCCCAAGGCCCGGGCGCCCTGGCACGTAATCGTGTCTACCCATCGTAGAGTTGACTGGGAATAGCCACTTCCAAGACCGACGATTCGCTCGCGAAAAAGAGGCAAATGGATCAGTATAACTACGGCGAGGCTATCTTCGGGCTTCACAACTACTTCAAAAACTAGGTACAAAGTGAATGGGGTTTCCCAAGGCCCGGGCGTCCAGGCAGGTAGATGCTTATCTATACACGATTTTAGGCGGAAAAAGTAAGTTAAGAGCTGTAGTCAAGGAAAACTCCGATGACTGGGTTTCCGTCGATTTGCTCGTGCATCATAAGGCCGAGGATACCCATCATGGCAGCACGTCCGTTGTTCAATTCAATACCTCGCTTTCGGAGCTTGGCCTTAGGTCCGAAGCTGTCCCATCCGAAATCAATGAATCCGTTGCGGAAATCTCCTGCGAACTCTCCCTTTCCGGTAACATCCTTCATGACGAAGAGTTCAAGAAGACCAACGAAGAGGACGATTTGTCCAAGTCCGGCAGAGGGGATAGCATCCGGTCCAGAAATGGCGGCAAGACCATCGGGGTAGGAGTCGAAGGAGTTTCCCTCCAAATCGATACTTCCGGGGAGGTGGATTCCAGCTCGGGTAGTGATTTGTCCAAGGAAGGCAAGCATGCAAATACGTCCATGCTTCAATTCAACATATCGGAGACGGTTGAACTTGGCCTCATCACCATCAGCGACCAAACCAAGAGGATCATAGAATCCAAGTGGTTCTTGGGCACCCAATTCACCCTCGAAGGCGTTGACACTGGTCTGTGTCGCGGCTTGCTTGGCGGGGGCGAAGGCAGCGGCGGCACTGATAAGAGATGCGAGGATAGCGAGCTTCATGGTGGGGAGATACGTTCTTGCTATACAAAGTGTAAGCTAAACCCCATCCAGAGGACGTGGTGGATCGCACTAGAGAGGCAAACTACAATTCCTCAAGGGCAACGCCGAAAGAAGAATTTTGCCAACCCCCAGTCTAGAGTTGAATTGATTGCTTCAACTTTATATTGGATTCATTAGATTTTATACCTCAGGGGGCACCATTGGAAGATATAGCCGATCCTTGATATTCAACTTGGATATAGGGCTCCTGCAGTACCTTTGCATGGTCGATCTAGTCCTTTGTCGGAGCTCGTCGGAGGAATTTTTCTCCAGTGTCTTTGTCCGTCATCGCTCCCACGCTTGGTGAAGTTCGAAGAGTTTTCTGGAAGAAATGGGTACCACCGCTTTGAGACCCAATAACTTAGGCTTCACATGTCACAGGACTAACTGTGTATGAAGAAAGGAAGTCCTATACACTAAAGTCGAAACCTTCGGAGGTGCAGTCACCTGGACATATACAACATAGATTTTCTTTTTTTTTGGAATCGAGATGGAGGAAATGACTACAGCTTCTTCAGAGAATCCATCCCTATCGGCCTTACAGGAGAATATTGAACGGAAGGGGAAGAATGCCTACTATTTTGCTCATGCTCATAAGGCGAATGGACCCAAATGGGATGGGAAGATTGAACCGAAACTTCTTTCTTCATCTTCCGTCGTATCGGATGAAGAATCGGGTGTGAAGACGACTACCGTAGCAGCCTTTGAGTACCATAAGAGTAACATCACATCCTATGCCTTTTTGGATGATGGACGGAAGATTAAGGTCTATATTACCTTAGAAGGTGTGGGGGAGAAATGTATGACAGAGGGAGATGTATCGTTGGACTTTACGGAAGAGTCCTTTTGTCTTATCGTACGGAATTATGAAGAACAGGAACGATGCCTGAGTTTTGGTAAACTATGTGGATCCATTTCCGATGCCAAGTTTAAATTGAAGCCTGATAAGGTTATACTCATCCTGACAAAGAAGATCAATGACGGAGAAGAAGAACCGAAGACGTGGCATACACTAGCTAATAAGGGAACTCCAGATCATGATCTCGTTTAGAGAAGTTTTAACAAGAGACGCGAGGGTAAGGATTTTTACCCTACAGCTTTTCAACTCCAGATATCCAAAAGGAATCGTCCTTCCTTCTTTAATAGGTCGACTTCACTTCTTCCCTTTTCGAGATCGACACTTGTTCCATCTTGTTCCTTCCCTAGGATTTCAGCAAAGGCTTGTTGGACATCTTTCGCCATGGCATTACCGTCACCACAAATGTAGACGACACAACCCTTGTTGAGAAGTAAATCGATCAGTCCTTCGGACGTCGATGGTTGCTTCATCAAATCTTGGACATACTGTTTATGATTTTTTCCACGTGAAAATGCAGTATGTAGGTTCGTAATGGGACCATCTGAAAGGAAACTCTTCATTTCATCTTCGAATAGCCAATCATGATCTTCATGACGGCAACCAAAAAAGACAGAAATATCGCCCAAGTCTCCTTCGAGATCGGAAGCATCGGCTCGCTGGGCTAACATTTGTGCCCTACGATGTTCGAGGAAACCCATAAAGGGTGCAATACCTGTACCAGGTCCAATGAGGATCATTGGCGTGGATACTGAGGCGGGTAAACTGAAATGGGTGGTTGCCTTGGGAAAGAGCTTAACTTTAGATACCATAGTTGCTTCACCTTGGGGTGCCCCCGCAAGGAGTGGTGAACAAATGGCTTCAAGATACGAGGTTGCCAAGCCGTGAATACGACGTCGACCTTGTTCTACTCCGTTGACGATCAACGAAGGAGTCAAGTAATCCACTACCGAGAACGCAATCGAAAGGGATGGCTTTTCGACGGGTTCCAGGGGACTCGAACTTATGGAATAGTACCGAGGCGGGATACAAGGTAAAAGACCCAAAATCCCCTGAATGGTAATGGATCGACACGATGGGAAATCTCTCAATATGTCCACAAAGGACCGTCGTTGATCCACAACGTATTCTTGGAAAAGTCTTTGACCATTACTGTCCTTCGATGCGAGAAGACGGAGTCCTGCAGCCTCTTGATTGTTTGAAGCGAATTGAGATAGGCCATTGATCGTCTTCTTGTTTTTGAGAATACCACAAAGATCAACAATTTCTTCAAGTGCCTGTCGTACGGTGATAGGATGCTTTTCATCAATCGAGATCATCTGTGTCGGTAAAATCCCATGATATTCCTTTAATGCCTCCAAAACGAACGCAACACTGTCTGAATCATTTGGGACCATCAATCCAATCGTATCACCAGGTTGATAATGGATACTGTTATCATCAGGTAACCCCATCTTAACTTCAATGACACGTTTCCCATTGAGTTCTGCAACTGCAGGCTCGACACTCTGTAGCGGAAAGGTTGATTCAATGACTTCACGAGACTTGAGGAAGGAATCCAATGACGATAAGATCCCATTTGTCTTCGTGATGTTCATA
>Ga0194115_10006703_pt1 | contig 11606 bp, 5 predicted proteins | sample TA2MahsurfametaG_3_FD_148656 | JGI IMG/M metagenome (GOLD analysis project Ga0194115, IMG submission 148656) | Freshwater microbial communities from Lake Tanganyika, Tanzania - TA2015002 Mahale S4 surface | ecosystem: Environmental > Aquatic > Freshwater > Lake | place: Tanzania: Lake Tanganyika... | reverse complement strand
CTCTGGAGATACGCCTGATAATTTCATGGGGCTCAATGATATTAAATCAACATAAAATCATTTGAAAAAATAATATGTTATGTTATTCTCATGAGATATATATCTATTCTCAGAACATAATAAATTATAATATCATTATTACTTAATTATATTAACCACACTGTTCAAGATTCCTTCTTATAGGGCCTTTATGTTACTTATTAAACATTAATTTTTGTTGTCCCGATCGCTCACTTCCAGCATCTTCTTTATGAAGGTCTGCACGAGCTTGCGTATTTATCTCTCACAGCTCCATGAATTTCCCAGGACTATATCTTTATAGCCCTTGTGCACCATCTCTTTTTTCCTCAAGTTTTCAAGCTAAAGTTGGTAGGCTTTGACCTGAACTCCTTTCTAATTCTGCATCTCCTTGATCTTATTCTCCAACTTGCCGATGCTGGATCTGCTGATCTCCAACTCATGACTTACTTTTCGAATTTAAATTTATTTCAGCCTCACGCCTTAATAATTTGCCTTATTTTCTTAAATAAGTTTATTTATCTCTTTATTTTTTTCACTGGCAAGCTCCAGCTTCTATTCCTACAGCTTTTTGATTTTATTCTCATAAACTTTCTTCAGTTCTGAAAATTCAAGCTACTTCTATTTGATTTCCTATGCCTTTTTGGCAAGCTATTACTCAGCTTATGCTAACTTTTATTTTAAATAATTTTTTTATTTTTACAAAAATTAGAGCTTATGAGCAAATTAGGCATAATCTTCATCATATTTTAGGTTGAAGCTATTGTTGAGTTACTCAAGGGCTGTCCGTTTCTCCAATTCCAACTATTGAATGGTTGACTAATACTAGTATATCTTGGCACTGATTTAATAAGTTTGCTCTTATTTTAAACGATTCTATTATTACAATTGCTCATTCAACGTTTCTAATTACTCTATCCTATGCTTGTAATCCTCCATTTCCATTTTAAGACTGTTGATGCTCTAGTTCATAGCCCTTTAGTTCTATCTTTCAATATACAGTGCCTATTCCAGTTCAGAAATTTATTATTTGTTTGTATTCAGTTGGGCGGTAAGCTTATTGAGCTGGCTTTACAACGATCTGATGAGCTCATTTGCTTATTTGCCGTTGCTTTAGGCAGTCTTAGAGATCATCTAGTTTTATTCCTTCAGCTCTGATAAAATAGTCTTGTACTTTTCTATCTAAATATGATTTTTCTTGATGATTTATGTATATTACTCTTTGTTGTTATTCAAAATCAATTCCTTTTCTCTCAATTTTTCTCTTATCTAATTATACTTGTTCCTTTCACCCTCAATCACAACTTACATATCTTTCGCTTTATCATGATATCTCTTTGATTACTACCGATTCTCTTAGAACTAAGCCTTATACTTTTTGATAATTTAGCCCATATTTATGATCTAATTTTGCAAATTTTCCTTCTCAGATTCAAGCTGAGTCATTTAAGAAGACTTTTCTAATTCTTGTTTCAGCAAAGATTACTTTTCCTTCAAAAGAGTTGTAATGAAAAGACGCAGTTCGTTAAGTTTTAGTTATTATTAGGTTAAAGAACTTTGGTATTTTTAAGACTGGCTGGTTATGGTTGAGAGAGTAAATTCAAGGTTGTTCAAAGATTATTGGATTTTTTTATTATTCTTTTTCATCTAAGAAATTTAGAGCTAGTTAGTATATATTTAGCTCTTGTAGTCTTATATCTTGCAGTCTTTTCTATGGCTGCTCTCCTTCTATCTGACCAGATCCTAAGTGATCCTCATGATCTACAGTTCCAGCTCATGTACTTTATTCTACAGTCCTTAGCCATTACTGGCATAACCCTATAACTATCTTTCTTTTCTTCTTCTTTCCTGCTCATTCTCATTTAATCGCTTCTAAGTTTCTCTGATGTACTACTTGTACTATTACTAGAGCTTCGTTATGGTGAATTAAAGCTAATTTTTCAGAAAAAGTAAAGATTAGTTTTAAGAACTGAGGGCTGATATTTGGGATTAGAGGAAGGACAATTTATTAGTGTGATTTTATTATTTATTTTTGAATTGATTCTAGAGCTATCTGATTGATTACTGGTATTAGTTGATTGTAAAATCTTTCTAAAAGGCCTACTTCCTATTCTCTCCTTCCATCCTTAGTTTCTAGGTCTTGCTGCTCTACAACTATCTCTCCAGACCCTTGCCTTTTTCTTAAAGTTTGCCTATCTGGCTCTTGATTTATCTTGCGACCATGCCGATCCCTGAGATTATGTCATTGTTGAAGTCAATCATGCCCTTTTTACTGAATTACAGCATGCTGTTGCTCTTATTCATGTTTTTGCTGAAATTGATATAATTGGTGTCTTTGTCCTTGCTGATAGTCTCTAGAACAGACTTGTTGTAGGAATAGATAAAGGGGTTGAAAGTGTTATTGAAGGATTATATGAGTTGGTCCTTGAAGGAAGAATATTATTTCTCTAAAGATTTGTTCTTTTATTAAGATTCCTTCAGAGATTATTTCAGCTTTCCTAGAAAAGATATGGCTTAAAGGAGTTAGTTCTATTTGTTATACATCTTCTTGTTCAAATTAGAAATTTCATTTTTGTATCCTTAGTTATCTTTCTGAAGAATATCTATCATCTTTTTGAATTTTTAGTCGTCTTTCTTTAAACTATTTATCTACATCTAATTATTGTGCCTGATATCTTCTCCCTTGCTTATTCTACCCTCACAATCTTATATTTTCTTCACATACTCCACAATTTCATGACCTTTCTTGACATTCTCCTAGCCACATTGCCTGTATCTCTCCTAAAGTACCTTATAATCTCTCAATAATTTCTCATTCTTTTAAACAATCTAATTGATCTGAGTATCACACTTGTAGATCTTGTTCAGGTATTACTTTTCGCCATTCTTCAGGGCATTCAATCTTTATTCCATCTTTTAAATTATGATCTCATGCTATTTCAGTAATTTTTAGTATGTTTCATATTTATCGTTGGATGAATGGATCAGTTGTTAATATTTTTATTAGTTGAATTGATTTGACAGCTTTTGTTTGGTTAGTTAGAGATTAAGTTAAGTGTTCACTTAGACACAGTGCTAATTTTTGCCATTTTAGGTCTATAGTTCAATATGTGCCTTATTCAAGTCTTATTTCAGCTTAGTCACTTAAATCCTAAGACTTTATATCACAGAATTATTTTTTTCCTTAGTTCTATTGAACTATTTCTTCAGCTATTCTATTTAATCCTCTAAAGTCTTATTATTTTTCTTCAATATCCTCTCTTTTTCCTTAATTTAAGTGTTTTCCTTGTTTAAGGCTTAGTAATTCTTTTTGATCTTTTAATGGCTGGACTTGAGATATTCATGCTGACCCTCTAACTCAATATACTTGCCATTGATGATCTTATACTTCTAATCTAATTATTTATTATTTTTCTTGTAAAATTAGCTCTATTTCTTGTATTATCCACTGATCTCCTCGATGATCTTCTACTTACTGTTGATAATCTTTTAGCTGTGTCTCTAAAAGTTAGACTTATTCTCTAAGGTAGTCTTGAGTTACTTGCTGAGCTAATGATATTTATTTTTGTACTATTTCAGCTCAACTATTTCAGCTTTGTTGTTACTGATTTATTGATTCAACAGCTTCAGCTAATATTCATTCTTTAGGAGAAGACCTTTCAATCTGTCTATCTCAGAATTAGATTCATCTTTTTATTTGTTTATTTTTGCAGAGAGTTGATTCAGTTCATCGATCTTCAGTCTTGATTCATCAATTTTTTGTTTGAAGGATAATTTTTATTGGGAAAGTTGGGTATCGTATTAGAGAATTTTACATTCAATGGTCTTTTACAAGTCAAGAATAGAGTATTTTTATTTTTACAGCAGATCATTGCGACGTTGCAACTATATTTATTTATAAGCCAAAGATTCAGCTAAAATCGATAAATCTCTTTCCAAAGTTTCCTGTTTTGTCTTTGAGGCGAAACTCAAAGCCTATATTTAATTTTATAGTTGGACTATATGTTTTTATAGTTTTTAGTTGATGGCCCTATTGGTAATCTTGAGCTAGTCATTTTCTTTTCCAAGGCTGAGGATAGTTTCTTCCATGATCTTGATGGCTTGCATCTTGCTCTTGACATCATCTCTCAAGATCATGCACTAACATTCCATGCCCTGCAAGTATACGATACTGCTGTTCATTTCCTTCAACTTGTTATTCCTCTAAATCAACCCTTTTTCCAACTCTTCATTCTTTATCTTGAGCTTCACTATCTCTAACTTAAACGTGTTCTAATTGTTCTAAAGTTGAAGTCGTTTGTTGAGCTAATTCTGAGCAGTCTAAGCTTACTTTATGTATTTCTGCTTTATCTTGTTATAGTTTTCTTTATATACCTACGCTTATATTAATTTATTGCGGTCAAAATCTTAATTGGATTAAGTGTGATGCTTGGATTTGCTGGAGTGAGTGTTGAAGTACTTGTTTTGGGAATTTGGTGAGGGTTTTCTTTGGGTGTTCAGGTTGTGGTAATGCTGAGTGTTGTAATGAGACGGAGAAATATATTAACGTTTTTTTATGTTTTGCTCTTATTATTTTTTGAGCTTGGCGTGAATATTATTTGCAGGAAAGTACGATTACGATTTTGTTTAATAATTTATAATTGCATCGTGTTTTTTCAATTTGGCCTAGAGATTAGCATAGTTCGAGTCAGCTATTTTTATACTACCACACCTGTTTTTGCCCTATGCCTTCTAATTCTTCTACCCCAAATGATTATGTACTCTTGGATAATTCTATCTCACGATCTTATCAACTCGCAGCTAACAATAAGCTTCAGTATCCAGACACTTGGCTAAAGTAACAACCAGCCGTTCCCCTTAGGACCTTATGATTTAATTATGAAATATTTTAACGTGCCCACTGATATATTTGGATCCTTTTTAAGTGATAAGACATACATTCAATTCAAAAAATATATTTTTAGTCTACTCCCTCATTTTTATTTACTGGTTAAACACAAATTTGCCCTAAGAATTAGCGGGTACTTCTGGAGTGAGGGCGTGGCTGTTTTGTTCGATGACCATTTTGCAGGGAAATTTGATTTTCATTTTGACGAAGTTGAGAGTGAGATGGAAAAGGTATGAATCGGGTTATTATGGTTTTGAATTCATAGCTGTTTATTATGAAGTTTAAAGTAATATAATAAAGACCAATGATATAAAATTACAGCCGAACAAACCTACTTTATTTCATCCTGTCCAACAAAGATATTTGAATCCCTTCACCAATGATTAATATCTTGATATATTCAACTCTCCGAATCTTTTATTATAATGATCAAAAATAAAATATACTATATTCTGACCAGAATAGAATACTTAAAGTCTTCGAATGGATATTTATAGAATAAATGAAATTATCTTATCACATTATAAAATATAAAAAGAAGATAATGTCGCTTTTGAATATCAATAATCGCTTATCGTAGCATAGCAGTCGCTAACATTATATAATGCAAATTTAAAAATATAAATTCAAGAATCAATAACGTCCTCTAGAATAGAATCAGATTAACAGGAGGAGTCGATCCCTCAAAGATCTTTTTGGGGATCTGCCAGTCATATAAAACTATTTGCAGAAGGAAAAGAAGAAAAAATAGCAAACAAGCAATAGCTTGAAGAAAACTTAATATCAAACAACTATCTAAAGGGTCAACAATAAGAATCATTCATATAAAGAAGACAGCGCAAAAAACATTCAAAAGAAAAATGAAATCTTTGATGAATATCTTATCGAAGATAAGAATAGAAACAGAAGTGGGCTTATTTAGAAGGATCAAAAATTTATAAAAAACATTAATATTCGACACAATTATCATTTTGAAGAGTATAACTCGCCTTCCAAGAAATACAACCCTATAAATTACACCTCCAGGAAAAGCAATAGCCGAAGCAGGGATAAAGAGAATATTCAGAATACACTACAAAATCAACAAAATAATTATGACTTGGGTCCTTATACCGAATGTTAGTATTATGAGACGAGTTCTCATATCAATCCAAGGGCATAAAACAACGAGCTAAAATTAAGCAAGGAGAGACAGATAAAAACCTGCAACTCTAGTAGATAGATAGACACAAACAAAAGGAATATACAACAAATGATGAATAATAAGAATAAACCAAAATAAGTGAAGATAATTCACAGCAGCAAATAGATAAGAAATCATAAATCTAGCTCATTATCATAATTTAATCACAGAAACGGATCACTAATAGTCAAACCGAAAGTGACCAAAATAAATTTCAAGCTCAAGGACAAAGAACTATAGCGTCAGAAGATACACCATAAATAAAGAAGCTTATAGGCAAAAGATTTACTGTATACATTTGGTATTTGATTTATATTATTTCTTCTCAAAAGATTCAAAATCCCTTTTTTTATAATTCTTATGTTTATATTGTTTTGATAATAAAGACTGATACCATAATATGTACACGCTGATAGCATAAGGGGTATGCTGTTGCTTTGCATGCTGTTGTAAGGATATCTCGGACGCATTGAGACGATTATTAGGACCTCAGAAAGTCACAAAAATATTTTACCTGTTCATAGTGATTGTATTCACGATACCATCGATAGTCATTTTGTTTTATCTCAATTAATGGAAAACCTTTGTTTAGTATTTTTCGTGGCTGAAATGTCCTGAATCATCAGGTTAGTACATGATTGATATATCTAGAGCACTAGATTGTATAGGACCATCGGCTATTTACAGAATATCTTTGAGTTTTGTGATTCTTTTTGGGCTGATGTTGATAATCAATATGCTCAAAAATAGAGTGGCTATGGTCATCAAATGAGGCTTGTTCTGTGTGAAATATATTTTGGTCATAGGAGTTTTTATAGCCTTTTTGTTTGCTAAAAATGAATCCTTTATTACATACTCAGATGTAAGCAAATACATCTCAATTATTTTCATGATCATACAGGTAAATCATGAATAAAACTTAGAGCATCATCCTTATTGATTTGTTCTATTTAGCTGGCATAAAATTAGTTCAAAGGTATGATAATGGTTAAAATTACTGTGCGGGTGTTTTGATATTTTTGACTATTGTTTTCTAAGGCATAGCAATTGGGCTAAATGTACTTGGTTATGTATTGTTTTTGGAGGAAAAAAGTTGTGGGAATTCAGTGTGGGTCAATGGAGTAAATAGTGCTATTTTGGTCATATTGCCTTGTTCCCAATTTTTCAATTTCAACAAGCAAAATAGTCTACTTACAACGGCTTTGGTATCGATGTATGTTTCTTATTTGGCATTCATTTGTCAATTTTCATACGGAGGCTCTCAGTGTAAATGATTTTTAATCAAGGCTAAGGCAGAATGACTATTGCATCGATGGCATCTGATATTATAATTTCGACTTTCTTTTTTGTGTTGACTATGTACGGCACTATAATGGGAGGCTCAGGAGCTGTCAAGATAACATAAAAAACAGATTTAGGACAGGCTATAGGAGCGTCTCCGAACAAGAACTAAGAATAAAATGGAGAAGCTGTAAAATCTATTGAAAAACCAATAATAAAATAAGTATAAATAGACCAGGTAGGCTGGAGTGACTAAGCAAATTTGTTGATATACACGACAACTTGGTAATGGGTGAAGTGGCATTTCTACATGTGTCTAGCTTCAGTCTATGTCGGCATGCTCATAACTAACTGGACATCAGCCTCCATAACAACTGGATTATACATATCTAACGACTTTGGCTTCTGGGTAAGGGTAATAATCTCATGGTGCACGGCTTTCCTTTACCTTTGGACTCTTATAGCACCTAGGATATTCCCAGATAGAGACTTTACTGTAGTTTGATTCATTTTTTGTCATATATTTTTAATGGAAAGACTTATATATAATCTATTTTATTGATAACTAATCATAATATCTGTTATTTTATTTGATAATCAATAGTTATTAACAAAAGAGATGAGCTAAAACGACAAAATATAAGACCACATCTCTAAAAGATTTTAAATAATAAAGAAAATAGGAAGTGGAGCATATGGAGTTGTCTGGAAGGTGCTAGATCGCAAAAATAACAAATTATATGCCCTTAAAAAGAACTTTGATGCATTCCAAAATTCCACAGATGCTCAAAGAACTTATCGAGAAATTATGTTTCTGTAAAAATTCAATCATCCCAACATCATCCAGATAAAGGAAGTCATCCGTTCTTAAAGTTTGAAACACATATACATCCTATTCTAAATCATGGACATTGACCTTTACACTTTAATTCGCTAAAATATGCTAGGAGAGCAACACAAAAAGTATATTATTTACCAAATTGCAAAGGCTTTGCATTATCTGCATACTGCCGAGTTGATCCATAGGGATATCAAACCTTCCAATGTACTCGTTAATTAAAATTGTAATGCTAAAGTCTGTGATTTTGGACTCATCAGGTCGGTCGGGGATTAGTGCATTGATCAGGAAGAACCATTCTTGACTTAGTATATAGCAACCAGATGGTATAGAGCGCCTTAAATATTGTTGGGATCAAAAAAATATGCAAAAGCAGCTGATGTATGGAGTTTTGGATGCATGATTGGATAACTTATCAAGGGAAAACCTATGTTTCCAGGCAACTCTACTCTCAATCAAATATAAAGAGTCATAACTTGGACTGGACCACCAACGATTCAAGATTTAAAATCCTTGAAAACTTAATTTGGCAAAGAAATGTTGGATATATTGACAAAAATAAAGCCGTTATCCAAGAAATAATGGTTCAGTAACTGTTCATCTGAGGCTATGGATCTGTTAAGCAAAACACTCGCATTTAATCCCTAAAAAAGACCAACTATGCTATAAATTCTTAAACATCCCTACTTGAAATAATTTTATTCGAAATCCTAGATGATATAGTCTTAGAAGAAGATTCGTATATAAGTAAACGACAATAAGAAGCTATCGATTGGTGAATACAGAGCTTTGATTTACAAGTTGACTTAATAGATCAAAGAAATCACAACTAAAAAAGCACAATAACATACGACTTTTTAGAAAGAGATCATAAAGACTAACTAAAATTTCAATAAATAAACTATTTATAAGAACCGTTTTGGAAAAAATATGGTCAGAAGTGCCTCGAAAAATAAAGATGAATCCACATCTCAGTACAAGCCCAAACAAAGCAATACTGTCAACATAAAAAAGAAGTATTAAAGCGTTTTGGATAAAAATCGTGATGAATTGGTCCGAACTAAATATGTCAAGACCTAGTAAATTTAATAAAAAGATAATATCTTCCCGAAGCGTAAGAAAAGCGATCAGTTTGTAAAGTATTACGGGTCGGACAAGAAGAAAAAATCTATCTCTGGATACGATGTAAAGAAGTAAAGCTAAATCCTAGCAAAATATATGTACTAGCATCGCAAATTTTGATAATATTTATTTTAAGTTAACGATTTTTCATCAAATTTTATTTCAAGCCAGCATCTTTTTAATTTTATTTTTTTCCAGGTTTTAGTGGATATATATATTGATTATTTATTAATCTTAAAATATTTATTTTAACCATATATATTTACCATGCTCGGATAAAGCCAACAAACTTTCTACACCGTCAAGGATCTTTCAGCCCACGAATTCATTGCAGCTTTCTCTCAATATCTTAAAAAGAATAATTTGATCGAAAGACCAGCTTGGGTTGATCTCGTCAAAACTGCCACCCGTACCATATCAAATAATTTCAGGAAACTAATTGGGCCCATTGAACGATGACTGGATCTACACCAGAGTTGCTTCTCTTGCCAGAAAAATTTACCTCAGACCTCACACTGGAGTCAGACTTTTGTCCCACATTTACGGTGGATTGAAGAGAGGAGGATGCAGACCTGAAGGACATGACCACGCCAGCACTAAAATAATCAGATGGGGATTGCAACAATTGTAAAAGCAAAAGCTCATTAAGAAGGACAAGAAGGGAGACGGCTTGAAGATCAACTCCAGAATTATTTCAGACGAAGGCAGAAGAACCCTCAATAGAATCGTAACTGAACACATCAAGAATAGAAAATGATAAATATGTATTTAATCATCACTCTATTCCATTTTTCATTATCAAGTCAATAAATCATATTGAGCTAAGCTTATTGAAAAAGGATTGATCAAGATTTTATTATAAAAGTGAATAAAGCAAGATAATTATTAAAAACTAGATCACTGTGAATAAATCTCTTCATAATCTTTTTAGGGTCAATGTATTGTTTATCAAAGTATTACTCATTTTCATAAATTTATTATGTAAATATTTTCCAGAACATTATTATCTATATTTATTATACTATTTGTCAGAGTGCCGAACGTATCGGCCTTTCTAAAATATCCTTTTGTATGCAGACTGAGGTCTTGAACTGATTTGCCTATTTTATTTATTAAAAAGTTTGAGCTGGCTTGAACTTTTATACTTAGTAAGGTTCTTACAAGATTATTTAAAATTGAACTTGAAAGATTTGGTCTTCAATAAAACAAACATTTAATCTTTATTATTGTGAAAAGAAGATGGGTTGCAATTCATTTGACTGATATTTTCAATAGATGGTCGGTTTAGTCTAGATTTCATTTGAGGGGTCGATGTAGAAGAATCTGGCATCGTTTGTTTTGAAAGTTTTTTCTTCATAAATTACATGTATTTAGTTTACTTTTATGGGATAAATTTTTCTTGAAGCGTTATAAAGGATTAACTCATTTCTAAGGAAGGTTTACCATTAAGAATTTATTCTTTATTTTTGTTCTTTTGTTCTATAAGATAACTTTTTTTCATGATAAATATTATAGAAGGAAATAGAAAAATACAATTATTTGCTGATTAAACTTTTCGGATCATAATTTATTTGTTTTTCATAACTTTGTAGTAGCTTTTATAAAAAATATCTTCAATTATCTGGCAAAAAGATTAATTAAGTCAATTTTAAACCAAAAAATTAACTTAAAAAAATTAAAAAACTCTTGGATAAGATAGAACTGAGTCTTTACATCATCGTGAGACAGCGTTTTTATATTGATTTTAAATTTAGCTTTGTTTATGGTATTTTATTGTTTAAATTTGTTATTATAGCCTTGCGAAAGAGACCCGATACATCATCGCACATAAGAAGCACTATACTAGTTCTTTCGAAGATCAAAATATTTCAAAAATCGAGAATTTCAATTATTCCCTCTTCCTGATTTGTTGTTAAAATATGGATAATTACTCATAATGATAGTTGTTCAAAATCATATGAAAAAAATTGTAAAAACGAGAAAGGAAGCTATATAAGCATTTAGCATAGTCTCAAATTCATGAAAATTAGGCTTAAAATACTTCAATAAGTTTTTAATATAGTGGTGAAAATCCAAAAATATGTTGATGACTAAAAATATTTGTGAGAGATTGCAAAGAAATAATCATTACAAATAGAACTCAACTAAATTTTTACGTTAAAAAATCTCAAATCAACTGAAAAATAAGCATTTTTTTATTAAAGATGGGCGAAAGAGACGTGATCATCTTGACAAATGAAAGGGAGCCATGCTTGAAGACTCATAGTTATTGATAA
>Ga0194115_10006701_pt1 | contig 11607 bp, 9 predicted proteins | sample TA2MahsurfametaG_3_FD_148656 | JGI IMG/M metagenome (GOLD analysis project Ga0194115, IMG submission 148656) | Freshwater microbial communities from Lake Tanganyika, Tanzania - TA2015002 Mahale S4 surface | ecosystem: Environmental > Aquatic > Freshwater > Lake | place: Tanzania: Lake Tanganyika... | reverse complement strand
GAGATAAAATTTTCTTAAAATAATTAAATTAATGTATGGAGTTTAATGCAAAAAGATGGGCCTTAATTTACATTATTTGACAGCTCTGGTATCACAATTGTAGCTACTGAAAATACTCTAAGCAGGTTTCCTCTTATACCTGCGTCTAGTAATCCTATCATCTTTAAGATTTTGGTAAATTAATAAGTGTTAGGATTAACTTAAACATAAATTTTAAAACACCTTCGATTTGCTCTTTTTAGTTAAAATAATTTACCATCTAATTAAAATCCTGCAGGAACAATCGGAACCAGAGCAAAATTACAATACTTTTCTGACGATTGGTAAATTGTCGATACCTCTTAAAATATATTCTAAGTAAAGTTTAATACAATTTTACCTTAAATAGACGAAATAACAAATGATAACGTAACCTTTGCTTACATAAAACAAAATTAAAAACGAATGGATTAAGAAGGTTTTTATTGTTTGAAATTAGTGTTAAATTAAATACCAGCTGGAGAAGCATGCAATAATAATGATTTAATTCTGTACGCTTATAATATTCCACTAGCTATGAGTTCTGTTCCATTACGTCCTTGTGAGGTTGATCCTTAATTAGCAAATTATTCGAGTGATTTCTTGTAAAGATATATTACAACAAAAGTCGCTCTTTTAAATGGAACAATTTAAAGGAATACCACAGGGGGCAGAGTGATGTGTACATTTGATGAGCCAGTTTATGATTATTTTGATGAACTTCTTCTAATTAATACGTAAGCTATATCGCCTAATTTAAAATATGATATTGCTGCTAAAGATTATTTGTCATAAACTACTATACAATATTTAATTAATCTTTAAATTGGTTTCACAAATGTAACGTAGGCAGCTTTAGATAATGATCCTAATTGGCTTCCGAATCGTGAAGGGTCAGTCTATTTTAGAGCTCACATAATTTAAGTCTATGATCCTTGGCATCCTGATGCAATTGTGGCTATTAAAAATATTTCTGAAGCCTAGAGGCTAGGTTATCTTGATCACTATTTAAATCCAAATTAAATTCAAGCATTTAAAGTAAATGATTTATTAACTTACGATCTATCTTATTTCATCAAACATACTGTAGGTGGTATAATGCATCCAGGAGATATCATTACTCTAAGAGGTCTATTTCTTAATAATACAGTACTTGGTTCTGTAATAAGATTGACTTAAAATTATGTTCCTTAAGTTATTATTAGATCTTAAAATACTGATGGTTCAAATGCAAAACTTTGTCAACCACTTAGTTAAAGGTAAACTTAATGTCAAATAGCCCATCATTTCACAGCATTTGGAGATTTTTTAATTGAATTAGAAGAAGTAGTATCGATGTATACTTTGACAGATACATATTCTAAAAATACTTTAACGGTAATTCCTGAGCCAATAATTGCAAATTTAGGTGCTAGATTAATAAATATTCCAAGAGAAACAACACCTAAGTCGATATTCAATAAAGAGTATTAATTTTAGCTATAACTTACTCTGGACTGGGGTCCTATTTATAATCAAACCTTACAAAGTGCTTATTTTGAACTAATGAAATAATAAACTCGATGCAATATGGTAACACTTGACAAAATCACAGCGTATAATATTACTTGGATAAATACAACTTCTCTTATTTGTTATTTTTAAAAATAAGTCTTAGTTGACTCGGCTAATTAGTTCCACTGTGTTGAACTCTCTGTAACAAGCGGGCGCCATTTTTCAACAAAATGTAGTAATTTATTACAAACATACCGTGCCCCAACATGCTATGATTTCAATCCTAAAGCATCCCTTATCGAAGACCCATCAACTCTAATAATCACAGGGAGCCATTTTCTCCAAGATCCACCAACTCATTACTGGTGCCATTTTTATCTAGATTCAACTGATACTTTTCCATTACCAGGAGGAAAACCATTCAATAACTACACAGTAGCAACGGTTGTTTCAAACACTCAAATAACCTGCCCTAAGCCGATGTATTAAATTTCTCAAAGCCATGACTTAACTGTAAGAATATTTTTTGCTCATTTTTGGAATACATCTCACGATTTATCATAAGATTATGAATTTAAGTTCGAACATATTTTAGTAAAAACATTTTCAAACAAATTAAGAAACCAAGCCACTCTAATATTAAAAGCAGTATACCCCGATAGAGCAGATATAAACGGAGGTACAAGCTTGTAAATTAATTTATTGAATAATCCAACTTTGGTTACACTCTTTCCAAGTGCTATGAGATGCAGATGGTCAAGCGTATTTTTAAATTAGACAGGATTGGTTGCAAATTATGTTTACTCACCAGCTACATTAGTCAATGATTAAAATTTAACTTGCAAGACAGCAGACTTTCGAAATTATTTCAAGGCCGTTGATCGAGACATAGCGTTGCAATATATAAGTTTATAGGTTTCTGAAATTGATGGAAGCTTTCGTACTTATTCGGAACTGTAGTTTGTTTACATGAATAGGACTATAATTACAAGTTTTAATCCATCAGCAGATTATGGAAATATTTTGCAATTGGTTGAACTTAATGGTTATAATTTTATCGATGTTAAGGAGTAATTGTAAATTAGGGCTTATGATCCTACAGACGCTAATTTAACAAATTTTTAAATTTATTGGGGACGAAATGAGATCAAATTTATTGACGATAATCATATGGTTGTTAAAATGCCACCGATAGCTTTTAAAAGGAGAAATGAACGATTACTTCTTAAATTTGAGGTTTCAAAAAATGATGGAGTTGATTGGTTTACTGAACCCTTGAATAATCCTGCTTTGTATGTTTTGAGGGAAGAACCTTAAATTTACAAGATGTCAGCTAATCTCACAAACTTAAGAGGTGGATTTAATTTAGAACTAAACATATTAAATTTATATTATAGGCCAGACTGCTTGATTCCAGGCAATAGTTCTTGTGGTTAATCAGTAGACATCGCATTTTGTAGGTTTGGTGTAAGAGAATCTTTACTTGTTTATATAAATAGAACTTCTGCTTATTGTGATATTCCCTCTTAAAATGAAGAAATGGAAGCACCAGTCTGGTTAAGATCTCTTGGTGGATAGTATTTTGGAGGGTCGGTAAATGAAAATTGGGCTATAATGTCATATAAAATTATTGGTGGAATTTACGATATATTGCCTAATGAAGGCAGTGATAAAGGAAATGAGATTCGCGCTATCTTAGGTGATTTTAGTTATATTTCAGATAAAAATATTAGAATTCGTTTCGGCGATTAATATGTAGTTTAAATAGTGAACCGATCAAAATCAGCCATTTATGTCTAAGTGCCTCCGGTTACTTTACTTTTAAGTGAATCAGGTGTTAGGAGAGTTGAAGTCCATATTGAAATACTTCCTGGTAGCTTTACTATGAACAATTAAACTTTGTAATATGCCTACAGATAGTATGCTGTTGTAGCAAGTATTTGGCCAAACCACGGGCCATCAACTGGTGGTACTATGATTGAGGTTACTGGCGTAGGAATAGATGTCCGCGCCATTTGTCTACTTTTTTCATCAACTGAATAGATAAAAATTAATCCAATTTGGGTTACAACCGAATTAATTCTTTGTGAAGTACCCTCTCACACCGCATAAGTTTTCAATTTTGAATTGTAATACGGGTCTTAATCAGTGCCAGCCCATACTACCAGCAGTGGGCTTACTTTTTTTTACTATAACAACCCACATATTCTGAAAATTTTTCCAAGACATGTTTCAACAAGAGCTAATGAGCTCAAAATTGTAATTGGTTGCTACGGTTATAATTTTGTAAACACCGGGGATATTATGATTGAAATCGGAGGCTACTATCATTCTCCTGCTACATTCGTAAACTCAACTTATATTACGTTCATAGCCCCTGCTGTTATTGAGGCAATAGAATATCGAGTAGCTGTTTCAAATAATAATCTTGATTATAGTTTAGCTAATTTAAATGTTTCTTTTACTTATCACGATGATTTTGGAATTGATTCAATAAACTTAGATACGATCCAATTGACCCAAAAAGATAACGTTAATATTACATTTTAAGGAAAGTATTTACCTTATGGTATTCCCGTTGATTTTTATTGTATTTTTGCACCAAAATACTATTCAAGTGGAATCGTAAATAAAACTTTCACTCCTGCTATTATAAATGCAACAATTGAAAGTCTTAATTAAGTTAGTTGTATAAATGTACCAACAATTTTTAAAGGAATATCTTTAAATGAAAGTATTTTTGAAGCAACTCTCAGTCTTTCTTTTGATTAGCAAGAAATGATGTGGAATTAAACAATTATTTACTTTCCAAAACCAATTCTTACTTAAATTTTACCATTAAGAAATCCTTAATATTTATCAGAACACGCGCTAACCTTAACAGGTGATAAACTCATTGACGCAGGAGGGATCATGAAATGTCTGCTGATTTCTAAAGCGAATCGTAATAAAAAATTCTTTGCTTTGCAAGTCATCTTTAAAAACACCTAAAATATGTAATGTTTGTTCAGTATTGCCCCTAAAGATGATTATTTAATTGGCTTAGCATTCAACGGAGTACAAATAAATTTAGTAAATGAAGGTTAAGCTACCTTTGTTATTATTGACTCCATCCAAATCAGAGATGTTTTTCCTCACATGATTATTAGCAGACAACTGGGCCAAATTTTATTTATCTAAAGTGAAAACTTAGTAGATGACCTCTGGTGTATTTTTGAACATGAACATGTATCTTTAGCTCCAGCTATTTAAAACTAATTCTACAGTTTTAGCAGAAGAATTGATACTAACTTAATAATTTGTCCGGTACCCGATTTAGGAGGACCTGGTACTGGAACTATAAAATTAAGTTTATCGATTGAACCCATTTTGAAATTCAAAACTTAAAGTTATTTTAGACTCAATATCACTGACTAGTGTCCTCCAGGGTTTTCATGTGAAGAAGGGGAGATTAAACTATGTGCTTATGGTCAACAATGCAAAGGAGGATTTATTGATTAGTTATAAAGATAGTGTCCTATTGGGACTTATTAAGATAGAGTTGGAAACCCATTTTGTAAAGACTGCCCTTATGGATTTATTTGTCCATTTTTTGGAATGTAATAACCTATACCATGTCCTGCAGGCTTTAGTTGTGGAGCTTAAGGACTTACTGAACCTTATGAAGAATGCCCACCAGGATAATATTGCAGAACTGGACGAGAAGGAAGACATCCCTTCAAAAATGGTTTGCTGACTAGAATGAATGATTTATGTACTCCAGGAGCTTTCTGTAAAGGAGGCATTCCTTCTGGATTAGTTTTGTTAAATTCAAATTCAAGTTCCGCTTATCCTTGTCCTTAAGGGTCTGTGTGCAGCGAAGGTTCTTATGATCTCTAAGGGGTAGGTTATTGTCCTTCAGGATCTTACTGTCCAACTCCAGCTCATTCAGGAATTTTATGTCCTCCGAGACATTATTGTCCTGGTAGAGGGAATTTAATGCCACTTAGATGTCCAAGAGGAACATTTAATATGCATTTTGGTGCATAAGAATGCACACTTTGTACGATTGGTATGATATGCCCAGTAGAAGGACTATTTTTACCATTACCTTGCCCTCCTGGCTATGTTTGTAACGGTGAAAGAATCACAATTCCATATAATTTGTGTAGAATAGGCCATATCTGTTAAAGATAAGTTACAAGTGGCACTAAAACAATGAATCGAAGTTGTTAAATGTTAATAATTATTGATGGCTATGACTAATGTCTTCATGGTGTCGTCTACAAAATTTAAGAACTCAAATAATTTAGCACTATTGGTTTACCCGCTTATTTCTTTGAATTATCTGAAAATGGAGATAGTAAAGTTGATGCTTGCTGTTGGAACAATACTGGTGTAGCGAATTGGATTTATTAAATCGGTTTGTCCATCGGATAAGAACGAGCTTTTGAAGCTTATAGAGATATTATTCTTACAACTACATAAATTACTAATAAAAATGGTATACCAAAAAAGATTCCACTTTGGGACGGTATGCGTTTAGTTGATAAAGCAGTGTTTCATTAGGGCATAGATCAAACAGATCAATTAAAAATACCTTTTTAACAACATCGCAGATTAATAACTCTGTATAATAAAATGATGTACACAAGTTAGTAGGCTTAGTTATGTCCTGGAGGTCTCCTTTGTCTAGAAGCTGTCAGTACAACGAACTTATCATCAGGATCAGGAAGTACTCCCTTTCTTTGTCCTTCTGGTTCATTTTGTTTGACTGCTAGTGATACTGTTATAGGAACATCACTTTGCCCAATAGGGTATTATTGTCCTTAATAAACTACATACCCCCAACCAAGCCCACCCGGTTATTTTACTCAAAATTTTGGTTCAGTGGAGCCAGCGGCTTGTCCAGCAAATTCTTTTTAACTTGATTGGAGTGCTGATGGATGTAATGCTTGTCCTGTTGGATATCAATGCAAAAATTCAGGAACATCCGTACCTATTATTTGTCCAGTTGGATTTTATCGGTCAGCAATTGCAGGTAATATTTGTGTATAGTGTCCATTTGGTTCATTTTCTTATGAACGGGGTGTTAAAGACGTTCTAGAGTGTTAAGAATGCCCACCAGGTCGTATTTGTGCAACTGAAGGATCATCTAATGTATCTTTCTCGATTCCATGTACTGATGGGATGGTCTGTAGACCAGGCACTGGTGCAAAATCATAAACACTATGTGAGCCTGGTTACTTTTGTCCCCCATCAACGTCTTAAATAACTTAATATGATTAACGCTGCGAAGCTGGTTTCTTTTGTCGTTATGGCACTGGTTACTAAACTCGTACAAGAGATAACTGTCCTCAATCCTATTATTGTCCACCAGGCACCGGTATTTATAATTATGCTCTTGTTTATTCAGATTATTCAAATTGGAGATAAGATGCTCTGACAAGATGTCCTCAAGGTACAGGTCTTGATGGATAGGATACAAAAAACTCAATGCTTTAATGCTCAATCAACAAAATTTATAGACTACTTTTCCAAGATATAAATATTAGAGGCTCCGTAAAAGAATCTGGTTCAAGAAAATTACAAGCTCTTGAAGGAAGAGAATTATAAGGAGAATAAGTAGCAAGTAAATCTGATCCCCGTCTAAAATCTCTGTTTGAAATAGATTATGAATATGGATAGTATTTGATTGGAGCATAACCATCATCGATTCGTACCTTTATTAACACAGATCGATAATATTCTGCTAGATGGAGTCCATTAAATTTAAGTCTTATAGATACTTTTGATGAAATTGAAGCGTTTGATATTTTAAGACTCTAAACAGATGTGCCAAACGCAATCTTTGATTTACCTCCTTTTAGTTATGCTTTAGTCACCCTTGATTTGAGACATTTACCTGAGCAAACTTAAAATTGGACATACGGTGATGATTGGGCGATTTCGATAACAATGGAATAAGAACTTACTTTGGGAAATACTTCTAAACCTTAGCCTATGCCAGAGGATTTTCTAGATGTTACAGTATCAAAATCGTAAATAGTTGAACTTTAAGTATTTTCATGGTAGAAATTGCGTTTGAGAGTAGATATTTTGTGTTACAATGGTCTTTATATTAATTACAGATACTTATTTTTAAATTCTACTGCTGTATCAATCAGAAAACCAAATAGAGCTTTATATGGAACATAAAAAATTTTTGGGTTTTCAATTGAAGCTGAAATGGGACTATCTTTACCGATGAATTAGCCAGGATTGATGCCTGATATTTCTGAACCAGAAAACTCATACCCATCTAATTATATTTCGTTTGCTTAAAATCCATAAAATGATCCTTATTTCCCAGTTCGCCATAAATAAGTAAAAGGACGTAATATTTGGATTCCATCTGAGCTTTATTGGTTATCAAGAAATAGAATTAATATGCCTTACCTTCCTTATTTTTCTAATTGTCTGGGATATGGAAGTTAGATTCCTCTTTGGGGAATATTAGAATAACATTATCTTTGTGAATTGGTTGAGTAATAAGACACAGTATTCGTAACTCCTTGGGATTTTGGTTTGTTTCCTACCGCTGACTAGTGTAGTGAAACAATTATTTAATGTTATTTTGATGAAATTATTGCGGGTCAATAACCTATGCCTCGCTGGTTTGAATAATAAGGAGGAGAACCAATTTTTTAAATAACAGTCGATCCTATAGATTATTATGATTTTATGACAACAGATTTTAAGCCAGTTTAAGTGCTTTAATTTGCTCCACAAGATAATGCAGCTTAAACTTAATAAATTCCAACATTAATTATGGTAAACATTTCGTTTTTTTAGATTGATAAAAATACTAAAAAAATTATTGCAACTGACATGCTTTTTGATTAAATTCTAAGTTTAACAGATGATCAATTTAATGGGGGTGATCCAATTAAATATAACATATCACTTAGTTTTATAGGTTTAAGTCACAAAGAGCTTACAATTGCTTTCGCCTTTTCTTCTATTTTTTATATGATGCTTTTTGTGATTGCTGGCGTTCTTTCAGTTGCTTTTATTACAGCATTTACTGTTTATCACAGAATTATGGCTAGGCCTAAACCCGGAAAAAAAGTGTTTCCTTTCAAGTTTTTCTCATATTTAGCATTAAAAGAACCTCCTGCTATTGCTGGAGTATCCCTTGCTTTATTACCTATCTTGATAGCGACTTTTTTCATCGCAATTGTAGTATCAGGTCACGTTTTTTTAATATAAACTAACATTTTTACTTGTGAATTATCAGATGATTCCGCCTGCTAATATACAATCTTAGATCTAATACCAGCAGACTTGAATGCTGTAACTACTGATTACGATGTGCTGAGATTTGGTAGAACAGGTGTGAGCTTCATCTTTGTAGGAATTTTTTGCATGCAAATCGCAATGAACATTATGATGCCTGACAAAACAGATAAAACAAAAATATGCCAAGCATATGATGGTAATATCTGGGATTACTTCATTTGGAAAAAAAGTAATATGATTTACATCACTCTTTTTTGTATTATTTTTAGTGTATTTTTGATTCAATTTTCTTTTTCTAGCATTTATGGTGATTACCAATGGCCAAGTATTGGAGGACTGAAGGTTTTTTGTATCATCTTAGATGAAATTATCGCATCAAAAATGGACTATTTGTTGTTGTGTGCATGTTTATCAACTATCATAGGTAATGTAATGGGAACAATTACATTTGGATCCCCTGATTTCTTAGCATTTTTAAGTGGTGGCTATATGGATCTTGGAATCACCTTATTTGAACGTATTTACTTACCTGATTTTGCTGATGGAGTTATTGAAGCAGTTACAGAGACCTTACCATAATTGATTGATTAATTAATAGCTTTTTTTTCTAGTGAAGAAGCAGAAGGTGAAGAGGAGGCCGGAGAGGAAGGTGCTCAGTTAGAAGGTTAGGAGCCAGCTGAGTAAGAATAAAAACCACCTCCTGTGGATGATGATGATTAAACTTCAAAAAGTGATATCTATTATTCAGAAGAAGAACCAAGTGAAACATAGATTAGTGAAGATTAAGGTGGTGGAGAAAATCAAAATGCTCTTTTAAGTGCTGAAAATAATGATAGTGAAGGGTAAGATTCTGATGAAAAGCTTGCTGAATTGTAAAGACTTGAAGATAAAGAAGTTGATAAAAATGACTTGATAAAAAAAAGATAATATGTAGAAAATCAAAAGAAAATTGTAAATCAAGGAAACAAAGACGATATTAAGTAGGATGAGAAAATCAAAGATCCATTTGTTAAAGAGGGATCTAAATTAGATGAAAATGATGAGGGTGAAGAATAAGGTGAAGAAGAATAAGAAGAAGAGGAAGAATAAGGTGAAGAAGAATAAGAAGCTGATGTTGATTTAGATGAAGATGCTGAGGAATAAGAAGTTGAAGATTTAATTGGAGAATTCGCTGGATATGCAGGTGATACTTTGTCCTTGTATTATTCACCTTTATTTGTTTCTTTACTTTGGTCTTTTTATAATGAAATTCGGATTGCTCCAGATTATGGAATTCAAGAAAAAGATTTCTTTCTGTATTTCCTTTTCTCGTTGTTTTCAATACCACCAAACATGTTTATAGACATATGTTGTATGAATATATTTGAATGGTATTAATTAAAACCTGTTCATGACTATTTGGATTATTTAAAACTAAGATATTAAAATCGTAAAGCTAGATGGAAGGGAGATGAGCCTAAACTCAATACCAAAATTGAAATTGGACTACAGTCTATTGATTAACTTTGTTTCTCATCATAATATTATTTTGTACAAACTATTTACATATCAGGAGCACTTTATATTGTTTTAGGAATATAAATTTTAGTAAATTCACCAGCGTATAATCTTTTTGGAGATATTGGATTATTACCCACCGTTTTACTCAATTATGCGGCTTGTAATTTAATTGAAAGATTATGTAAGATAGGTGGTAATTATTTTAATATCTGGAAAATTGATGAAAGTATTTAAAGAATGGAAAGATAAGATGAAAGTTTAAATATTGATAAATATTTTAATGAATTATATGAGAAATAAAAATAAGCTTTAGCTAAAAGAATAGAAACGCCTATTTCGAAACATTTTAATTTAGTTTAGTGGAGAGTAATTTAAAATGCAAGGGTGGAAGAAGAGCTGTAAAAAAATGAATTAGCCACTAATAGAATAGGATGTGCAACGTATCGAGAACTTTTCATGGCAAATAATAAACCATGGCTCTAAGGGCAACTTCACGAAGTATTCACTCCTCGTACTCTATTTCTAAACAGATAATAAATAATTGATTAGTTTTAATAAGTTTTAGGGACAATCAAACCAGATATTTCTTCTTCATCACATTCAGAAGATATGAAAGCATAATATACAAGTTCATCAAAAGCATTCAATGATTATGGTTCTGAAGCTCCTGTTAAATCAAGTCATAGGAGGCGCATAGAAGGCACTCAGACAGCAGCGATAGCCAGGTACTGGTTGATGAGAATGCGTTTTATCCGCATATTAAAAGTCAAAGTTTAAGTAATAACAGATTTAAATTTAGAAGAATCATGCTTGTATTGTGGTGCAGAGTTTAATTTAAATGTAGAACTTATTTAAAATATTGAAGACATGTTTAAGCAATTTTTAATTAAAACAAATACCAAAATTTCAACTTATAAATATTAGACCTGGTTAAGGTTTTATCAATAGTGCTCTCAATTTCGTACTTTATGTGTAGAATGCTAAGAAATTATAAATAATTACCATAAAAAATTAAAGAAATTACAAAGCTATGAGCGGGATGCATTCAAAGAGGCCTTTGAGTTCATGCAATAATTGGACAAAAAGTAACCAAAAAATAATTCATAACCTTTATTAAATCATACTTAAAGCATTTCCAGATAAAAAAGGATTTAAATGAGTGAAAGACAAAAACTTATCGTTAAAAAATGGATTGCTTTAGCCAGAGAAAGTTTGGCACGAAGAAAATGATAAAAACTTTAATTTAGACTTTATTAAACTTGAAAAATGTTAATTATAATTTTTTTATAATAAATAAATTAAATCAAATGGGATTGGGGTTTTGGGGTTTTGGGG
>Ga0194115_10006700_pt1 | contig 11608 bp, 7 predicted proteins | sample TA2MahsurfametaG_3_FD_148656 | JGI IMG/M metagenome (GOLD analysis project Ga0194115, IMG submission 148656) | Freshwater microbial communities from Lake Tanganyika, Tanzania - TA2015002 Mahale S4 surface | ecosystem: Environmental > Aquatic > Freshwater > Lake | place: Tanzania: Lake Tanganyika... | reverse complement strand
ATATTCTTGGTACCGCAGTCAGCCTGCGATGATACAAACTCGCAACAATGAAAGATAACTCTCGATGCTTTATCGCTTTTGGGGCGATCGGTACCGTATTGGTGTCACTGTCATATCCATCAAGGTCTCATTCTTTTGACTATGATGGCTTGAACAACTAGTCATACTAATCAAACGTTGAGCCCTCTGCTTCGGTCGAGTAGAAATCAAATACAGATCAATCTTACACCGTGAGAGAATTGCCGTTGGATTGATGAGTCACTGATTCCAACCCCTAAAGCCCGGTATCACCGTATACAGAGTTGTAACAGAGCAATTTCATACGTGGTGAGGGGTGCCCCCCAGAGCATCTTCCAGAAAATGCCAATGGTCGGCAGAAATGGATTTTACACATAGGGGACAAAGAGCTTCATTCGAAAGTCTATAAAGAGGACGAGTATTCCAGAGAATGGGCTTCCATCGGAATGCCTTCGTACTCACGACGAAACTTGTGGTTGTCACCTGGTGGTGGAAATCATTTGATCCGTCTTTCGCCGTAGTGATACCCGTAATGATTCCAAAGGCAGTCCCCGCCATTCCGACATCGATTACGTGGTGGTCTTCCGTATCATTCATGGCTGATTCCAATAGCCTACTTATAAGCAGTGAGATCGGGTTGTGTAATTCGCCATCACCAGATCGATCTGTTCTTGAAAAGGATCAAGTAGTCCGTGTTTTGGACGGAAACACTATCAAACTGAAGAAAAATGGGATTGTGACATTAGCGGGGGTCCGAATGCCGACGCCGGGTAGTGGGAATTTTCAATTTCCTGACTGTCTCTCTTACACACCCGCCTACAAGGTACGACAATTACTTCCGATTGATACAAACGTAATGGTCAAGGTCGTCAATCCGACTTCGACGGGTAAATCGGCACAAGCCGTCTTAGTTCGACGCGATGACAACATCTTAGTGAATGAAGAGTTAATTCGAAGTGGATTTGGACGAGTACAAAAAATCACCAATCCCGATTTGCAAGAATATTTGGATGTAGATAATCTGCAACGATTACAGGATCTAGCGAAACAGGATGGAATAGGAATCTTCAAGCGTTGTGACATTCCCGAAAGTGAGAAAGTTGTGGCGCAATTTGAACCACTAGAATTGACGATGGAAACTCAATGGGGTGATGATGGTGGAAAGATGGTGATACGACAGAAAGATACAGAGGAGCCTTCCATCCTCCAAAATCCTGGCGATGTCAAAGGTACGTTTGAAGGAAAGGCCATGTATTTCATCTGCGACGATCTCAATTCACTCTCACACGGAACCGTTTCATACAACAACAACAAATGGCTTCGGTAGGCTGCTCAGACTTTTCCACCTATGAAGATGCACTACGGTGGTATGAAACGTATTTTCCATCGTTCGGAGACGTGGCGAAGTTGGATCGTGATGGCGATGGGGTGCCTTGTCCTGGGCTTCCCCATACGAAGGTGGCCGAGAAGTATCGAATGAAAGTACCCGTACCGACAGGTAGAAACTAAGATACCTTTCGATCAAGGAAAAAATTTAGGTTAGCCATCGGACTTCATACTGATGTCTGTTACCTGCTTCACCAAAATTCTGACGTCACGACATCATTGATTTGACCTGTGAAAGCAATCCCAGCCCTAAAGTTGTCGTTTCAGATCAAACCCCCGCCCGAGTCAAATGCTTTCAGAGACCTAGTAAAGATCGTCGGAGAACGAGCTTGGCAGAAGAGATTGCCATATCTCGTCATGATGGAACAAGTCGAAAGGATAATCGTGTATCGAATTCATACCTATGGGTATGATCGAATGCGAGGACGCGTCAACTCCCATGTGACCCGGTAGCGGGATTGGGGACGAAATGACCGTAGTATTTGGGAAATCATGCCGATCATCGAATGAAGCCAGGTCTTGGAAAATGTCTTCATCATCATAGTCGTCATCGTCGGGCGTGATCTTGTTGCCATCAATATCCCAGAAGACTGCCGGAAATGGATTGCGTCGTGACCAGCTTCTTTTTGTTGGAACTTTGGGAACAAGACGCCCAGCATGTACTCGAGAAGCCATGGGGGTACCATTCTTCCTACGCTTTGATGATCCACACTGCTCTGTTGTAGTCATCATTGTACTGTCCTTGGAAGGTTGAGGTGGGAGGTCGAGAAAATCCTCGCCGAATTGGTTTGGTGGCTCTTGATCATTATTGAGTTCTGTCATGCGCAGACGGTCATCAATGTTTCTTTTTCTCGAATCAGATTTCTCGCCATTGGCGACCTTTTGACACGCATTTATAGCCTTGTCTCCCTGATGAGATGGAGAGAATGGTACAGGAGGCTGAATCGTTCGTTGTTGCAGACTTTCTTCACGTAGTCTTTTAGTTTGCGGCTCTTCACAGTCAGTATCGCAAGGCTGTCCCGTGTTTGTTATCGCGTCGACCATGCAATTTCCTTTGGAAGGCGTGACACTACGAGGATGTGAGGCTGAGAACGGCTTTACTTGGTGAGTTCGAAGATGACTCTCAATCCTCACCGTGTCATCATTTCTTGTGACGACAACGGAAGCATCTAGAGCACCGGCAACAACTTCATTCTCTTTGGTGTAGTCGCGGACTTGTTCTTGATGAGTTCCATGGGACGGCATGACTTGGATGGGCTGTTCATCGTTTGGTCGTTGAGAGGTCGAATCCCTCTTCTTTTCTCGTTTTGGTTTGTGGGTGACGTTGTGGGTTATTTCTTTGGAAACAGGATTGTTGTGCGACGAGTGGTCATCATTTCCCAGGTATGTGGGACCCAGAGGAAGTTTCCTTTCCTTTTTGGGTGAGATTTCGTTGGGATCATTTGAATCCAATGACACTCGACGTGGTCCTCCTGACTGCCGAAGGAGTTTTTGGTGTGAAGCGAGGAATTCTCCTTCGTCTCGGCCTTGAGACTTTGTTTCGTGATAAGTGGCGTTCCGTTTCAGTAGCAGCGAGGATGGACTGTCCACAGGAACAATCGCAGATGTGAACTTGATCGGCATAAAGTGTTCTTTGGGAGTACTCAATTGATCATCCTCAAAGCCTGTTTGATCGAAGCATGTAGGACGGTCAACAAGAATTGCTTTGACTTGGACCACTTTCACTTTCGGTGGATCACTTTGAAGGCATACAGGCTGCGTTTCCGCCACATGATCAATCGCAGGGACATTCGGTAACGAAGAATCACGAAGACTATTTCGAGGTTCCGAAGTGAGAGGTGACGGAGCAGCAGTGCTTTCCTGGTCACTTTGTTGTCGTTGCTGTTGTTGTTCATGAGGAGGATTTGCGACAGTCAATCTCAGTACAGCGGACGGCATCATGGTACGATCCTGGTACAAGACAAGTGCAGGTGATTCTTTTGGTCCAGGATAGGGAACACGAGTCAAGATCCGAGCCCTCAATTCCCTCCAGGCCTCAAGATCTTCTTCTGTTGGAAACCCCGAAGTGACTTTGAACAGACCATCGAGCCTTTTGAATGGAGGCACGTCCTGATTCTTGGTCGTCGAGGTACAGAAGAAGGTCCGAAGTTTGGTGCCAATGGTCTCTCGGACACTAATCTGAGACCGGAGCATCCAAGAGATGTTCGCGGGACTAATCTCTATGTTCGAGCCGACGCTGTTGATTCCCTGCTTATCCGTACGAACAGGTTTCAGAAAAAGTCCACCCTGTTCGAGGACATGTTCTAGTATCATTTGACGAATGAGGTGTTGAATCTCCGATGGACGTCTTGTTCGACGACTACCATTATCACCCGGATTCTGATGATCGTCATGGTCTTCATGATGATAAATATCAGTATGGAACAAGGCCAGATGTTTGAGCTTGGTATACGAAGGGGATTCCTTGATCCAGGGTGTAGGCCCCCATATGTCTTGGAAGCCAGAATTCAAGGCAGGTGGAGTACTACCTGTCGTACCGGTAGTCAAGACAGCAGTCGTGGAAGGATGTGGATTGACGACCTTGACTTCCAAGTGAAGTGGATTAAGAATTCCAACCCGAGTGGGAATGCTAGTCTTGAAGAGGAATGTCGGAGAAGACGATGCTTCTCGGACCAGAGGTGTCGTCGTCGTCGTCGTCGTCGCGAGACAGTCATCGCCTCTTCTACTGCTAGTGATCGTCATTGTGTTGGAACGTGTCGAAGAAGGAGAAGGGATTGCCGCTACGGCAATCGTACCCGTCCTTTGAAGAGTGATTGATGGAAGACTTCTAGTGTCACCATCGTCATTTAGGATTCCACCGTCCTCGTTCTTCCTTCCACATGAAGATGATTCAAGCGTAGACATTTTTGGTATGTAGGTGTGAGAAAGCTGAGGATAAAGAGAAAGCGAAGAAATGCGATGAAGAAAGAAAGGTTTTTTTCTCTCGGGATTGAGATGAAATGGGAAAGAACTTCTCAAAAAAGGAATCCCCGACCTGATGGATCTCGGACTTCCAAAGAGAACACACGAGTCAGACGACATTGAATCTTGCGATCTCATTTCACATGATCAGTCTTCTCAAACGTACCTACCTTTCCGGATCGAATATGGATAGACAAGGTTGTAGCAATGTAAATGTGCTCCAAGATTTTTGGATGTGATGGAGAGTTTTCTCTCTTCCTTGACTGGGTTTTATTCTTGCATCCCCTTTTCGATCTTTTCCCGGGATCTCTCTCTCTTCTTCTTGGCACACACGACGTTTCTTCTTCTTCGATAGTCGTGGTGCGTTTGGATTTTTTTGAAAAAAAAAAGAAAACTATGTTCTTCGGAGGCAAGATTGAAAAATCGATTCGTTTTTCTTTCCGATGCATAGTGCATCAATTTGTCAGACGGAACCTAACTGTAAATCAACTATGCTTGCCGACATCCATAAATAAATTTTCTGGCGACCATAATTGGATCGTGCCGACCCACATTCGTTCTTTTCTTTGACCTTCGAATCGATCCGCCACTCCTTTTTGACCAGTCCCACGTCCCACCTTGTTGGCACGAACGGGTTCGACCTATCCGACTTCTCGAATGGATTTCCCCGCCAATTTTTACTCTCGTTAGTCATCCACACATCCACTCTCAATCCTACAGTCCATTACGCTCCTTGGCCTTTCCAGAATTCATTCCTCATCTCGATCTCTCTCATGATAAGTACCATCATCTCTCATGCGTAGAAAAGTCGATCCAAGATGATCACGGAGATTTCATCGACGTATAAATCCAAGCCCAGCAATTTTCACAACGGTAGTAGGACCGGTACTCTCCTGGTAGACGGTGATTCACCCGGGTTAACTGTAATATCCAGTCGTGATAACGAACGGCGTCAAGAACAACAAGAGCCACAGCGACATCAACATCTTCTCCTTCTCGAGAAGAAATTGCAAGCATGTAGAGAAGCATCGACGTCCCATGATCATGATATTTCTTGGAAGAGATTGATAGACGCCATTCTGTCTGTCAATGACATGAAGATATCGGCACAATATGGTCGAAAGATTTTATTGGAATTCCCCTATCATTCTTCGACATATTATTCAGAACATATGTATCAGTTTTTAGAAATAGGATGTGGAAAAGTTATTACTATCACAACCTGTTGTTCCCTATTAAGGGATCTGGCCGAAGTCTCGTCTCCAACATCACAGAATCAAAGTATGAGATATAGTAACGACAAGATCGACCAGAATCCAGAGTTGAAATCTAATTCTACCAACACCATCACCAAAACACATAAATCCAAATTAGACAGTCCACTTCCAGAGACTGAAATTTTACAAGCCTGTTGGTCGATTTTGCAACGTCTGATTTTATCCGACCAACCACAACGTACCACGAGCAACACGAAGAGGGAGGAAGACGACACAATGATAAAAATATCAAATACGTCTACTACAACGACAACGACAACGACAACAAAATCGACGACGACAATGACAAGAGATTATTTCGATCGGAATATGATCCAACTCCTTTTGACGATACCATCTTTAATGGCAAATGCCTGTCATGTTTGTCAAAGAAAACTCCCCCTCTTGGCAACGCCGGCGAAGTTTTTTCCTCGATTAGTCGAGTGTAGTGGGAATCGAAAATGTGATGAAGAATATTCCTATCAAATACCACTCCTCCATGGGATGCTCGCTACTCGGATTAAAAGTGCAGATGCAATTGCCTTGGGACTTGCTCAACAACATCCCTTATCTTTTGGTATTACAGCGTCTACCGGCCCGGTAACTCCTGACAGGACGATGATGATGGACGTACGTCCATGGACGGGACGAGAATTGGGTCACTTAATTTTGGCCTTTCTACAGCATTATGTAGCGTCATCGACGTCGTCGTCGACGACGGCAAGCATCACCATCGAGGCTGAGGCGTCATCGTCATCCAAATTGTACAGAATACCCTCTCAGGACGATATCCTATTATCTTGTGAACGTTGCTGAAACCTTCATCGACGGAATGTCAAAGTTTGGTTGTACATTTTTGGGTTTGTCAGACTCCACATGTGGTAGATTCCCGTTTATGTCCTCTCATGGTCTCTCTATGGCAGAAATGTGACTGTTTACACTCCAGTCTTCACGATATTGCGGAACATTGGTCCGACTGGTCCTATTGTCAAGAAGTATCGACCCATAAACAACACTTTGTTTCTCAATTACTCTTGGAGGGATTGAAACAATTAGATGAAGACGAAATGAAAGACGAGGCAAATGAGTTAATCACTGACCTATTACAGGGAGTAACTCATCGATTGGAATCCTTTGTGTCAGAGATTCGATTAGATGGGATGCGAATCGCGAAACAGATTGCTCGACTAGTCCAACAGGAGTTACATTTTGATGAACTTGAAGAGGCCGAGAAGAATGAACAAAAGGCGAGGAATATTCCGCCTGTGGTCCCATCCCCGCCAGAGGTCGAAACCCCAACACACTTCACGCACAAGGAAAAGAAGACGAAGCGGAAACCCAAGAAAACAGTCGATCCCGATGCTGACTTTGATAGTGATGCCGACGACGATGATGATGATGATAATGAATGCGAACAGACCTCAGACGATTCCGATGCTTCGTCTGCGTCCTTTGACGATGAGCTTGTTCCGTATAGTTTGGACGATGATGAAGATGATCTTTTGGAAACGGCCAAGCCGTTGCATCTCCTACGTGCATTAGAACTATTAAGGACTGGAGAGAATGATGAACATGCAGCGAGTAATCACAAGACTGCCTTGGGGTCATTGCCAGATTTGGTACGGAAACGACCTGATGACTTACCCGATGTGGCAATCTCACTGGTACTGCAACTCATTCGGATGGAAGATAAGTTCGGTACTGTCAATTTTTTGACATCACGACAACAATCTATGGTAGCCCTTTGTGTCATGGAACCCATCATCGTGGGGAAACAATTGACGGAGGAGGCATTCAAGGAATACCCACTTGCCGATAAACTTACGTGTTTCGGTACGCTTCAACAAGCTGCGTATGAATTGTCAGGGAGTATGGCACTTGATCATCCCACGACCGTTGGAGGAGGAGGAAACCGTATGACCGCGCTGGAAAATGAAACAGTGATGGACGTCACTGCCAGTACGTCCTCTATCGAAACGGAGTCGACGACAACTCAAGTGGCACGACTACAGTCCAAAACTCGTCGGAAACGAAGTCCACGGATGACGGAATCGACTATTATCCAAAACAAGTTTACACCTGTCGCACCCATGTGGTTTTATTCGATTCTTGGACAATTCTTGAAGGAAAAGGAAAATGAGGCCATGTGGAGTGGTTCGACGGGATCACATCTCCTATGTACGATGTTGAAGACGATGGCAGTCATTGTGGAATTTGCTGGTCTAGCCAGTGCACCGATTCTTAGCCGTGATTTGATTGAATTAGCATCGTCCTTTCTGGGGGCGGATGTTACCGAAGTTCGATTAGCAGTCCTTATCGCAATATCTACATCGATTTCGGTCCTTCCTGAAGATCGGATCCTATCCATCCTGTTCGAGCGTGGAGATTCTATGATTCGAACGATAGCCAATCTTGCAAAGACTGATCCGGATCATAATTGCCGCGCATTAGCTTCATCCCTATCCCATTCCTTCGTGGACGCTACGAGACAGTATAGCATGCTAACGTAAAGAATCAGTCAAGGTCACATCGGGAGTATCGTAGATTCTACGGATCAACTCGACTAAACAGCTACAGCTATGTGACGGACGAAAAGGAGTCAACCGTTCAACAATACCTGTACTTCCATTGGACAGTCGTTTATGCTTACTGTCTACCATGTACCTCTCACAGTTACGAAGCAGGTCAAGGCGACGACAACAACGCCTCATATTGACTGGTACGGATCGTCCATCCGGGGGGGAAACCAATCGTCCCATCAGGTCCCTTGGCCATATGAGATTGTGCTATGATGACACCTCCACGATCTTTCTTCACTGCTAGATTCAACTTTGGACGTTCCTTGTGACTGATCCCCAACTTGGATTCAAGGTATAGATCCGATGTACGACAAACTCCATAAATTCCGCCCTCATGGAGAATACCTTCTACCTGTTGTCGATCCTTGAGTAGGGTAGCATCACAACTGACAACTTCACATAGATCAATCTCATACTTTTCCTCCCTTTCGGTAGAGGCAAAGAATGTGGCAGAACCAGCATTCTTCTTTTTCGCATCGACAACCTTGATATCTTCCAATCGTCCCCTAACAAAGGTCGCTGCCTTTCGTTTCTCAATTCGGATATCGCGAACTTTCATCCCCTTCCTAGCCTTGGTAAAGGTAACAATATCACCCCGTTTGGGATATGACGCGGAATCCATACTCATCGCAGCACCGGTACCATGAATCGCAAGTGCACCCTGCTTGTAGAGTAAATGGCTAAGGACGACACCCGTTTGAGACCCATCAGAGCTCACAATGGAATCGACGCTTTTGTCATCCACGACACTCTCATTATCGGTTTCCACCATTTCGATACCGTTCTCGTTCGGGTTTTCTTTCTTCTCTCCTCCTGTTGAAGGTTTCTTGTTGAGGGTTTGTTTTCGGCAGAACATCCCCGTCTTATCTTCCAACAACAGGATGAAACCATTCTCGTGAATTTCCGCTTGGACCTTATTACGAGGATCGTCTTTCGTATTTGCCCATCGGCCAGTGGAGGACGACGGTGAATCGTTCGAATGTGTCTTCCGTACAGGAGTATCAGTAAGGCTGGTATGTGTCGGTTCCATAAGGATAATACCACGGCAAGCATCCTTGGAAGGTTTAGACGGAATCGTCCCAGTTGGAACCATCTCAACATTGTGGGCCATGGGTTTGCCCGTCTTGGGATCGATACCGAATTCAAACTTGACTTCATCCCCCTTCCGAAATTGAGACTTTTTCGATTTGTCCTTTGGTAGACTGAAGAATAACAATTCCTGTCGGGTTGCCTTTTCATCTAGAACCGAAATGAAACCAAAACCACTTTTCGGTACGACATTTTGTATGACACCCAATCCCAAACCATTATTGCCAATCTCCGATGATCCAGTTCGTGTTGTATCTTCGACAGTTCCTGGTTTCCGTTCGACAATCTTTAAATTTTGGATTCCAATTTTCCCCGTCCGACGACTTTGAATGACATCACAGAGAATCAAATCACCAGCACTCGGTGGTAGATCATCCTTTACTTCGTTTGATAAGCCCGATTTGTCAAAACGAATTCCCTTGTTGATAGAAGGAGGTTGTTGTTGTCGCTTCCGTGAGTCTGGTTTGTCCAAAGACACCTGTGGTTGTGGTTCGATCTCTTCCTCAACCGATGATGATTCCTTCACTCGCTTGATAATAAGACGTCCGAAACGAGGATCGACACCTGCCATGGGGATATGATCGTAAGTCAGGACACCATTCGATCTCATCTTGATCATTTCTACGACGACTTCATCATCCTTGATACTCAAAACATCCTTGTATACCAACTGTTGTCGACCATGTGGCTCGGCAGATTCTTCAATGAATGAGTCGATCATTTCCGCAACTAATGGATGCCGATCTGCCAAGGACATGGGAATGATTTCATCCTCCAAATCAAGAAATCCTGCAAAGAGTTCTTTCGGATCTGCAGATTTGATCACACCTTTCATTCCTTCTGCAAGGACTTTCGTCATTGGTACAGCCGAGGGTGGTAGGAGAAGAATTCGATGGGCTTTGACATTTTCTCTTTCGGGTGCATGATCGGCACGTCGCCGGTTTCCACCACCACCACCACCACTGCCACCACGTCCATTCGTGTGGACAGTCCCATGGGCACAGATATCAAAGTGTGCTGCGACGCCTACCTTTGGTTTTACTTCATCACCAGGATAACCCAGTTGCTTCCGAAGATCGGATGCGAGTTCTTCGGGCATGACATTGTACGTATTGAAGTGAGCATCGACGGGACGTTCGGCAAAGGAAATGAATCCATATCCACTTTGTTCCTTGAGGGTGTGCATCGTTCCTTCCGCTCGACTGACTAAGCTACATGCACAGAGTCGGATCCGTGGAGGAGGATTAGTCGGACTACCTTCTTCCATCTCACTTGATGAAGGTTCCTCAATGGTACCACCAACGGCAAGGGTATGGTTGGTAGGTGCGGCTTGGTAGGAACCATCGGCAAGTTCCTTGACGACATCAAACAAAAGGACGTCACCCTCAAGAATCCATAATCCATTGGTCGGCGTCCCTCGTTGTTGAAAAGTGTAAACACCACCGGGGGAATCATTGAATTCAAATGCTACATTGGTAATTTCAATTTCCTTCCCATCAGTATTTGTATCCATCAAGGGTGATAGGAGACGAATCGATCCATTCTTATCGTCGGCATATCCACGATCATTCCCAGCACTGGGTGGTCTAGGACATAGGGTGACAGTTCCCTTGACTCCTTTTGCGACAACTGTATGGAATTGGACTGTCCCTTTGGGAAGACATTCCAATCGACGTGCCGCACATTTTGATTGACCATCAATCTGTTCCGTAACGACCAAGAATTTCATCTCCTGTCCCTTTTTCAATTGGAAGTTATTACCATTGTTGTTCTTGTTGTTGCCATTGTTGTTGTTATTATCTTGATCGTTGCTGGTAGGCGGAGAGATGACATGTGAAAAGTGAAAGTACACATGTTCGACACGTTTATTCGTCTTGAGGAATCCAAACCCATTATTCAGTGAGATGATCATTCCCTCTTCTTCCACAGCAGATTCTAACATTTTTCGTTCCTTTTCGGCTCGGGATCGTTCCTTTTCCGTCTGTATCAGTGTAATATGTCGTGCATACTTTTGTTTCGTCCTTCGATCTAAAAAAATTCGAAATTCAACTAAATCACCACGGAATAAACGATTCCCATTCCTCGATTTCTTCGAATCAGATGTTGTCGTTGTTGCCATATCCTCTGGTCGGAATCGGACCAGTGGTCCCTTTTTCGTTCCTGTTCCTCCAGGAACCGTATCGCCGTTGTCCGCGTCACTTGTTGTTGTAGGATTCAATAGGACTTGAATAGATCCCTCTTGATTCCGATTCGCATCTCGTCCACTTCCATTACTATTATTCCCATTTCCACCACGGGAATCCGTTCGGATTTCACGTT
>Ga0194115_10006693_pt1 | contig 11614 bp, 12 predicted proteins | sample TA2MahsurfametaG_3_FD_148656 | JGI IMG/M metagenome (GOLD analysis project Ga0194115, IMG submission 148656) | Freshwater microbial communities from Lake Tanganyika, Tanzania - TA2015002 Mahale S4 surface | ecosystem: Environmental > Aquatic > Freshwater > Lake | place: Tanzania: Lake... | reverse complement strand
CAAATTCCTCTGACATTACCGAGAAATAATTGTCCAATTGGGCGTTTGCTGCGTCGAGATGCCATTGGTTTATGACCGTGTTTAAATAAAGCGTGTCAGAAACTCTCGACTGGCAACTATATTTTTGAAAACCAATTAGGAAAATAAAACCTAATAAAAACTTATTTCTTAGATTTTTCAAGTTTAGTGCAATATTTAACAGCTTTTAGGATATTCACAATACCTCCTGTATTACAAAGATCAGTCAAAGGTTTTTTGAGCACTACTGTTCTAAGAATGGCCTCTCGAATCTCTGCCATCGTTAAGGTCGGGTAATAGGAGGCTAACATGGCTGCCATACCAGCAACCATCGGAGCAGCCATTGAAGTTCCTTGTAAGTTCATATACTCAGACTGCGGGACTGTATTGTATATCTCAAAACCAGGGGCAAAAACATCTACTTGGTAACTGCCAAAGTTTGAAAATCCAGCAACAAGGGCTTCACTGTCATTTCTCGTTGAAGCGCCCACTGTTAAAATATGCACTAATTCTGTTGTTTGAAAATCGTACTTTTCTGTTGGAAAATTAGGTTCTACATCTATATCCTTGGAATCATTTCCCGCTGCATGGACTAACAGAACACCTCTTGAGTCAGCATATGCCATTGCCTCATAAACCCATTGTGCTTTAGGTGAATACGCTTTTCCAAAGGACATATTAATGACTTTAGCACCGTTATCCACAGCATAACGAATAGCCAGCGCAACATCTTTGTCGTGTTCGTCTCCATTTGGAACCGTTCTTATGGACATAATTTTTACATTTTCTGCAACACCTTCTACACCTAAATTATTCGTTCTATTCGCCGCAATAATTCCGGCTACGTGGGTTCCATGCAAGGCATCTGGACCTTCGACATCTGGATTACCATAATTTCTATCGTTAAAATCCTCAGGATTATCGCCCAACAGTGAACGATCGTCATAATTTGGATTTAGATTAAAATTCATCTGATCGTTAATGTATTTGGCTGTTTCTGGGTCAAGTAACTTTTTGTTGAGCATTTCCATATAAGGCTCAAAGTTTGATCTATCGGACTCGACAGCGGCTAAGACCTCTAAATACAATTCATATTCAGCGTCAGATATAATCTCCTCTGGACTGATTCCTTCATATTTAGGTGTTAATTTTGCTAAAATCCTTGCTTTTTCTAAACGCGCTTCATTGATATTTTCGCCCTTGGAGTTGCCTAAAAAATTCCATCCATGAACGTCATCGACGTAACCATTTTTATCGTCATCGACCTTATTATTTGGAATTTCCTTTGCGTTTACCCAGATTTTTCCTTTTAAGTCTTCGTGCTCGATGTCAACACCAGAGTCAATGACAGCAACGATTACTTCATTGGATTTTTTCTTTTTCAATTTCTTATATGCTTTGTTTGTAAACATACCAACGCCTTCTCCATTGTACCAATTCAAGGTGCCCGGGATTGCTTGTGCTTGAGACAAGTGACAAAGTCCTGTAAAAAGAATTAGGACTGCGAGTTTGAATGATTTTCTCTTCATAATATTTTGTTAAACTTGATTCAAATATATGTATAATTTGGACTGCAACTATAAATTTCGAGTCCGCACACTTTCTCTTATTTATAGTCTCGTTCGCGTATTTTTAAAAAAAATCACTTATCATTCAAAGCTTACATTCTCTTCGTGAGTAGTTCTCGGATTATCTAACAGGAGCCTCAAAACTTTGAGAAATTGCGGCTTTATCCACTACGAGCTTCGAGCCTTCTGACTGAAACAATACGGTGGTGTCTCTGATTTCCAATATTTTTCCATGCAGTCCCCCAATCGTTACTACATTATCTCCTGTTTTTAGATTTTCACGAAATTTTCTGAGTTCCTTTTGCTTTTTCATTTGAGGTCTAATCATGAAAAACCAAAAAACAATAACCATTAATCCTAATAATACCGGTTGTACCCACATATGCATCAATTTATTTAATTTAATTTAACTTAACTTACTTAATTAATTTACCAATCACCCTTAAAACTAAAGCTGGTTTTTGACAATTGGATAAAACAGTGACTGTTTTATTTATTTTTTTGGAACTTATATTTTCCGTAGCGATTGTAGCTTTTATTTCAAAAGAATCTCCTACCGCTATGGCCCTTTTCGGAGCTTTTGTTGCATTTGTGCATCCGCAGGAAGGCCTGATTTCAGCGATTTCCCAGGGCTGATTCCCTATATTTTTACAATTAAAGGTAGCGATAATATCTTTACCCTGTATTACATCTCCAGCATAAAAAATGGAGTCGTACTCAATTTTTGTTTTTGGTAATTTATTTACATCACCTTTCTCGTTTGGTTTAGTTTTGGAATTTTCAGAACTTTCCGTGTTTTGATCGCAGGACAAAGACGGAATAACCAATATAATCAAAAGAAACTTGCAAAGAAAACTTCTCATTTCATTGTACCTTTAATTCTTAGCGTCAGTGGGTATGGTAACGCATTTGCCTCAATTGTGATATGTTTATTAATATTTTTTGCCGTTAACTCGGCTGTTTTTACTTTTCCCTCAACAATGTAATAATCACCTGGAGCTATTGGATTATCTGGAACTTCGGTTGTTTCAGTGCAACCACAACCTGCTTTAATTCCTGCAATAATCAGAGGAATTTTACCTGTATTCGTTATTTTAAATTTTGCATTAATAACTTGCCCTTTCACCACATTTCCTGCTTGATATACCGTATCACATGTTTCCAATGGGATTTCACCTGTATAAATTGGCTCAATTTTAACAGTCGTTTTAGCTCCTAATTCTGCCTCAGAAATTTCTGTCTTACAAGAGAAAAAAATAAATCCAACTACTAAAAATAAAAGCACACTCTTCATAACTCAATTATTTAATAAACCCCTTCCGACTTTGCTAATTTTTCCACCCTTATTTAGGGAATCTATCGCCTTGTCTAAAATTCCGTTTACAAAGATATTGCTTTTTGGGGTACTGTAAAACTTGGATATTTCAATATATTCATTTAACGTAACTTTTGTCGGGATTTCGTTACATATTTGTAATTCAGTAATCCCCATTTTCAATAAAATAACATCCATAATTGCAATTCGCTCAAACTCCCAATTTTCTACAAGATTTGCGATTAGCGTGTTACTTTCTTCATCCCTTAACAAGGTTTCTTTAATTAAAGAAGTTACAAAGATTTTCTCATTGTCATTTTCCTTGAAGAGGGGTAAGATATTAAAATAGTTATTTTGTTTATTCCATGTTTTTAGTGCCTTGATGACCATAGAACAGCAGAGGTCAATATCGTCTAGCCAATGTATACTATTTTCTTCAAAAAAATGATGTAAGTAATCGTTGTTTATTATTTCATTTTTAAATAGTTGTATTGCAAATAACTTATCATCCTCCTCACTCAATAAGCCATTATTCATAAATTCAAAATATACCTCAGAACCAGTTACTTGCAAGAACATTTTTCTAAAAATTTCTTGATTTTCAGCGCCCTTCCAACTCACCTTGCGCTTCTCGCTCAATGCTCTCAGGTTTTTGTTGACAGAAAGTGATTTTATTAATGCATTATCGACGAATTTTCTGTTGGGTTGTAAATCCTCATCTGTTGGTCTTAATTTTTTCTTTTTCTCTTCAATTTTAATGCTTGCGGCAATCGTTAATTCGGGAAGGGTTAAAAGTAAATAAATGTATAAGTCGTACATTTTTTCGATGGACTGAAGCAATTCTTCCTCTGCTTTTCCTGTATCTTTTTCTCCCGATTGATAAAAAGCGTATAGTATTTGGAGAACTTTGATTCGAAGGTGCCGTCTATTTAACATTTTTCTTTTTCATGGTTGCAATTCGCTCCTCCGCCAGCTGACCCGCAATTTTGTAGGATGCAATGTTCTCTAATTTTGATTTTTTTATAATATTTAAGATCGTGTCGTAAATTTTCTCTGCTTTATCTCGAGCCCATTCTGAACTCAAACCTTTCACCTCTGAAAAACAATTTATTACTCCACCGGCATTTATCGCATAATCCGGAGCGTAAATCAACCCTTTTTTCATAATTAAGTCGCCGTGTTTACCCTCGTCTTTTAGCTGATTATTTGCAGCGCCCGCTATTATTGAGCATTTCAAACGCGATAAAGTATCGTCGTTTAGTGTTGCCCCAAGTGCACAAGGAGCGTAAACATCCATCTCTAAGTCGTAAACATCTTCAAGACTAACAACTTTAGCATTGTATGCCATCGAAACTTTTTTCAAGGTGTCCTCCTGAATATCACTAATTGATACAATTGCTCCCTCCTCCGTCAGATATTTTACAAGATACTCTCCAACGTGCCCAACTCCCTGAACCATTACTCTTTTACCAGAAAGACTGTCATTCCCAAATTGAATTTTGGCACATGCTTTCATCCCAACATACACTCCATAAGCCGTTACTGGGGAAGGGTCGCCACTTTTTCCCGGCAAACCCACTACATGGTCGGTTTCTTTGCTCACGTGCACCATGTCCTCGGGTGAAATTCCGACATCTTCAGCAGTGATGTATTTACCGGACAAACTGTTCACAAATTGACCAAATCTTCTGAACAAAGCTTCGGATTTCATTGATTTGGAATCGCCAATAATCACAGCTTTCCCTCCGCCTAAATCTAACCCAGAGATGGAATTTTTGTAAGTCATCCCCCTGGAGAGTCTCAAAACATCGTTTAAAGCCTCCCTTTCATTTGAATACATCCACATCCTTGTTCCACCTAACGCGGGTCCTAAGGTGGTGTCATGAATGGAAATTATGGCCTTCAAACCACAATCGGAATCTTGACAAAACAAAATTTGTTCATGTCCCAGTTGACTCATTTGGCTGATGACCGCATTATCCGTAAAGTTGTCAGCATTGAGAAACGCTATTTCAGACATCGCTGCTTTCGTTCGTTAACTTATCGTTTGAATTTTTAATTTTACAGGTAATTCTAACGACGGCAAAAATAGGAAATAATAAATGAAGTCACTGAAATACTTAAACAAATATTTGTGGAAATACAAGTGGCTGTTTATTACAGGCATTTTTTTTACCATTGTTAGTAATTATTTCGGAGTCAAAATGCCCGTTTTCGTTAAGGATACGATTGATGAGCTACTCCAATTGGAAGCCTTAGATTCATTCAACGATGCCATTTATTTGTCGTTGAGAATTGCCTCAATATTTCTGGGATTAGCCGTCATGAAAGGGATTTTCTTGTTCTTAATGAGACAAACCATTATTATTATGTCTAGACATATTGAGTACGATTTGAAAAATGAAATTTATGAACACTATCAGACGCTTGATACTGATTTTTTTAAGAACAAATCTATCGGTGATCTCATGAACAGAATTTCGGAGGATGTCGGTTTGGTAAGAATGTATTTAGGACCGGGTATTATGTACACAACTAACCTCATTGTATTATCAAGTATGATTATTTTTCAAATGATAACTATCAGCCCATCGCTCAGTTTTTTTGTTCTGCTACCCTTGCCCATCATGTCTTACTTAATTTATAGAATTTCGAGCAAAATGAATATGGCCAGTCGGCAAACACAAGAGACACAGTCCAAATTATCATCGATTGCTCAAGAAACATTCTCCGGTATTAAGGTCATGAAGTCTTATTTGGCGGGTGAATACAGAATTGAAAAATTTTCAAAGGTCTCTGATGAGTACAAAGAAAAAAGCATGAAACTCACTTTAATAAATTCTTTTTTTACACCAATTATGTTATTTCTCATCGGCACGAGTACACTTATTGCGGTTTACATCGGCGGCATCATGAGCCATCAGAATGAAATTTCGCTTGGAGCTATTGTAGCATTTATTTTTTTTGTCAATAACTTAACCTGGCCTTTTGCAAGTATCGGTTGGGTTACGTCGATTGTGCAACGCGCCGATGCTTCGCAGTCGAGAATTAATGAATTTCTTGAGACAAAATCAAAAATAACAAATCCGTCCCAGGCAAGCTTTGATTTTGATGGAAGTATAATTTTTAAAAATGTTGATTACACCTATTCAAATACGAACATTCAAGCCCTTAAAAATGTGAGTTTTACTCTAAAAAAAGGAATGACGCTCGCAATTATTGGGAAAACGGGAAGCGGTAAATCTACCATACTTGAATTAATATCGCGCCAAATTGAATGTTGCTCAGGGGATATTTTGATTTCGGACCAATCGATTAAATCGATAAATTTAGTTGACTATCGCAAACAGCTTTCCATTGTTCCTCAGGATGTTTTTTTATTTTCGGATTCCATTGCAAACAACATCTCATTTGGAAACTCAGAGGCACTAAGTTCTGAGGAAATTGAAAATTACGCCAAACTGGCCTACGTTCATCATAACATTGAAAGTTTTCCGGATAAGTATGATACTTTACTCGGAGAACGAGGTGTGAATTTAAGTGGAGGTCAAAAACAGCGCATCAGCATTGCTAGGGCCTTAACCAGAGAACCAAAACTACTTCTGCTTGACGATTGTCTCTCTGCTGTTGATACCGAGACAGAAGAAATTATCTTAAAAAATCTTCATAGGAACAGGGCCGGAAGAAACACTGTTATTGTTAGTCATCGTATATCTACTATCCGTTACGCAGATTACATACTTTACCTGGAAAAAGGTGAAATTATTGAAGAAGGTACTCATGAGCAACTTTTGCGTAAAAATGGAAAGTATGCCGAAATGTATTGGAATCAATTAGAAAAAAAATAATACCTTTGAAAAAATCAAAAGTAGATTCTTCCTAAAAATAAATTCAATGAAAATTATGCGCTTATTCAACTTCATATTTCTTTGCTGTTTGCTCTTTAATATAGCAAATACAGTTAATGCACAAAGCAATATTATTGTACTCAATAATCAAAAATGGTGTAAAGAGAACTTAATGGCAAAACAATTTAGGAATGGAGATCCAATACCTGAAGCGAAAACAGATGATGAATGGCGAAAAGCTCATGTTGATGGAAAACCAGCTTGGTGCTATTACAACAACAATTCAAATAATGAAGGACAAGGAATTCTATACAATTGGTTTGCTATTTCAGATTCAAGAGGCCTGGTTCCTGAAGGATTTCATGTCCCGACTATTGATGAGGTAGAAGAACTTATAAATTTCGTAGGACAAGACGCTGGTTTTAAGACAAAATCAATTACGAAGTGGGAGGGGTTAGTTAGGGTTTACCAAATTGAAAAATGTAAAGAAAAAACTGAAAATACGCCATACATTGACATTACAGAATCTTGTTATAATTACATTATGAAAAATTCTTCTAGTCCAGTAAATCGAATTTGTAAGGACATTTACACCGGTGGTGGTAATAATAAATTCAATTTGGAAGTCAAACCGTTTGGATTGAGATATTTTAATGGATCATTTCATGGGAACTCCAGGGAAAAGTTCTTGACTCAAAATAGTAATGATGAATTTGATTTCGATTGTGATTTCTCACAGATCCTGCCAATATTGGGTGTTACTTTAAATGACAACTCCGTAAAAAGAACAAAAGACGGAGCCGAAATTAAATTCAAAAATGATTTTGATGAATTTAAAGAAGAAATATTTTTTTGGACCGGTAGTGAGTCCGGAGAAAATAGCGCATATTATTGGAGATACCATTACAGAGAAACTGAAATAATTCGCAGCACGGGTTCCAAAGGAAATGGTTATGCAGTGAAATTATTGAAGGATTAAAATTGAACTATGGAGTGTAATAAATTCAAATATATTTGTAAAATTCTGTGATTAATAAATTTTTTTTGTAAAATTGCAAACTGTGCGGAATCTGAAAAGCCAAAAGAGAGTAAGAAGAATATAAACCAACTATTTATGATTAAAAACCTTTTATTAATTGGTGGCGTATCCATTGCGTTACTAAGTTGTATACCTGGACAAATGTCGGTTTTCGAGAGTTCAGAAGTCCCTATGTACGTCAGTTCCGGCGAATTAGCTTCACTAACTACAGGAATGACCAAGGAAGAATCAAAGTCCAAGCTTGGTAATTTAAGTCCATTTGACATTCTTATTGCTCAAGAGGACGGATGTGAATTATATCAATATAAATACAAGAAGCCAGCGAAAGAAATGTCAGCTATCAAACAAGATATGTCGGAAGGTCTGACTGAGGGGGAAAAAAGATATCGTGATGAATCGGATGCTTATTTAATCTTTAAAAATGGGAAATTAGAATCGGTACTCACTGAATCTGGCAAAAAAGACGCTGTGAATTTATTAAATGACGTTTCTGCTGCTCAAGCAGTTTGTAGTGAGGCTGGACTTAAAGGATGTACTGACCCACAAAGTTTGAATTATAATTCAAATGCCATAATCGACGACGGTTCCTGTGATTATTGTCCGTGTGGATACGTCAAGAATTTAGCCTTCAATCCGAAAAGACCTATTAGCGACTGCAACTCAAAATGTTCAAAAATAGATTCTGGAGAGGAAAAAGAAGAAAATGATCCTAATTGTACGAATTGCGACATAATCGACAAATTATCGAAATCTAATGCAAGTATCAACATTAATTTGGATGTAAAGGGAAATGATTCCAAAGGCAATTCGAATAACAACAGTTCAAAAAATTCAAATAATTCAAAATCTATAAATCCTCTAAACAAGTTGAATAAGGAGGAAAATAATGGTTCAAAAAGTCAATCGAACACGGATAAAGGTCCTAAAACAAAAAAACTATTTAAAATTAATTAATGCTATTTAAATCTGTAAAAATGAAAAATTATATTTTTATTGCTCTAGCAGCATCGACATTTCTTGTTTCGTGTAAGCCGAAAAAAACTGCAGCACCAAGTTCAAGTAAAATAATAAACAACTACGCCACAACTACCGACAATATTTTTAATTTGTCAAATGGCATGTCTTTAGAGGATGTTCGGCGTACTCTTGATTGCGAACCAACTGATGTTTATTACAATTTGAAAAATAACCAAAAAGTTTTGGTTTTCAAATACAGAAAAAATTATCAAAAAGTACCTGTAAAACAGAAAGATCATGAAAAGTTTTTAAGAGGTGGAAAACCTCTTTACAAAGATGAAGACAATTTATATACTGTTTTTGATTCTAAAACCAACAAACTTCAATATTTCGTCACAGATTCCGGAAGAAAAGCTGGAAAAAGAGAAATAATGGAAGCTTTAAAATTAAAATTGAAAAATTAACTTTAGGGTGAAAGAAGGGTCTTCGGACCCTTCTTTAAAATTCAAAAAGCATGACAAAAAATATTTTATATAGTGTACTCTTTCTCTTTTTGGGTAATATTTCCTTTTCCCAAGCATTTGTTCAAGGGTTCTCTACGATGTATGGAGGAGCTTTTACAAAAAAAAACGAACAAGCTTCATTCACATGCTTCAATTTAGACCATTTTTTCAAACTAAGGGTAAAAAGTAGTAATGTATACTTCAAAGCAAATTATGGTTTTTGTAATTACTCAAGTAAATCTCGGGTATGGGAGTATTATGATGGTACTGAATTTGTGATTGAAGAATTACCCAAAGGATATGAATACAGGAATAGTTGCATTAGATTTTTAATAGGAACTGGATTAGATTTTAAAGCCGGCAAGAAGTTTACATTAGGGTTTGATTTGCAATATATGCCGAGTTTTAATGACAATCTTTATATTTCTGAAGTAACCCCCCCTAATGATTCTGCTTATTTTGACATTGCTTTAGAAGACGTTCTACCTCTGATTTCTGCTTCTTATAACATGGAGTATACTTTAAAGCGATTCGGTTTTAAATACAGTTTTTTACTAACCCCTACTTCTGATCGATTTATACATCAGTTTGGCATCACGTATAATCTTAAATATGACTGGAGTGAAGTTGCACAATAATGGACATAATCCTTAGTTAATTAAAAGCACTCTTCGGAGTGCTTTTTTTATACTTATTTCTTAAAATTAAAATGTTTTTCAGCAGTGTTAACTATATGATTTGCAATGGACAATGATGCAGTTGCGGCTGGAGAAGGTGCGTTTAGCACATGAACGGATGTTCCGTGTAATTCAATTCTAAAATCATCGCGGGTATCGCCATTTTGTGAAAGCAGTTGAGCGCGAACCCCTGCTCTACCCGGAACAACATCGTCCATCGTCAAAGAAGGAATCATTTTTTGCAGTGACCTAAGAAACATCTTTTTCGAAAACGCTCTTCTGTATTCGTCAATACCATATTTAACATTACCAAAAAATAATTTCCACGTTCCACGATACGTGAGCGCATCCCAAGTATCTCGCAATGAAAAAGCTGTTTTACTGTAACCTTCTCTTTTAAAGGAAAAAACTGCATTCGGTCCGCATTCAACTCCGCCATCCGTCATTCGTGTAAAATGTACTCCCAAAAAAGGGAAAGCAGGATCAGGAACCGGATAAATTAAGTTCCTAACTTTGTGCTTTGCCGCATCACTTAATTCGTAATAATCGCCTCTGAATGGAACAACTTTCTCTTTCAAATTTACCCCATCTTTTTTCGCTAAACGATCGGCGTGTAAACCGCCGCAATAGACCAAGTAGTTAGCAGAATAAGTGCCATTATTCGTTACAATTTCTGATAATTCTTTATGATTTACATGATCAACTTCATGCCCTAAGTAAAGACAACTCTTGGGGTTTATTTTTAATGCCAGTTCTATCATTTTATTGGTAACGCCGACAAAATCAATGATTCCTGTGGCTGGAACAAAAATACCACCTAAACATTCCACAAAAGGTTCTCTTTCTTTCACTTCACTCGGAGTTAATTTCTTTATACCTTCAATGCCATTTTCTAATCCGTTTTTATAGATATTCTCCATTCTGTCCAGTTCAGACTCCTCTGTTGCCACAATAACTTTTCCACAGATTTCATGAGCTATGGAGAATTCTTTGGCAAAGGCCACCAGTTCGATGCGTCCTTCAATACAATTTTTGGCTTTCAAAGACCCCGGCTTGTAATATAAACCCGAATGAATTACTCCCGAATTATGACCAGTTTGATGCCCTGCTAGTTTAGCTTCCTTTTCAAATAAAGCTATTCGCAAATCGGGATATTTTTTTTGAAACTTATAAAAAGTCGCAGCTCCCACAATTCCTCCACCAACAATCGCAATATCAAAGTACTCCATTACATCAATTTTCGGTACTTGATGCGTTTCGGACCTTCATCTCCCATTCGTTTTTTTCGATTTTCTTCGTAATCAGAGTAAGATCCTTCAAACCAATAGACATGCGAATCTCCTTCAAACGCTAAAATATGCGTGCATATTCTATCTAAAAACCACCTGTCGTGAGAAATAACAACTGCACATCCTGCGAAGTTTTCAATACCTTCCTCAAGTGCTCGTAATGTATTCACGTCAATATCATTCGTTGGCTCATCGAGAAGTAACACATTTGCCTCCGTTTTTAATGTCATCGCTAAATGTAATCTATTGCGTTCTCCACCCGACAAAACACCTACTTTTTTATTTTGATCAGCTCCCATGAAATTGAACTTACTTAAATAGGCTCTTGAATTAATTTTCTGATTGCCAATTTCTACATACTCCAAGCCATTGGAAACCACATCAAACACTGTTTTTTCCG
>Ga0194115_10006689_pt1 | contig 11621 bp, 12 predicted proteins | sample TA2MahsurfametaG_3_FD_148656 | JGI IMG/M metagenome (GOLD analysis project Ga0194115, IMG submission 148656) | Freshwater microbial communities from Lake Tanganyika, Tanzania - TA2015002 Mahale S4 surface | ecosystem: Environmental > Aquatic > Freshwater > Lake | place: Tanzania: Lake... | reverse complement strand
GCGGTAGCCAGGGCGTTGTTCGACCTTGGGCAATCCAGAGACACCTGTCGCGAAGGCCGGTGGATGTTGTGCTGGTGGGGGATCCGGACCAGAAAGTACTTGAGGTACACTTTCTCCGGGAGCTCGGAACACAGCAATCGGTGGCCCGTTGCCGTCTTCAGGAAGTTCGATCTTGTATCCTTCCGGCAAAAACGTGTTGAACCCCAAAACCAGCCTTTTGTTGCCATGGAAAAGATTTGAAACGCGCCGGATGACACCTGGTGTGTCAATCTGGTGTGTTTTGAAAGTCTTCATGATTTCCAGAAACTCGTTATAAACTTGGGGACGGTCCCCGAACTCCATCTTCACCTGATCAAGATAAAGAAGGGCATCTTCGACGCGGAGCTCCCTCATCGTGCGACCAGTGCAATATTTCCCCTGAGCAGAGTCCCTATCCCAAGAAGATAACCGCGAAGTAAAGGTGGCAAAGAGGAGGATGTATCAATGAAGAAAAAGTTAGGGAAGGTGATTTGTCGTGATGAAAACAATAATGACATTATGCCACAAGAGGTCAAACGGCAGTGAAGTGCTGGAACCTTTGACGTCACAGGGCTTGAGTCGAACCGATCGAAAAATGGCGCCCATTCCGGTTCTGAAACATCGAAATCGACTGGGGGCTTTGGTGCTCTTGTGCTCCTTGATGACAGGTAATCGACGACCAAACTACATCATGTGGCGCCACAGGACTTGAAGAGAACAAGATGGGCATGGGATGAACAGTAGCTGCCTTCGGAACCATTCCGGGTTCAAGTGGTGCGCTACTACGACCGAGCCATTGCCCCACCCGTAAGAGCAGTACCTGTTTCTACGTACACCCCGTCAGGTGAACCTTGGTTTGACCCTTTTGTTGTTTCACGGGAAAAGGACTTTGGCAGCATCAAATCTTCCCAATTTTTCCCTGACAACCACACAGTCCATCGTCACATACATAGCTGCAAGAGAAGTTGACGAGGTTCATGGCATTCATCGTTGGGTCCCATGAAGCTTACCTTTGTTGTCGATGAATGTATACTGTAACAAAAGTTTCCTCTGATTCGTTTCTATCGGAGGTACCAAGTGCTCGCGCGAGGTCCGCGCGATGAAGATGACAGCCACATTGGGTCCTTTTTTTGCATGTGTGAAAAAGGGGCGGGCGGTGAAGCCGGTCGGCAGTGGCCGTTAAAACGGCATACCAGGCTTGCGAAAATGTCGGTCACTCTCGACTCTCGATGCTAGGGCGGCTCACAATCCTTCAACGTCAAAAGGTTCCACGAAAAAAAAAACCGTCGTGTGGAAAATCTGCAGTGATGTCCTACAGCGCAAACGATAATCAAAACTTCTTCGTCGCCCCTGGACGTACTACCTCTCGTGTGGTCGCTCAGCCAGGTGGACAATGCAGCATCAGCCTCGGAGGATGGACACCCGAAGAGTTGGAAGGTCAACGTAAGGTCCGTGAATCAGTGGAACAGAACACCAACGCTGGAGCGACGAAATCTCAAGACTCGACGATTGCAGCTCTGGCTGGGAAGGAAAACAACGATGCAGTTGAAGTCAAGGTTGAAAGCCCTGTGACAGCACCAGTCGTCGAAAAAGCAAAGGATAGCAATAGCAACGTTGTCTCCAGCAACGTCTTTGCCTCTTCCGCCAACACGAACTCGTTTAATGTGATCACAGATCGTCCTACATCTCGTGTAACTCGACCTCCAGGTGGTCACTGCTCCATCGTCCTTGGATGAATCGAGTCATATGCATCGACGTTTGGCGTTGACGCTCAGCATTACTTTTGAACGCGCCAGATGAGAAGGACACGATCATTTTTCTTTGAGATGATTGCCTTCAGTTGGCTGCGGGAATCCCTATAGCCGTTTGCGAATTGATGGTGTGATTCAAAATACTTTTTCCTATTTTAGTTGTCTTCCTTACGTCGACTGTACCACTTGGGCAGAATTTGACTAGACAATAGCTGGCTTGACACTCCACTAAACGGACCTCCTGATTACCGAATGTAGAGGGGCATACGATGAATAGGCAAAGCAAAACTAATCATCCACACACTATGTTGCCGCCTTGTCTGGGACTGACGATAACTCGATGTCCCAGTAGCAAAATGGTATCAACCGAAAAGTTCATCGAAGAAGTCAGCGCTGGACTTCGTCTTCTGTTTCATCTTCTTGCCTTTCTTTTCTTCCTCTCGTTTTCGTGGAGGTTTCGGGGAAGAAGGTCCGACCCTTCTAGTGGAGCTCCTGTTCTCCTTGCCACGACTCATGGTCTCCAGAATTTCCATATTTCGGTCAACGGGATCAGCTACTCGATACACCGAAGCTGCTGTCGCTTTGGATTGGATGTCAGCAACATCAGTGTTACAAGAAACGTCCAGGGATTCACCAAGATCATCGTCTCCTGGAGATAGCACCGACGTAAGCTTGCCAACCTCTTTCGCTCCTCTCAGCTGTATGTCGCCAGGTTCTATCGAATACGACTCAGGGTCATCAACGTCATGATCGTTGCCACCCGTCCTGTTTTTCTGAGCCTTTTGTCCCTGATTGCTCCTACTAGTAGCCTCTTTCCCCTGATTGTTTCTCGGTTTCGTGGCGACTGTATATCCCAGACTTTGCAAGAGTTCACCTCGTCGTTCGTCAATGGAAATCCACCCGCCTGTGGCGGCTTCCTTACGGTCCTTGTCTTCGTCGATGTACCGCGACATGCAAGTCTCCACTCGGGTTTTGTCTATCGATACAAACTCATACAAGGCTTGCTCCGTCAATATCGATTGAAGCTTAGACAGCCCAAGCCGACCAATCCTTAGGAGAAGAGTCCTCGTGCGGGCAAGGGCAGATAGCGCCACAGTACAAAAAGGAAGAAAGAATCCACGACTAACCTCAAGGAATAGTATGGTACTGGCATGCTGAATCCGTGAGATCAGCTCCTGAACACCATCCGTCAATAGAGACTGAAGAATCTCAAAATCCTCATGAATCGACCGTTGTTCCTCCGTCAGTATAGCTCCACGGAGGTCCCACTGAACCTCAGTTCGTTTTCGTTTCCGTCGCTGACAATAGTCGACAGTAGCTTGGTCAAGAGTCTTCCATTGATTCTCAAGGATGCTTAACAAATTGTATTTACGAGCCGACTGGACAACCATGGAAATTCTTCGATAATATATGGCACGACCGTGACTGCATTGATGTCGTTCCAACAGACGTTCTAGAACGAACAGTTCTTGTGTCAGTGCCGCCGTGTATCGTTCCATGACGATCCTTTCGAGGTTGACCGGTAAGTGCTTGATTTCATACCGAAAAATTCACCTGTCCCCCCACCGCGTAACCGAGAGAAAATGTCACAGAGTGCACCGCCTGCTTGGGGTTGTTGCAATAGACAAGCGATGGTCCTCTCTTCCCAAGTATCGTCCGACAGGAAGGATGTTCGTTCCGCGATCATGCCCACCAGATCTCGCCTCTGTTGACTGGTGGGCATCAGCAATCGGAACCAGAGGTCTGTCGGACGTCTGACGCCAGTACAACGTCTGTCCTGGACACTCTGGAAATATATTACTCTAAGGACATGAGTATTGGTTATATGTTGACGTCAAACGACGAGCCGGGAAGAGTTCAAAATTGATGATCCACTCCTCTCGAAAGAAGAATCCTTTGAGACCATGCCACCGTGTATGAAACGTCTCAGATGTCTAGAAGATGACGTATTTTGCATCTTCGTCTCGCATCCTCGTTCTCCACACCTCGTGTGGCTTGAGAGATGAGATAGATGATAATCGAGATGCCTTCCCTGCCATAGGAAGGGACACCCCAGGTGCTTCCACTCGGGAACAGTCGGCCATCTCGACGAAATCGAATCATTTCGATTTGTCCACGAGTTCCATGGCGTGTGATGTACTCATTCTTCCACAATTTCCGACAGATGATGAGAATGACGTATATCGCTTGCCTCAAAATCCGTCTTCTTGGAATCCATGCGGGGTGCCGAACGTTTTAGTCTTGCAGGAGATGCCGTCATGGGACAAGATCATGTTGAGTCTGACTTCTTGCGTCTTGTTCTTGGACGATGAAATCTTGCCAGTCGACGCTTCACCGTCGACGTTTATGTTTGATTTTTCCATAAAGTCAGAGATCGACTTCTATGTGTCTTTGGAAGCAGACTACGACGAAATGCAAAACATCGAAGAAACGTCGGTCCAGGAACACATGTCGGAACTTGATGCCGACTTGGTGAAGGCACAAACTACTATCGATTTTGTTCCTATAGACGAGCAGCCTCATTGGCCACTCGATGGTACCTTCCAAACAACTAGGGAACTGACGAAAGGAAGGGACTGGTATCGGATGGAGCAAGAGCTAGAGGCCCTACGGCTTGTTCAGGCTTTGATGGATCGCGATTCTGCCAATCTTGATCGACTACTACAAGTTCTTTCCTGGATGGGTTGTGTACTCTTGGTAGCACTTATCTGGTCGGGGTATCAACTTTATTCTGTGAGGCTGCAGGAATCGATCCGATGCAATCTTCGGAAATCGGCACATCGAAAGATCCTGTTACAGTCCGAGCTGTCACGTTCGTCTTCATCCATGACTCATCAAAAAGACAAAATAGGGACCGACCTTTCGAGGCCTCAAGTAGATCCTTTGACGCCTCGAGTGGATAATCGGTCGTATAGTCGCATCGATTTCACAAATGGGACAATCACTCCAAAACGTCTTGACTTCTCGTTGGTGGCAGACGACACTTCTCCTCCAAAAGGAGCAGGACCTTCGTTGAGTGGTAGCACTACCGCCCCGATCCAACCCCTGAGAACACGCGCGATCGTCCTGAACAATATCTCAAGAGCTTTCCCTCCGAATGGTGGCGCCGCTGGCAAGGTTCCACGACCACAGGCGACCACCATAAATCCACACAATCCGTTCACGTACCTCGAGAAGGCGGTGACCAATGCGAAAACGGAGTCTCCCGGTCGGCCGAATCTTGATCCGTCGAAAGTCAGTTCCAACTCGCCGACTTCACAACTAGTGCAGGCCTGGACAGCGCGCAAAGCAGTTCGTCGCAGAGCACGCAAGATCAAGCCAATCCAACCACAGATGACCACAACAGCAGCGGTACCGCTCTTTTCCAAGGCGGCAGCAACGACTGTCGACTCAGTTGCTTGCAAACTCCAGCAGCTCGGAACACCCTCGTTGCTCGCCCCCATACCAGACCTTGTTTGTTCCACTCCAGGAAGTGACGACTCCTTTATCGAAGATTATTGGTAAAACCAAACCCCATCACCACCGATTGACTGAATGACTTGATGGCAAAAAGGGAGAATTTAGACATTTAGATTTCCTAAAAACTTAGATCAGATTACACGAACGAACTTCCGTCTGCTCATATTTCATCATAGACGACTGTTGTGGTCCACTTTCCACCTTCGGTGCGTTCCTTCCAGTATGCGTCATAAAACCGTCGAGTCATGGGTCCCATTGTGCCGTCTCCAACAATCATGTCTTCATCTAGCTTCGTGACGGGCATGACACCACCGGCTGTACTCGTCAGAAAGATCTCATCTGCTTCCTTTAAAAAGTCCAGCTGAAACATAGTCCGATGAGTCGTCACACCCATGTCGACTGCCAGGTCAAAGATCGTTTGTCGAGTAATACCATCCAATGCACCCTTGGCAGGCGTGTAGACTTCTTCATTCTTGATACAAAATAGATTAAAGCCAGGTCCTTCCGTAAGGTATCCTTCCGAATCTGTCAAGACGACAGATTGTCCACCACGTTCATAGGCTTCATAAAGACCACGGATTAAGTCTCCCCAATGAAAATTCTTAACACGAGGATCGACAGAGGAGGATGGAATTCGAATCGTATGCTTTGCGACGATGAGATGGATTCCCTTGTCCATATCCTCACAAATGAAGACATAGGGGACACAAAACGCATAAAATTGATTGACATATAATCTTGGATCTCGTGTCGCAACCTTAGGTGCTAAACCTCTTGTACAAATAAAGGAAACGTAGGCATTCCGGATTCCTGATGTCTTGACCATATCCATAAGGACAGTCCGGATCTCTTCCATCGATAGAGGTGGTTTGAGATATAGGGCCTCATAGGATTGTTCAAAACGATCTAAATGTTCTTGTAATCGAAAGAAGGAACCTTCCCAAACCGACACGACATCGTAGGTACAATCGGAATGTAAAAATCCTACATCCGTCAATGGGATGAAAGCTTGAGAAATGGGAACCATCTTTCTTTCTTGACTGTGAATGTAGGCACAACCAGCAGCAAATGGGTTGTCTGTTGTATCAGCCATATTATCGTTTCAAGCCCAGTACTGAACTGGAAGGTCGGGGGTTGAAGCGAGATCGATGAGGATGGCAAGGTTCGAAACGGAAATGATATGAAACGGACTGCGAGTGATGATCTTCTTCCTTTCCATTGCCAGGAAATTCCGTTCCGCGAATCGACGAATGACATCTTTCTTCGTCTGCGTTGGGAGGTATGTACGATCTCATTCGTCTTTCACTGTCAACAAAAACAATCTCTTCTCGGGTCAAAGGTGTCGAACAGGATTTCACGTTTGTCATTCGTGCACCGACGGAACTACCACACTCTATAGAGGTACCGTATCTAGGCATATTCCGGTGACTGTGATACAGTTCCTAGAGATTTACGGGGACGTCAACATTCATTCACTTCCCTTTACTTTTCAAGAGGAGCACCCTTGGTCCTTCGTACCGGGCGATCAATGTGAATTGAGTTTGTTTGAGCATTGTACAAGGCAAAGAATGGTCTTTGTAGGCCCTCACAATACTTTCTCATCCGCTGTTTCGCATCTCCAAGGGAACTGGCGACAAAGTAAATTGGTTGATAGGTAGTGATGGGAAATTCTTGTTGGGCCGCCACCTGCGGATCCCATTCCTTAAATTGGGGAGGTGTAGAAGCTCCAGGATGATCCTTGGAGCAGGCATATTCCAACTCTCCAAAGGAACTCAGTAATCCTGCCCCATAGGCCTTGTGTTCTCCACCTTCGTGGCATAATCCGAATTCGACGGAATGCCAGTAACAACGTGCAAGTTTCTGAATATCTTCATCACTCGCACCAAGACTAGCCAGACCGATTTCTTGAGAAAAGTCGGCAAAGTCTGGATCAGCAAAGAGGGGGGCATGACCAAGGAGTTCATGACAAATATCTGGTTCCGGTGTATACAAGGGTTGACTATGATGTCGGATATATTGTGTCGAAAAGAAGACTCGGAAGGCAAGGCCATTCAAAAAGTCACGACTAGATAACAACCCAGCGACGGGTCGCATCGTAAAGTTCGTCCGACGATTGAGAAAGTCACTAATATCACGTTGTTGGGGGATCGTATCACGACTGTACCCGCAATGTTCCTTGAAGAGAGCCATGGAATGCTAAATGCCGTCAAAGAATACACAAGTCGGTATTCCGTGAGAGATAGTGACGAAACTGCCTTGATTCCGCACTCCGACACACCAGCACGTACCAAAAACTCTTTACACGCATATCTTTCCCAAAGATCTTCCATTCGATCCCATACTCTTCCCCAGGTTTCCTTTTCATCTATGGTGTATTCAATAAATGGGATTGGTCTATCCCAGGTATGAGTTCTTGCATTACTGGCTAGGACCTCTCGTCGTTTCCGATATTCTGGATCATGAAATCCAGGATGATTTTCTTCTGACGTTAAATCGATCCCCGCATCAAGGGTCCGATTCGCAATCGCATCCAATTCGGAAATATGACGGGGGAACCAATGGACATCCTTTTCATCCAACAACAATAACTTAGTTGTCATCGGTTTTAATTCATTCAGTAATTTCTGAACGACAGGATCTTCCAGAGTCCCATCGAAATCCATATAAAAATCAAACTTCTGTCCGTACGTTCGTTTCCCTCCTCTCCCTCCGAGAGGAGATGATGTCGACGACGATGATGATGAATTTAAGGATGACGACGACGTAAAGGCCACGGGTCGTGATTCGATGCGTGTTACGTTGATCTCGTACTTCCAAAAGTACTTCAATACATCGTGAAGGATTCCCATGCGATCTGTCAATTCCATGAGGAGGGAGACACGTGGTGGATCCCCGAACACTAAGTCATCCTTGTCGTGAGGATATGACATTGAAGGTGTTTGAGGGACATTGGATGGAGTCTTCCAGTCAAGAACATTTAGATTAGTTGAAAAGAAAGCCCCCCCTCGTCGTCCTAGTGGTTGAGACGACGATGATAGAAGAATTCGACGATACAGGTAGGAAAGGGTCATCGTGACAAGGGTTAAAAGGAAGGAGAAATCACAGAATCAACGGAGTTTGGACGAGTTAAGACCACAATGCATGTAGAAGATGTCCCTTTTCCTAATAAGAAAAAATAGGAACCAAATGCGAAGGGGCTGTGTAGAGTGGTGCCAACGATGAAAGGCGATGCTCGACACAGAACATTTTTGGAACACCCGGAAATGACAAAACCGCGAACGAACTTCCTGACACCTCTGCCTTCTGTCATTTCTTTCGCTTCGCGGGGTTATTGTTCTTGTTCCTCCATCAAACGAGTCGTGTCTGCATGAGAATCGACGACGCAATTGGTCACACGAGTCGAAGATCCTTGTACCCGCCGGCAGGAATGACGGATAGACCCTTCGTCGGAGTCTAGGGTAGCCGAGTTCCAGTGTCCGACCGATCCGCCCCCCTCATACATAGGGTATCGTGGGGCCTATATTTCTCTTGTATAAGATTCAGTCACGAGTAGAATTTTCACTTATAGGTGGCTCTACATTTGTTCGCTCTCCCTTCGAGCAAATGACATCGACAGTGGGGATACCGGTCATATTGTGTGGCAGCAAATGGTGGTGGATGTAAACGCAACAAACCTTTACCCAGTGTTCGGGACTTTGACGGCCCCCCAAATCCATGGACACCAAAAAATACACTTCTTCCCAAAGGGTGTGTTCACTATCAACATGAGTGTGTTGTCAACAATCCGTTTCTCTCTTCTCCTGTTCGTGGCTTGTACAATTCAAGCTGATGGCGCAACGGTATGTTGCTGTTGGTGCTTCGGCGTCGTCCTCGAAAACTTGCAAAAAACTTGTTTCGTACAGATTTCTTCTCATTCACAACTTTAATTTCATTCTCATACACAAATGTCCGAAAATCATATAGACCGGCAATCGCAAACTCGAAGACCCAGATTGTTTGGTATGTCCGTTTGGATATGAATACCGATTCAGCCCAACCGAACAAAGTTGGTTTGGTCACAAATACTAGGCCAGATCTGACGGTTGTACTATGGCAAGGATTCGGTCGGACGCAGAACAAGCGGCCGCGATGAGAGCTCTAGAACCCTATATTGGATGGAAGTACCAGTCGAAAGACAAATTTGCCAGTTCTTTTGTATTTATCGACGGCAGCGAAAATGGATACTATCGTTCCGATACAAGACATTTGTTTGGCATGGAGGATTCTTCATATTTGGAAGTATATCGCGGATACAACCCCAACACAACGATCTACGAGGAATCCTTCGACGGTATCTTTACAAATAAACCGGAAACCGTGATACCGTCCTATGCAAACTTTATCCCCACCGAGCCGAATGCTACCACGGAGTCATCAAATGGGTTCAGCAATGCAATCGCTATTTCTCTTGGTGAGAACAACAGTACGGGGATCCCCCGCGGTGGCTGGGTGTTACATAACGAGTACTTTTCCAGTCCCGCTCTGTATCAATGTTGTTATTCGGACATTGGGCAATGTCCGTTGGATGGACAGTGAAGGACCATTCCCGATTGGGGTGTTTGCTCTTACTATCAGGAGTAGACGACTCGATGAACGACAGGATTGACGCGCTTAAATCGTTGGGTTTATGATCTTGACAATTTTGTAGTACCGTAGTCGCTGTCGGAGCATGTACATGGAAGGAGAGTTCTTTGCGTTTCAGCTTCTACTGCTTCTCGGATGTAGTGAAGACTGTATGCGTAGAGAGTCATTCGTCACCTAAAGAAATAATCATGGAGTTTACCACGTATCGGAGCACAGGAAATGGCCATTGCTGGCCCAGTCCGACGGTGTTGTGGAACCGTATACCGTAGTCAGTTCCGTGGCGAGTAGAAGTTTGACCAATGTATGGATCGCGGTGATACAGAAAGGCTACAGCCAAATAGTGGCATCGTGGGAAGCTCGGAATAGTCGAGGTCCTCATTCCCTTGTTGGCCTAACCTGCTGACGCTCACGAGATCATAAATTTGCCATCTTGACGAACAAACGTCATAAATGAGATTGCCCAAGACATGATCGTGATGGCAGCTGGTGGGCCTATATTTTTCAGTCACGAGTAGAATTTCCTTCATGGCATATGTGTAGTTGTCGTATGATGCACGATGAACTCCCTTGGTCTCAAAGTGCTTCTTCACTATCATCCGAATGAAGGTGTTTTCAACGACTCGTTTCTTTCTTCTCGTGCTCGTGATATCTGCCCTTCAAGCTGTCGGCGTTGAGGTATGTTGCTATTGGCGCTTCCCTTTCATTCATTAGTCAGGTGCAAAACCCTGTTACCCAAAGATGCCTGCTTGTGCAGCAACGATTGTCATTCTCATACAATGATGTCGAAAACAAATAGGGCACAGACCGCGAACTCGAAGAGTCAGATTGTGGGGTATGTCCGAATGGATTTGAATACAAATTCAATCCGACCGAAGTCGATTGGTACATGCATCAAACTCTGTCCCGTTCTACCGGTTGTACTATGGCCACCATTCAGTCGAGCGAAGACCAAGCCGCTGCGTGACGGGCTATGGAATCCTACATTGGATGGAATTACAAGGCGTAAAAGAAATTTGAGGGTTCTTATGTATTTGTCAACATGCAGGAAATTTAACTTTATCGTTCTCCCGACATCGGAAAGTTTTGTTCGAGTATTGGTGGGAAGGAGGATAATTAGAAGTTTACCGAGGAAATAACTCCAACACAACATTCTACGAGCAAGCCGGCAACAGCTACTTGTCTTACACAAACGGAGAATCGAAGGTTTCCTACGCGAACTTTATTTCCTCCGAGCCGGATCACAACAAAGAGTCAAACCAAGAGTGGTCGAACGTCGTCGGTCTTTCTCTTGATCTGAATGACAGTAAGGGGATCCCACGGGGCGGCTGGGTTCTTCTTTCCTTTTGGCACCAAAATCCTGCTCTTTACCAATGTTGTGCTACGGACTTTAGCAAATGTACCTTGGGATGAATCATGGAGGACTTTCACCTGTGCGTGTTTCTTCCTACTGTCGATTGACAAACAGATCGACGAAGACTCATCGCTTTGGGTTTTCAATATTGACATTCTCACAGTATTGTAAAAAGTCTCTGTCGGAGTATGCACGGGAGCATGTACGGGAAGTTAGAGTACTTAGTGTTTCACTTCGTCATTTTCTGTTGTGTGTTGACGACGACATAAAGCTTCCCGACGGAAGCATGAGGATCTTGCGCAGTATCGGAACAAGGCAAATTTTCGTCACCATCTCAGTCCCACGTTTTCCTGTAGTGGGCCATAGCATGCTGCGTGTACGTTACATGTATCGGATACGGTAGTCGGAAAATGAAATTT
>Ga0194115_10006687_pt1 | contig 11626 bp, 6 predicted proteins | sample TA2MahsurfametaG_3_FD_148656 | JGI IMG/M metagenome (GOLD analysis project Ga0194115, IMG submission 148656) | Freshwater microbial communities from Lake Tanganyika, Tanzania - TA2015002 Mahale S4 surface | ecosystem: Environmental > Aquatic > Freshwater > Lake | place: Tanzania: Lake Tanganyika... | reverse complement strand
CCCCAACCCCTGATTGTTTTTGTAAAATTTTCATATTGAATTAATATATTTATGACATAAAATGCTAAAAATATATTTAATGAATTTAATTATGTGAAATAGATGACAAAAATATTAAATATTGATATTATTCAATATACTATCATTAGACTTATATAGGAACTATTTGAGCTACCTTGCATAAAAATTTGTAAATGTTTGATGTCTCTATTCCATCTTTGCTACCGCTGAAAATTAAATAGTATCCTTATTTCTCAACTGGACTAAATTTCTTATCGATAATGTCCAGAAAATAATAGAACTATTCTTTAGAAAAAATCTTACTGTCGAAAATATGGTGGTCTTTGCATAGCTTTAGAACTTATATTTTCTGTTTGTCGATTATGATTTTAAGCTTGTTAATTAGCTTGTAACTACTGTAGAAAAACTCTGATTATTTTTCGTTCTCATCTTCCACATCGATAGATTTTTAGAGATTGATCCCTGAAAGCTTGAACTGATTTTTGTTGAGAAACTCTATTAAATCATTGATATAGATGAATCCGTCGTTGTTTCTGACGTACTTACTAAAAATCTAGAGATCTTCTTCATTGATTTCTTTGTAAATAAACTTAATTAGCTAGCTAAACTATTTTTTACTAATCTTGTTCCCACGATTTTACAACATCTTATTCAAATTTATATTATTAGAATGGCAGCTAAGTCGAAAATTACTCAGGATAAATGAAATCTTTGTTGAACCTTACTTTTTGAAATTCTAAATAAATTTTTCGCCAAAAATTTAGTGATTAAACATTTGAAGCCAGTCGAATCTTTTTTTTTCATCTTTTTACAGACAACCTTGAATGAAATTCTTCATGGGCAAACTGATTGAGTTATTTTATGGAAAAATCAGTTAAGTATTGATAATGGTTTTTTTGATACATTGCATGTTCTTTTAGACGAATGTCCAGGGTAATCGCGCAAAAAGTAATTAGTAAGCGATAACTCCTATGGACCATATATCACACTTATAAGTATATTTTTAATGGGCTAATATTTGAGGAGACATATATGCTGGAGTACCTACAAAAGTTTTCGCAGATTTGCAATTATTAAGTAATTTGGCGAACCCAAAGTCACAGATTTTTAGGGTATGACCTTTCAGCAGAATGTTTTATGGCTTCAAGTCCCGATGAATGATTCCATTTTTCACAAGTTAACCGAAGCCATTAAGTATTTGGATGAGACATCTTAAAGTATTTTTCTAGTTCAACGCACCGTTTTTCTTTAAGTTTATTCTGAGGTTGTCGTCAGCTTTTTCGAGGACAATATAAAAGTTGTTTTTGGTTTAGTGAACATCTAAAAATTTAATTATATTATTGCTCTGCAGTCGTTTCATGATCTGGATCTCAGAATAAATAGCTGTGCTAGCGTATTAGTCGTTTTCGATACTTTATTTCGATATGACTTTTATGGCAACTTACTAGTCATTTGTGCTATTGGTACCTGAGTACACTTCTGCAAAAGCTCCAGCACCTAAAGGACTGTCCAGATTAAGAATATACTTGCCAATTTTTTTCTTAGAGCTGCTCATTTTTTCACTCAAATAAAAGCTAATTTATATTGGTAGATAATTAAAATAAAATCTCTTTATTAAACTAATAAAAATATTTATTTTATCGATTTTGAAAAGGAATCTCATGCTGATATTTGACAAATTAGATAAATATGAAGAATAATAGATTTATTAAATTTTAATATTGATTAATATGTATTATCGTAGATGGACTCGCATGCATTTGAAGCCCGGCATGAAATATTTCATGAAGTATGGGGTTATGAACCCTGAATATGACAAATTTCAATATCTTTTACAACAGTAAAATCCAGATCCTCTCCAGTATAAAACGCGAAGAATTAAGATTAACAAAGATAAAACTCTCGATACGAAGTTAATCTAAAATTTATTCTTGAAGTATCCTGATCTAAAATATGAACCAATCAGTCATACGCAATATCCAGGTAGTAAGCTGAATACTTTTTCTTACGCATATTCATTCATCAATGAACAAAAGAAATTAATCAAGCAAGGGTACACCATCAGCAAGGCCTTTGAATTAACATAACAAAAGTACCACTAAAAAATGCAAAGAAAATTAGACCAAAGCTTGTTGTCTCGAGGACTCGCAATCAGCAATCGGGCTAGATCATTTTTGAATATTTATCAGCAGCAATCAGAATACGAAGCAAGGCTAAAAACTCAAAGATCGCAAAGATAGTTGGAAAAGTACGAGCTAAAGCTAAAGGCTATCAAGCAGGCAGTCTAATAGTAATCTCCTGAGGAGAGTGTTTCGCCCTATTTAAATGACGAGGTGCTGAACTACAATCGTATTTTCTATGAAATCGATAAAAGTTCTCATAACATCGATTACACAGGGCCTTAAACATAATTAAGTCACAAATAAATTCCTTATTATGATGTGCCTTAGAGAAGTTAGTTCGTAAATAGACTATAGACTCGGTTTAAGCATCTATTCAATAAATTTTACGAGCATGCAGCTTCAAAAGATAGGCTCTAGGGGCTCACCGATGCTGAAATAATTAAACAGATACAAAGTTCTCCAATGAAATTAAAAAGACAGATGAGATAGTTAATTAAATATTTCCAGAGTAGAGACATTGAAGTTTCTGTAGTCAATGGAAAAGTGGTTGTGAGTGGACCCAACAGCTAACTTATATCCAATTAAATAAGGAATAATAATTATTTCAAAATAGCTTTCCTGTCTTAGACACTAAATTACGAAAAGCCTGTTTATTCTAACGCATAGAATCCTTTGAAGAATTGGGATTCGATTAATGATATACTAAGAAAGAAGAATGTTCTGAGAGAAAAGAAAATCGACCCGTTGACGATTTAACAGAAATAGGCAATCAAAGAAAGCAAGAGAAAGGAGATGGAATATGTTGCAGACAACGAATTGTTTTATCACAAGCAGGCTCATAGGGTATTTGAGACTGAGTAAGAACGATTGTTGAGACTCGAGATCAAGTACTATGACAAACTAGCCTCGGAAATAGACATTAATAAAGAAAGACAGGAATTGAGCGAGTAGGAACAGCTGTAAAAACAAAAAGACTCTGAAGAAGTGCAACAAATGAGATCATAGGCCATCAATAGCCTCCGAAGATTGAAAGTCCGATTGTAAAATAGATACAAAAATGTTTCTGCTGATGAATTTTTGTTTGCTGAGCATGAGTCTATCAGGAGTGGACTTCGGTACGAAGAAGACATGGAGTATTAAGAGCTTATTGGCTATTTGAGAAAGAAGAGCTAGTCGAGAAGATTGACTTCTTTAGATCAGTCCAACGACGAAAAGATAAACAAGTACATCAGAATCAGAAAGATTGGGGAGGCTGCAGTCTCAGAAGGAGAAGCAGATGCTAAAATATAGTGATAATTTGTCTCAACAATCATTCATATTAATAGACCCTTCAGATATAATTATCTATCATCTGTTAGGTTTTTTCAATAAATTATAATTTAATAACAAAATTGCTGTATGAAGCTCATAATAATTTTAATAGGCTTGGTCGTCTCCATTAAAAATCAAGCCATAACTGCATACTTGAAATTAATACAGTATGAACCCTATGTGTTTCAGCTTGATTTTTCCGAGCCTGTCTAAAAACCTAGTTTTCAGCTGATTAGAAATCATCTTAATGAAATACCCCATACATTTTTGACCAATTAATCGGTAAGCAAAACTTTCTTTATTGGAGCTTAGCCCAGTCCTCTTTCTTCAAAAGAGTCTCTGTAAAACTACTAAATAATCTTTAACAATCCATTGAAAATCGGTTCTGGAAGACTTGGAGTAAACTACTTTATGATAAAATCATCAAAAAATGCGATAATTGCTTAATCAGTTCCAGCCTTCGGAATAGTAATAGTTGCTTTGGGATACTTACTCGTCCTGTTTACAGATCTAACGCAAAAGATGATATAATTCATGAGAATATACTGCCTAATCATGTTCATCAATGGGAACAAATCAAATTTATATACTTCAATGTCTAAGGCATTGCTTTTAATCAACCCTAACTCAACTACATCTCAACAATTTTAATAGGAATATATAGTCTTTTATGTGATTCCAATAATAATTGTCACTGTCACTGGAATAGTGGGCTTCTTTTTGAAGCGATGTGTACGCGATAAGAATTCTGTAGTCAGCAAATTTTTCTATTAAAATATTGTCTACGATCTGTTTGTCACAGCTTCTATCAATCTAACAACCCCTATTTTCTTTAATAGTCTAGGTTTTTTTAATATGCAAATGGATCACAAGCTTGCTTTAAGTACAAAAACTACGATTATATGTTCAATTTCATCTCTTTTTGGAATTATTCTGAGTCCTGCTATCATATATCTTTTTGCATATCAAATCAATCCGAAGTACAAACAAAAATAATAGTCATGGAATCAATATCTAAAATCTTAAAACTTTGATAACTTTAGAAAAATCCATCATCATGTTCATCTCAATTATTGGTACAAAAGAAATTAACTTGTTATCATTATGACCATGAGAATTGTGAGATTAATGTTCTTTTTTGTGGACTAAGTATTTGTGGAATTTGTGTTTTTTTTACTATTTATTTAGTTACTTTATGTGTTTACTATAAGACCATTCAAAAATGAACTCTATGTTAACATCAATGTCATTTTAAGACTTTCGAAAATAGCCTTTTTCGGCATTGTAATAATCGGAAATCTTTACTTTTCACTCGGAGATATTACAATCATTTATGATTCAGTCTCAAAGTATATCTTAGCTAGAGATATTATCTTCTTGATAATCTTATTGGAGTTCGTCGTCTTTATTATTTACTAACTTATTGTAAAATGCTCGAATTTTAACTATAGAGTCAAGCTGATCAGATAATAAAATTAGTATAAATTTAAGATAACTTAAAAGAATATTCCATAAAGATAAACTGAGTCAAGAAGGCATAAAAATACTGTTGATAGTGAGGATAGATAATCTCCAAGGGCTAGAGTACTGTCAAGTACGACCAATTCACAGTCAATCAACAATAAATTAGCATCTTCTCAAGTACACCATTAAAGAAAAATATCTAGGGACGGCAAAATTATGACAAGTTCAGTAATTGTTCAGAAATAATAAAAATAATCAACAACAAAGAGAAAAACTAGTCCTTAAAGACGGAAAAAATAAAAGAAATAAATTGAGATGGAAGATATGACCCAGAGAAAACTTATAAAAGATGTAGAAAAACTAATGTCCCCTACTTCAAGCAGGTCCAAATGGAAAAAATAGAGTCTTTTAGCCTAAATGTCAAAAGAAAAATGATGAGATAAATTATTTTTTATTTATTTCAATAAAAAATTGGATAAATATCAATAAATCATTATTCTTCGTACTTATCGTAAATGATCTAAACCATTTTGCTCAGTTCTTATTTAGTATACTTTGTATTACTTAATTCATTAACAGGTCTTTTTTCAGTTATTTTTTTATCCAGTTCTCCCAAGACGTACAGAGAATTAACCATTTAACAAAGGTGAGTAAAAATTTATGGATCATTGTCCATTCCTAACTATACTATCTGATCGTATTCGTCGACTACATGCTGTACAGCTATATTTGTGCTTTCCTTCATATTTTTGTTGTAAGGCACGCACAACAGTATTCTTCCAGGAATTTGTTTTGCCTCCATCTTTTTCGCCATCTTTTTCAAAGAATTCTATATATTTTTATTGTCTTATCTGCATTTATTCAAAACTGACTGGGCCTATTCTTTTTGAAACCACTCTTTCCAGTCTTATTAGTTGATAGTATTTTTCCTGGTAAGTTTGGGAACCTATTACTCTATATACTTTTCAATCTGTTTGCGCTAATAGAAGAAACGTTTGTATAAAAAATAAAGGCCAGTGTACCACTATACTTTCTACAATTTTTTGTTCAGCTTAGAAGTTTTCGCTACAGCCTATCCCATTCTGTTAATCATGTAAATGTATTAATCCACCTGCTTCTTCACAGAGTTTGCTCCGTTTGATGAAGCATTTGAGTGATTCGACTGGTTACTCTTCATTCTGTTGCCCTTGTTTTCTTATGTCTTTTAAGGTTTTTTCTATTTTTAAGCAAGATCATTAAATCCTTTTTACTGATCCTTACGAATCTATTATTCAGATTTGTTTTTGTTTGCTTCCTCTTTAATCGATGATATTTTGTGCATATCCTTAGATAGTTATTGACTATTATGCGATTTTTAAGTTTTAATAGATTCTGTTTTTGTATTTTTTTCATTAGATTTTGCACTTAATTTAGATTATATCTATTTTTTAGTTCCAATATTAATTTATTAAATTTAATCGTCTTATTATTTAGGTATATGTTTGATTGCCTTCATTGATTTCTATGATTTTACCTGATTTTATTTAGGCTTACTCACAATTTATGATTTTTTAACAATTTTTTGCTAAGATTTTTCATTATTTTCATTAGATTTTGGTTTTTAATCATTAATTTTTCTCTAAATTACATTATACTAAGCTTACTTAACTGAATTAAATAAATTTTATTCTACTTTATCATAAAAATTATCAGTTCTTTGTATTTTATTTGTCTATTCTAATAATTTGTTTTTCTCGCCTTTTTCTTTTAAATCTTATTTTTTTAAATCAATTTAATCTAATTTATTCGTTTTAGCCTATTGATTATTATCTTTTTGTTTTTTATTTATGATTTTACTTTCTAGCTCTTTATTAATCAGATGTAATTAACTATTTTTAGTATTAGACTCTTGATTATTTTACTTTTTGATAATATCTATTTTTGGTTGTATGTTGCTCACTTATTTCATGTTTATGGAGCACAACTCAAGCTACAACTATTTATCTTCGACTTAGTTGTCAGTATTATTTTTGACATTATTAGAATTTCTGACAATCTATTCATTTTTATTTTTCTATTGAACTTTTTGATGGTTTATGTTATTTTATGACTACTTTTTCTTGATTTAGTCATTTTTATAGAAAGTCTCCACCTATTTCTTGTTGTCGAATGTTATAATGTTAAACTTACTTTAATTTTGTATTACTTTATCATCTTATTATTATTTCAAAACTTTATTCTTATTATCATTATTAGCAAGCTTATTATTTTGGACTAAAAATTATTACCCATGTTCCAGCTTTTAATTTTTATTATTTATTTTGTTTTAATTGACAAATAACTACTCTTGCTTACTCAAATATTTTGTTAAGATTTATTTTTCTTGGTTTCGTTCATGATCATTGTTCGCTATCTTACTAAGCTAACGTTTGTCTTGATAGACCTAAGTTTTTGTTATTTTTTAATCAAGCTTTTTTTCCTTATCGTATATCTACTGCATTTTAGAAAAGCATTGATTAATATTGGCCTTGTGTTCAAGGCGTCTTTCTCTCAAAGCATTTTTAAATTTTTAATCGTTTATTTCAACTTTTTAAATGTATTAAGTTTACTAAATACTTTTTTTGAGCAGAACTATAGCTTTTTATTTACTTTTCTTATTGAATCTGTCGATGTTTGTCAGGTTCATATCTTAGTTACTCATGATACTATTAAAAATAGCTTTGATATTTCTTGATTTCATCCGATTTTTACTTTTGAAACTACATCTTTCAATACTATTCCTGTTCTATCGACTAAAACTTATATTATCAGTTTGATCAACGTTCAAAGAATATCTATTATTTTTCAAAGGAGTTTTGTGTTAAAAACTAAATTTATTCCCACTTTTAGAATCAGTACTTATAGTTTTTGAATTGCCAAACAAAGAAATCCTTTTGTATCTTAGACTTTTGTTAAAGCTCGGAGGAACAATGTTTTATTCAAAACTTACAAAATGGTTGTTTCGAGGCACAGATTAATCTTTTCCTTTGCGATTTTTCTTGAAAAAGTAACCTCGATAAGGTTTCTCGATAGAAGTTAATATAACATCTATCTTTTCAAAATTTGATTATAAAGACTATTTATTTTTTTATGTGTTTTTGTTATTACTATGTATATCTATCGTTCCATATCTACTTTTTGTAACATATTTTTCAGAAATGTCCTTTGTATTCGACATAAATTTCTTTTTTGCTGACCGATCCTCCATGATTCTCTCAAGTTACTATAAACTTATTTTGCCATTTTTCATAGATATCAAAATATTCCTGAAGATCGATCGAGATTATGTTGATGCTTCTTTTCCTTTATCAAAAAATATTTTCCAAAATAATTAACCAAACTTTATGATGATGGAGGTTTCCATCTTATTGGACACTTCGAGTTTTTAAAGTTTACTCTTAACTGCTAAACTAGTCAACTATGTTTTGTACACATTTTTATCAACTTCTTTATTTCTCAAAAAGAGAAACATGGAGGTTTACCTGATAAAAATGTTATCTATCGTGATAAACTTTTCAATATTTTTTATCAAGAAGGTTCTTACTAAAGGTCTAATTATGTTCCTAATGGCATTGTAAAGCAGGCTTACGCAATAGATTTCAGATTTATTCTTGGCTATGAAATCTCCAGCCCATATCATTTTTTTCTACAATGCAAAAACTTCGTAAAAATGATTATGATCCTAGATGATTTCGATAGGTTCGATGATATTGCAATCATTAAACCTGTTTTATTCGTACTATCTTTTAGTTTGCGAAGTGTTTGACAATAGGTATTTATTATCGTGTGTATCTTTGGCCAAGTAATCTCCCTTGAATAACATTTTGACTATTCGATAATTATTTGCTATGTATTATTGTTGATTTGGGGATCTCTATGTAACTCCTTCAAGCTAAAGGGTCGAACTCATGAAAAATGATAGTTAAATTATATAATAAAAATTAATCAATATATTATATACTATATATCATATCGTACAAATAATTTATTTTATGAATAACAATCAATTCCAAACCAATTTTTTTTATCAATAAAATTATGTATTCATGGGATCCACTTTGTAAGACAAATGTAAATTTATTGATTGCTTATGAAAATGCGAATATAATTGATTATGGTATATACTTTTAATATTGCGCTAGCTTATTATAATTTACTATGAACGGAGATAGAGTTTTCTTTTCAGATCAAAACTTACGATCAGAGCAAAATCCTTACATCTAAGGCACCAACACTCACTTCCAGTACCTTTTCAAGAACTTCCTCGACATTTACAATCGATAAAATAGTCGCTTCTACCATAAGAAGATTGAGGCGCAAATTCAAAAGAACAAGTACGTCCTCAAAATCGAGTTGTCAGACCTTAAAAATCATGACGAACACCTCTACGAAAAGTTCATAAGCAGTCCCATGGAGATTCTGAAAGTAATGTAGGAATCCATAAGAAATTACGTCAAAGAAAAGAAGTAAGAGTTTTCAAATGTAAAAGACACCGATTGGCAAGTTTCTTTGGTCAGCGATGAGAACATCAAAAAGATAAGAGATATAAACAGTAGCTTAGTTTCGAAAATATTTGTTATCAATGGAATCATAATAAGTTCAACCAAACCTTACATCAAGGCTTCAAAGCTCAAGTTAAAGTGCAGGAACTGCCAGGCAATAAAAGTCATAGAGCTTTCCCCAGGCCAGAACCCTTATGTCCCAACTTACTGCACTGGAATTGCCGGCAACAATCAGAAGTGCCCGACAGATCCTTTTGTAGCCATGCCTGACTCAGAGGTCATCGATGTTCAGTCCATGAAAATTCAAGAAAACCCCGAGGATGTGCCTACTGGATAAATTGCAAGAACCTATAATTTAGTAGTGGACAGATAAAATGTATCGAAGTGTGTGCCTGGAGACAGAGCTCGTATAACTGGAATAATGTTTGTGAACTAACTAAAAGTTGAGAATTTATCAAAAGGCTACTTGTATGTGACAGGAATTGAAAAGATAAAAGAAAGAGCGACCTTTCAATACGACGAGCATTAGGAGTAGACGTTTAAACTCATGAGCAAAGATCCTAATATCCGATAAAAGATCTACAGATCTATTGCGCCTGGAATTTATGGAAACGAATAGGTCAAAAAAGCTATAGCTTGTATGCTTTTTGGAGGCTCAAGAAAGCATTTGCCCGATAAAACTATACTAAGGGGTGACATTAACATTTTGTTGATTGGAGATCCTTCAACAGCTAAATCTCAGTTTCTCAAATTTGTTGAGCAGACTTCTTCAATCGCTGTCTATACCTCTGGAAAAGGCTCGTCTGCAGCTGGATTAACTGCAAGTATCAACAAAGATCAGTCAACTGGTTAGTTCCAGATTTAAGGAGGAGCTTTGGTTTTGGCAGACGGAGGAATAGTCTGCATTGACTAGTTCGATAAGATGAAACCTCAGGATCGAGTTGCCATTCACGAGGCTATGGAGCAACAAACTATCAGTGTGGCTAAGGCTGGTATAACAACAAGATTGAATTCTAGAACATCAGTTCTTGCTGCTGCCAATCCGATCTTTGGGCGTTACGACGATCTCAAGCAAATCAACTAACAAATCGAGCTACAGACGACCATTTTGTCAAGATTCGACTGTATATTTATAGTGAGAGACATAAATACTAACTAAAACAATGAGAGAATCGCCAAACATATCCTTAACCTCCACCAAGGAAAAATCAGCAAGGACACATAAAATGCTGACATCTCGAACGAACTGCTGAAGAAATATGTCAAATACGCCAAAGCTAAGGCTAATCCCAGACTATCGCAAACTGCTAGCTAAAAATTGCAAAATATCTATGTGGCTGACCGGCAAAAGGCCAAAGAGCATAAGAAACTCACTCAATCTAAGAATTCTATTCCAATTACTGTCAGACAACTGGAGGCTGTGATAAGATTGAGCTAGGCCTTAGCCAGAATGAAACTTAAAGCCGAAGTCACTACATAGTAAGTTGACTAGGCTCACTATCTGTTTGAACTTTCAACAATGAAGTCGATCGAGGGAAAATAATTTGGGTACAACGTTTCAGACAATGTTGGAGAAGAACTGCAGAAAATAGAGGAGGCGATTCGGAAAAGGGTATGCATTGGAAACCAGGTCTATACGGCCAAGCTAATTGACGAAATGCAGGAGAAGTACAACGGGAACAGTGTGATTTACGCGCTGAACAACATGGTTAAGAACGGCTAATTTAGATAAATAAAAGGCAAAAAGCAGCTGATTAGAGAACAATGATAGTTGATTCACATCTATATCTTTATCTTGAATTGATCTTATCAGGCTATTAACATTTACAACTGGATTTTATCAAGTATTATATCTCAAAAATTATATTAATATGCTAAAGATTTGTGATTAAATCAATAACTTTATTGAAATAGAAGAATTATTTCTTGGTTTAAAAATCTTGGCAAGATAAATTAGTTTTATTTGATTCGTCTTATTTTTCAATTATATTTTGCTTCTTACTTTTTAATATTATCATTATTATTTTTAATATAAAGATAGGTAATTATCAATATCTATCGATTTGACGTCGAGTTAGCTTATGAAATTTTCTCAAGTGAGAATTCAAAGCTATATTCGAACTGTATTTCTTAGGACAGTCATCAAATATACAAAAAATATCTTTTTTAAATTTTTTTTTGTATTTA
>Ga0194115_10006685_pt1 | contig 11628 bp, 15 predicted proteins | sample TA2MahsurfametaG_3_FD_148656 | JGI IMG/M metagenome (GOLD analysis project Ga0194115, IMG submission 148656) | Freshwater microbial communities from Lake Tanganyika, Tanzania - TA2015002 Mahale S4 surface | ecosystem: Environmental > Aquatic > Freshwater > Lake | place: Tanzania: Lake... | reverse complement strand
TGTCGAAACGAGGGTTGGCTTCTCGGCAGGCTGACGCCACTGCTGTTGCGGCCTGCAGGCGTGCGTGGGGATCTAGGATGGCGTTGATGTAACGGGCGAGCAGTTCAAAGTGTTTCTTAGACATGCTGTGGCTCCTATCGTTTATGATGTCTAATTATAGTGCGAATGGGAATTTTTGGTCAACCACCAAAATCCTGGGTTAAATCACGATGTTGGCGCGGGCCTCGGCCACAGAATACTGCGCATTGCCAAGATTGTTGGCCACGGTGGTGTTGGCGTTGACATCTACCAGTTGGGTATCGAGCTGGATGCCCACAGCGTTGAGCACCGCGATGTTGCGACCTTCTCGCATGCTAGCGATCACGGCCTGACCGGTGAGGTTCGTGATGTTGGCTATGTTTTCAAAAAACTGTGCGGCACCACCTTCGCTCACGTCCAGACCTATGTCATGCAGCTGGCTGGCCAAGCCCAGTGCGGTGCTTACGGAATTGGCCACTAGGTTGGCGTTGGCTACATCATTAACGACATTGCCTATGTCGATGCCCGCGGCCGTGCAGTTATCCACATTAAGCACCAATTGTTGGGCGCAGGCATTGGCAGCATCATTAGCCTGGTTCACCAGATTAGCATAGGTGGTAGCGATGTTGCTGATGTACGAATTGGCCACAGCGATCAAGCCTGTGCCTGCCGTGCTGAATGCCAAATCCACATCACCAAAGGTCTGTGGTCCGGCATAATGGGTGGTATTGGGTATGGTGGTGGAGTTGGCCACATTACCGCCTGAACTATAGGCGCCGGTGAGAGCATAGCTCATCAGGGTATAGATCCCGTTTACAGCACTGCCACTGCTGCCACCGTTCGCGGTGAGTGGAGTCAGCGCACCCAGATTGGCCAGTTCGGTGACTACTGTCGTGACCACAGGCAGTTCTGAGTTCACCGTGGCTCCAGCAGCTATGCCTATGATGTCATTGGTGGTTACTGTGTTGCCTGGACCAGTACCTGTGGCCAAGGTGTTGCCCACGAAATCCGTGACCACCGTGGGTATGGGTGTGGCCAGGGCGTTGATGAGATCGAGATCTTTATTGCTCTCGAGATTGCTCACTGCCTCGCTCACGCCCGGTAAGTCGGCACGGAAGATGTCTTTGACCTGGCGCAGGCTGCGGCTCAGGGCTTGGTTGGCCAGTGCTTGATCTGGGGGGATGATTTTTTTCAGCGTGTTGTAGGTGGTCATACCACGGCCTCCACTGGCGGTAGTCCCAATCTAGCACGCACTATGGGATCGTCTCCGGTGTAGGCCGGAGCTCGGGGATCTACCAGGAATCGTTCTAGATTGGTGTTCACGGCACCTGACGCACTGGCATAGATACCACGGAGCCCGTCTGGCGTGGGCATGGTCAAACTAGGGAAACTATTGGGCAATATCTTCACAGGATTGAGCAGATCGGCCATGTTATTGATACCCGGAGTCCTTACCCCCAGCACGTTCTTGACCTGTGCAAGCTCCGAACCAGTGATCTGGGTCATGCCTTGATAGAGAGCGCGGTTGGCCGAGTCAGATATGTTGGGCAGGCCGCCCCGAGCCAGATTCGTTATGGCTGCTGTGTCCACACCGGCCTGTCGGAGGGCTGTTTCTACTCCCGGCACAAGGCCACCCACTGATGCCAGTTGTCCTACCAAAGCGGAGGGACTGCCCAGGTTCGGCAGATTGTTCATGTTGATGAGATTTCCTAGATTTCCTAGATCTCCACCCAAGGCACCAAATGCTTCTGATACCTGGCTGAAACCACCGGTGATGAGATTGTCCATGCCTCCAGTGACGGGACCGAAGGTAGTAGAAATACCGCTGAGATTAAGACCGCTGTTCACGAACTGATTGGCCTGGCCCACAAAGCCTTGTGCAGAATTGAAGATCTGGCCAAATCGGGTGAGATCTCCTGATCCCATGATGCCTGATGCAGTCTGCGAGATAAGACCCGTGAATCCTCCACCAAATCCACCGCCCGGAGCTAACACATTGAGAGCGCTCGAAAACCCGCCTGGTATGGCATTGGTCAGCGCTGGAAAGATATCTGCGCCCAGGGTCTGCAGACTGGATAAAGTACCACCGCCTAAAATACCCGAAGCCGAGCTGACAATGTCGCTAAACTGTCCTGCGATGGGCAGAGCGTTGAAACTGTCCAGGGCGCTGGTGAGAGCCGAACTCACTCCTAGACTTGATCCTAACCCTGCTATGGCACCGGCACCCGGCAGGAGCCCTGCGCCGGCTATGCTCATCACTGCACTGAGTGGACCTCCACAACTCATGTCATGACCCTATGATCACGTCGGAACTACCTGTGGCCACCGCGGTACAGCTGGCCAATTTAGAGCCCACAAAAGCCGCGGGTCTGCCATTTATGATGACCGAAGAGCTGCCTGTCACGATAGGTGCTGTGTGTGTGCCACATCTCCGACGTGCAGGAATCAGATGGGGAACAGAGGTATCGCCGATCCTGGCCGCACCTCTTCCATTTATCACCACATCCGTGCTGCCGGTGGCAATCACGTAGGGACTGCAGTGGGGTATTCCGGCATCACCTTGTCTTGCCGCTGCGGGCATGTTCTATCTCCATCAATCTCTCAAATCGTGGCACCCAGGCATCAATCTCATCGTGTTGGGCCTGGGTATGTGGGCCGGGCGGGATTTCGGGACGGAACTCTATCACATGATCAAATACAGCAGGTATGTCTTCATATCTGGTGTATTCATGCAGCTGGCCCGAGATCATGATCACGAACCTGTGCGACATGCTAGCCAGTTATGATAGACTTTCGCACAGGTGCGATGCCCGTGGTGGCCTGTATCCAACTGTCGCGCACGTCATCGCGGGTGTCCGCGATCATGGCCCAACTCGCAGTATTTAGCCGCACATTTCGGTCCTGGTTTGAGCTGAACAGCGCCGGCATCATCTGTAGCCCTTGGGGACTCAGCACAGTGAGTATGGGATTCTGGACGATCATGTGATCCTGCTCGATCACCAGGATCTTGGCCACAAGCTCTTCACCTGTGATCAGTTTGAAAGTGTAGATTTCGTCGGTTTTGAGATTCATAGGGTCTGGTCTGCCAAAGAATTGCGCAGATCTATCTCAGACAGGATTTCTTCTGCGGTCATCTTACTTAGGCCGGTCCAGCCACCCTCCACGAATATCTTGCCATCCATGAAGATCTGCGGCACGGTGCGCAGACCCTGTTGCTGGACGAATTCCCGTGCTTCAGTATCTTGCTCGATGTTTATCTCACGGAACGGGATGTTTTTTGACTTGAGATAGTTCTTGGCGTTTACACAGTAAGGACATACAGTTTTTGAATAGATAGTGAGCATCAGAGTGATAATCCTGAGAGAGTATTAGAGTCTACATCTTGCTTAGTACCGCCCACCACATAAGATGAGATTTCTGTCTCTTGTGGTGCCACTTGCACCTCGGCCCCTGCGATCCATTTCTGGGTCCATGGTAAGGGATTGGAGCCGCCTCGGTATGGACCGTGTAAACCGATGGCGGTCATCCGCTTGTTAGCGATCCATTCGATGTAGTCCGACAGCAGTTGTTCGTTGAGTCCGATCATGCTGCCTGAACTGAAAAGATAGTGTGCCCATTGCTTTTCTTGATCTACAGCGTCTCGGAACATCTGGATCACTTCAATTTCACATTCTGTGCGGATACGTGCGAAATCCGGATCGTCTTGAGGTAACAGTTTCAGCAATTGCTGGGTGCTGGCCAGATGCACGTTTTCATCTCTGGCTATGAACTTGATGATCTTAGCGTTACCCTCCATCTTCTTGAGCTCTGCGAACGCCCAGGAGCACGCAAAACTAACATAGAACCTGATGCCCTCGAGAACGTTAACCGAGGCCAGGCACAACCACAGCTTTTTCTTAAGTTCATATTGATCGATCTCCATGGTCTTACCATTCACGTCGTGAGAGCCTGTACCCAGCAGCTGGTACCATGTACTATACTCAATAAGATCATCGTAGTATCTGGAGATGTCTTGACCGCAGGCCACGATCTCTTCCACATCCAACATCTCATCAAACACACGACCCGGATCGGAATACACGTTGCGTATGATATGTGTGTATGATCGGCTGTGGATGGTTTCTGAAAACGCCCAGGTTTCGATCCAGGTCTCCAGTTCGGGCAGGCTCACCAATGGCAAGAATGCGAGATTGGGACTGCGGCCTTGCACGGAATCTAACAGGATCTGGCGCTTGAGATTGGCGGTGAATATGTGCCGTTCCCAGTCTGTGAGATCCTTGAAGTCCTTGGCATCACGGAGCACGTCTACTTCCTCGGGGCGCCAGAAGAATCCCAACTGTTTGTCGGTGAGTTTGTCGAACTGCCGATACTTCAAGGTATCATATCGTTGCATGCCCACACCACCTTGGGGGTCCAGGAAGGCCAGGCTGGTGGTGTGATTTCGGTTCTTGCGGAGGTTCAATACTGTCATGAATCGGGTCTCTTTGGTTATATTTTGCAGCTATCACAGGAATCATCGTCCATCTGGAGGCTGATATCAACATTTTCTATGATAACAGATTTTTGGCTCATCCGGTCAACATCAATCTCTCCGGATCCATCGTACGTGTTGAAATAGTATAATTGCTTGAGACCGTATTTGTAACACATGATCAGATGTTTCAGCATCTCCGACATTGGGATCTTTTCATCTTCGTAGTGTTGTGGATTGTATGATGTGTTTACTGAGATACCCTGATCGATGTATTTTTGCAACACGGCCATGATGTTGAGATATCCTTCAGGACTCTTTTGGTTCCATAACAGCTCATATCGGTTCTTCAGTCGTCGGTATTCTGGCACCACTTGCTTGAGCACACCGTCCTTGCTCTGTTTCACGCTCACATATGAGCGTGGTGGTTCCACGCCGTTCGTAGAGTTTGATATCTGTGCCGAGGTTTCTGCGGGCATCAGAGCCATCAGGGTGGAATTACGGATGCCATGCTCGCGCAACCGCGTACGGAGACCGTCCCAGCCTACGCAATCTTGCGGTGGTACCAACTCATCCACTTCTCGCTTGTAGGTATCTACCGGCAGTATGCCATCATGATACCGTGTTTCCGAGCTTTTGGGGCAGGCTCCTCGCTCTGCGGCCAGATCAACCGACGCTTTGATCAGATAGTATGACCAGTGCTGGGCCCAGCGATCTACCACGGGCAGGGCGCGAGGATCTGTGTAGGAGAGATCATTCTTGGCCAGCCAGTAGGCAAGATTGATGATGCCCACGCCCAAAGGCCTGCGATTTTCCGTGGCGATCTGTGCGGCCAAGATAGGATAGTTTTGATAGCTCAAGAGGGCATCCAAGCCACGCACGGCCAGGGTGCAGGCTCGCTCCATGTCTTCGGGATCGCGGAACACACCCCAATTGATGGCGCTCAAGGTGCACAGCGCGATCTCTCCGTTGGGATCGTTCACATCGTTCAAGGGCCGTGTGGGCAGATTAATCTCACAGCAGAGATTGCTTTGCCGTATGGGTGCTACTTCGGATCGGAAGCTACCGTGGCTGTTGGCATGGTCCACGTTCATGAGATAGATCCTGCCTGTGTCCTTGCGCTCCTGGAGGAACGCAGTGAACAGCTCTATGGCTTTGATTTTCTTTTTACGGATACGAGTGTTGCGCTCTGCGGCCTCATACAGCTCACGGAAACGATCCACATCAGTGAAGAATGCATCGTACATCTCGGGCACATCGTGTGGCGAGAACAGGGTGATATCCGCATTGGCCAAGAGCCGCTCGTACATGACCTTGTTGAACTGCACACCATAGTCCATGTGGCGCACGCGATTGTCCTCGGTGCCTTTGTTGTTTTTCAGCACCAGGAGATCTTCCACTTCCAGATGCCATAAGGGGTAGTATAGCGTGGCAGCACCGTTACGAACGCCGCCTTGGCTGCATGATCGCGTGGCGGCCTGGAACATCTTGTAGAACGGTACCACGCCGGTGTGATAAGCATCACCGTTGCGGATGGGCGAGCCCAGGGCGCGGATGCGACCGGCACCGATGCCGATGCCCGCCTTCTGGCTCACGTATTTCACTATGCTGGAGGCAGTAGCGTTGATCGAGTCTAGGCTGTCTCCGGTTTCGATCAGCACACACGACGAGAACTGCCGCATGGGTGTGCGCACACCAGCCATCACAGGGGTTGGCAATGACACCTGGTGCGTAGAGATAGCATCATAGTAGTCGCGCACCCACATCATGCGGCTTTCACGGGGGTATTGGCTGAACAGAGTGGCCGCGATCAGCACGTAGGCCATCTGTGGGGTCTCGAAAATCTCTTTGGTCACACGATTCTGCACCAGATACTTGCCTCGGAACTGCTCCATGGCCGCGTAGGTCAGCTCTTCGTCGCGATCATGTCGTATGAATCCATTGATGCGATCCCATTCGGTTTCAGTGTAGGCGGTGAGCAGTTCTGCGTCATAGAAGCCCGCGGCCACGTTCCTTCTCACCAGATCCAACACATGACAGGGTTGGAAATCTCCATAGACCTGTTTGCGCAGATGATAACAGATCAATCGGCCGGCCACGAACTGATAGTTGGGTGTTTCTTCGGATATGAGATCCGCTGCTGATTTGATCAGGGTCTCCTGTATGGCAGAAGTGGCTATGCCCGTGGAGAACTGTATGTGGCTCTTGATTTCCACTTCCGAAGCCGATACTCCGGTTATGCCTTCTGTGGCCCAGAACACCACGCGGTGTAGTTTTTCCAGATCCAACGGCTCTCGGCTGCCGTCTCTTTTTTGAACTTGTATTTGGGTCATGGTTTACCTTGTGTGATGGACGAACTCTGCGCTGTTTAAGGATCTATGCACCTGCTGTGCTTGAGATGGGATATTTACTATCTGGTCTGGGTGCCAATTCAGTATATATTTTCCCTGGTTCACCAGGACTAAATTGTCGTGGTCGGTCTGCGCCAACTGGCAATCTACGATTTCAAAGTGTTCTGTCATCATCACAGTATACAGCATGCCCAGGGCTCGCGCAAGATCACATAACCGATCTTGGGCCAGCAGCCGCCAAGGATCAGGCCAATCGGTATGATGTTCCCAGATTACAGTGCGCACGGTCACTGGTGCGGTATGCCACCACTGATTGATGGCGATCAAGGCCGGATCTAAAGGCAGATCGCGGCACCGATCTCTCAGCAGGTTCCATGCCTGGAGCCTGTTGGCGTAAGATTCTGACCACATCAGGCCAGATGCGAGATAGAATAGGTCAGCGTGCCACCGTTGGAGTCACCGGTATTGGTGGTGGTGTACTGCACGAGTATGTTGTTGCCGCTCTGCGCGGCGCTGAGCGTGACTCCTAGATCGGCGTTTTCCGTGAAATCATCGGTGTAGTTCAGGGTGCCCAGGCTTTCATCCGCATTGTAGGCCACCACCCTCAAGGAGCCATGCCGATATAGACCGCTGCGTTCGATGCTGTAGCTCATGGTGAAGCTCGTGCTCTGCTCTGCGCTCCAGGAGAAAATGGTTTCTGGCGAGGATTGATTGTCATCCAACACATAGGTACGGCCAGTGAGCCGGGCATATCTGCCCAGCTGGATCTGCGATCCTGTGGTCGTGATGCCACCCAAGATCTCCACTCTGGGGTAAACATTGGCATCTGCATCGCTGCGCTCAAACATATCACTCACCGATACATTGTTGTCGTTGCCCAGGGTGATCACTGGGGTGCCGGGGTTGGAAGTGAATTCATTACCCACCGCGTAGAACACGTTATAGGCCGAGATGTTCAAGCTGATGTCGTCATAGATGATGCCCTGTGCGTAGATATCATCGAACATGTTGTGCACCGCCCGGAATCCAGTGGCACCACCATTGATAGGTGTGCCGGTACCAAGGTTGATGCCCTGGAACAAGGTCAAGAACATGCTGTTGCTCACAGTCACCCCAGTGATCTCTTCATCGGTGCGCATGCCATAAGTGAGGCCAGTGAATCTGCATTTGTCGAACGTGATCTGATTGCAGACCAAGGCTGTGGTGCTGTTGAATCTCACGCCCGCTATGTTATCAGTGGCTAGATCAGTGGTTATGGATGCCTGTGTGAGCGGACCGCGGAAGTTCACCGAATCGAAATAGCACTGGGTGGCTGTCTCCACTAAGAATATGTCCGTGACAGGTACCGACTGGAAGGTCATGGAGGAGATCTCGATGTTGCGAGGTGATGTAGCACCGTTGTTGCCGATGTTCACGCCGGTCTGCTGCAGGCTGTCTCCAAAGCGAGCCACATAGGCCGAAAGGCTGGAGATATCTCCTGACGTATCCAGCTCTATGATGGTGCAGTCTGCGCCTTCACCCACGAGCTTGGCGTAAGTGGGGATGATGATGCTTTCAGTGACTTTGTAGGTACCAGCGGGGAAGTACAGCGCACGTCGTATCTGCGTGTTGGTCTCCCGGCAGTAGAGCTGGAACAAGGCCCGGTTGATGGCTTCGGTATCATCGGCGATGCCGTTGCCCACAGCACCAAAGTCTCTCACATCAGCGAAATCATCCAGCTTGGCCTGCACGGTACGCACCACAGGATCACTAGGTGTGGGACCGGTCTGCGCCGCATAGCCCACCGCGATGTCCTCATAGGTATAGGAACTCACCACAGTGATGTCTGAGAATTCGGTGAGTATCTCAGTGTTGCCGATCACGGGCGCACCTTCGGCCAGGGTGCCGTTGCCTATGAACAGCCTGCGGCTGTCCGTGGCCCAACCCAGTTCTGCGCCTGCCAGCTGCGGCAGGTTCTCGGTGAGTCCTTTGCGATTGGTGATGCGGCTAACTTGTACTATGGCCATGTGGATATACCTATGTGATCAGGTATTTATGCATGGTTCAGGTAGTATTGCTCTACCCTGGCCCACCAACGATCGCACCACTGATCGAACTCCGCACCTTCTATCACCCATTCTTGATACTGGGGTTCAGTGATGACATTGCCTTGATCATCCACATCAGGCTTGGCGCACATCAAGATCACACCACGCTGTATCCGGGTACCATGCACTTCGTTGTGCGCTTCTGCGTAGGCCGCTAGCTGCAGGAAATAGTCCTCGATCCATTCCGTGCGTTTGGGTCGGTTGGTCTGCTTGAAATCCATGATGGCTTCTGAGCCTTCATGCAAGCCCACGCAGTCCGTGGTACCTGCATAGATTGAGGGAAAATACAAGGGCACTTCTGTGCCCCAGAACTCTGTGACCTTGCCAAGCCCTTGATCGATCACGGTCTGGGCCATGGCATGGCTGGGCCAGGAGAAAGGATTGGTACCGCGATCTCGCTGTGTGCCGTTGATGACCCAATGCTCGAGATAACTGTGCATCCTGGTACCACGGTTGGCAGCTTCGGTGGTGATCTGCTGGGCCTTTTCCTGCCCTACGCGCCGTTTCCAGTTTTCCAGCGCGATGCGTTTTTCTGCAGGCCGGGTACGATCCAATATGGTGGTCACCGACGGAAGTTTGCGACCGTCGGGAGTGGCATAGAGCCGTTGCCCATCCTGGTTCTCCCTGGCGAGAGGAGCATACTGGTACTTCGGTGTGATCAAACTCGGAATGATTCGCCGCAGCCGCAGCGATCCCGTTCGTTGGGGTTGATAAACTCGAATCCTTCGTTGAGGCCCTTTTTCTGATAGTCCAGGGTCATGCCCGAGAGATAGGGTCTGTGTTTGGGATCCATGTACACCCGCACGCCATTCACATCATGATGTTCCACACAACGCTCTGAGCCCTGCTCATGATCCACGAACTCCAGCACATAGGCCAGTCCCGAACAGCCAGTGGTCCTCACGCCCACACGCACCCCTAGGCCACGGCCGCGCCGTTGCAGATGGCTCTGTATCTTGGCTGCCGCTGTGTCAGTGACTGATATCATGCATCGGCCCTTGCTTCTTTTTTCTTTCGGTAATCTTCTATCGCAGCGCGAATCGAATCTTCCGCTAAAATTGAACAGTGAATTTTCACCAGTTACGGGGGGAGAGCAAGTTCACTGGCAATCGCAGTGTTCTTAATCTCCCCGGCCTCCTCTAATGTTTTGCCTTTGACCCATTCGGTCACAAGGCTGCTTGATGCAATAGCCGATCCGCAGCCATAGGTTTTGAACTTGGCATCGATGATCGTGTCAGTTTCAGGATCGACTTTGATTTGGAGTTTTAGGACGTCACCTAATTCAGCCGCACGCTGGGGCACCGACTAAGCCGGTCCCAACGTGCGTATCCTCCTTGTCAAATGATCCCATATTCCTGGGATTTTCAAAATGGTTTATGACTTTGTCGCTATAAGCCATATCATGCCTCCTTTAAATGTCTAATGTGAGCACCTTTTAATTGTACAATATCATCTATGATAATGTCAACACCTAATTGTTTGACAGTGGACTCCCAATATCTAAAAATTTTGAATCCTCTCTTGATTGCTTTATTTGTATCTTTGCAGTCTTTATTTAAGTATTTTTCTTCTCTGTGCCAGTAATCACCATCATATTCTACGATAAGATTGAGAGAAGGTATGTAAAAATCATACACTCTATGATAATTTGGTACTGTAAACTGATGGACCACTTCTCCAACCGCTTCTCTGAGCCGCGCAAGTAATTCTAGTTCTCCTTGAGAGGTCGACGATGAATAGACTCCATCCTTCAAATTTTGGATTTTTGCAGCACGGCATTTTTTTATCACTTCTTCTGAATGTTTTCGACCCCACATACCGTTTTTCTCTCCAGGATGCGATAACGATCCGGTCCTTTTACGGCGTGTATTAACACCACCACCCCAGTTAGGGTTTGCCGGCCCAGACCACTTTGCACTTTGGTCTGGATTCGCTATTCCCCGATTCCATCCCCAACCTTTTGACAATCCAGACAGATTCATCTTCGTGGCTTTGAATTCCTCTGTCATTTTCAGTCCCTTGTTCCAGGCAGAATGTCCAGGTCGATTGCGAGGATTCTTGCAGGGCTGCGAACAATAGTCGATCATGCGTGGTTTGGTAAAGAATTCCTCGCCACAATACAAACAATTTTTCTTGATTCCATACTTGCTTTTCATGCAAGTATTTATGATTGGAGCCCCAGCCTGTGGAGTTTAGCCGATGTCAATGGCTCTTTTGGCCATCGAATCAACGGTTTTCCGGGCTTGGTCCACGGTCATGGTGGTGGGTACCACGTCTGATCCCTGGAACAGTATGTTGGGGCCTTCGATCCTGGCGATCACTGCATTGAGTGGTGGTTGTGCTGCGAGTTCGGCCAGGCGATCTGCTGTGACGCTGATGCCCATGTTTGAGGCCAGTTTGAGGAATGCATCTGTGCTGATGGTGCGCTCAGCATCGGTGTCTTCCGCGCGCCCCAGCAGGAACTGTGCCAGGGCAGTGAGCTTGATCTGATCACTGTCAGCCGCGGCCACTTCACGGATCAGCATTATCTGCGCTCGCGGCCCAGACCCACTGACACTTCTTCCTCTTCTTCCTCTTCACCCTCAGGGGGCAGATTGGCATCAAGGCTGAGATCGGGTTCTGCTTCTCCTGGTGCGGGTGCGGCGGCTGTGATGTCTGCCTGGCCAGGTACCACGGGTGCCTGTCCCGTGAGCACTCCCTG
>Ga0194115_10006683_pt1 | contig 11631 bp, 4 predicted proteins | sample TA2MahsurfametaG_3_FD_148656 | JGI IMG/M metagenome (GOLD analysis project Ga0194115, IMG submission 148656) | Freshwater microbial communities from Lake Tanganyika, Tanzania - TA2015002 Mahale S4 surface | ecosystem: Environmental > Aquatic > Freshwater > Lake | place: Tanzania: Lake Tanganyika... | reverse complement strand
CAAATCGAATATTTTTTAATATGAAATCGAATTTTTTTCAAAAACTTGTTATGTTTTTGAATAATAACTCATTTTAAGTTTTTTTAAAAATATCAAAGAAGATATTCATTTTGTCAATAAAGACAAAATAAAAGTATCAAGCGAGATCTATTTTTATCCTATGATATTTTTAATTAATGATATTTTTTATAATATTAATTCAAATCATCTATGGCTTTATAAGCACCAATAATAAAAACTGTAATCTTTGGATTCGCAATACGACTAATCATTATACTCTTATTCTCAAGGTTCTAAAATATCCAATAACATTCTTTGGTATTTACAGATATAGATTACAAGGTATACTCAGATGCGACTCTATATGAATCACCCTATGAGAGGCATACCTATAGATATTCACCAATAATTTCATATCTTATGGCATTCAATTATAGTCATCATGAATCTATAGGCAAAATAATCTTTGCATTATTCGATTGTGTAGCTATGGTATTTTTGTATAAAATTCTGAAAAGATATAATTCTGAATCCAACAAAAAATATAGTTAGAGAAGTGCATTAGTCATCACTAAAATATATGCTTATAATCCTTTATTCATATATTTGACGGCACGAGGCAGCTGCTAAAGTATCACTTTAGCCTTTATGTATGCTTTTTGGTATTATTATTTCGGTGGGTCAGCCTCAGGAAATTTTACCTTTATGAAATTAAAAAATGAAAAAGTGGATAGTTTGCAGCCTGAACAATGGAAAAGATTATTATCGTATGTCATTTATGGTCTTTGGGTTCATATACGTGTTTACCCAATCATATTTTTGCCAATCATACTTGCACACGAATATCATGTTTATGGTAAATCAAAATCAGGTTTGATCAAACAAATAATACAAATAGGTCTTATAGGAGGTGGAGTATTCGTACTTTTGGCTTTAATATTTTACTTAAAGTACGGATATAGTTTCTTGGAAAACACTTACTTATATCACCTAACCAGAAAAGATAACAGACACTCCTTCTCACCGTACTTCTATTAAATGTATCTCAATTATGACGTATCATCCTTTTCAAAATCATTTATAAGAAATATTCCTTTCCTGTACATAATCCTGTCATTATCATCAAGACAAGTTCATGTATATAGTATGTTTGCCCTGCAATTTCTGCTTACTTATGCTTTTGTTTCGTTTAACTCTGTGATTACGCTTCAATATTACATGTGGGTCTTTGGCTCTATTCTACTAGTTTTGCCTGAAAGCATACTTTTCATTCAAGAAAGATACAGAATGGCTGTGGGACTTTCTCTGCAGTATATGTTCCCAATTTTGATTTGGATATGGCTTTCAATAAGATTGGAAAGCAATGGTGAAAACTATCTGCATACTATGTGGGTTGCGACTTTGTTTCAGGTTTTCTTCCAAATTTGGGTGGTAAAAAGTTTCATGCAGACAGTTAAGTTATATAATCCTCTGTAATAAAAGAAATAGAAACTCTAAGCAGCTAAGAGAATGTTAACTGGAAAAGGAAAAAAAGATTGATATTGTATTGTAATCATTTTAATCAAATCCAATAGTTATAAAAAATATATCTAATCTTTCTTATATTCATTGAATTTATAAACTTTTAAAACTTATGAACGAGTAAGCATAAATCTTTTTAAAACAAGAAAAAGTTGAATCAGATCACGTGCAAAGAGGAGATATAATTATGCATGAAGGGTAAATATGGTAATGTGCTATCAAGAATATGAGTCTTTTTCTGAATATTGACTCGAGATAACAAAAATAAATAAAGGCAGTATAATACTTCAAATTGACTAAATTGTAATTGATTCCACATGAATGGAAGATGTAAAATCAGACTATATGTTTAAAGGGACAATAATTGGGTTTAGGACCGTTGCATAGTATCACACTGGAGGGAATGAAGAAGTTTGACGAGATGTAAATAATAAAAAGCGAGACTTAGAAAGGCAAAAAAGTGAATTACAAAGTGACATTGCTCGAAACGACCATAAAAAACAAATATCTTTTAATAGGCATTACTTTTTTATGATATTCTTGTATTATATGTAATTTTGCTTATATAATAATTTAAATGGCAAGGTAAAGCCAGAAGAAATTAGCATAATAATAAAAAATCAACGATGATATAAAATTTCTGCTTAGTAACATAAGGGCTCGCGAAAACGGTCTCATTTTTTTCCTACAGAGATTCACCGAGGATTCGATAGTAAAAACCAGATCTGAGCTATATCAAATATACAAGCAAGAATTCATATAAAAGCAAAAGATTTACACTAATCAGATAATGGAAATAGTTGAGAAGTTATCTTCTGACCAAGTTAGCAAAGAGATTCAACACTTGAGCCAAATTAAATCCTTTTGGCTGAAGCTAAAATCTATATTGAAGGTTACCTTGGAACGAGCTAACATACTTGGCCTGACTACTAACAATTTGGCGAGTAAATATGAGTAGATTCTTGGGATTATCAACGAAGCTCAATAAAAAAGTTATTAAATAAAATAGTTTGTCAAAGTCGAGAAACTGATCAAAAAAAGAACGATTGAAGCTTTGATAGCTACAAAAAGTGTATTATGCTAAAATATACTTGCACATAGTCGAAAGGATTAAAATAAAAATCGATCATAAACTTTCTTGAAAATCAATAGTAAGCCGATACAAAGCATCAATTTTTCACCCTTGCATTTCAAGGATGATTAGGATTTATAAAAAATTGGATAGTCTACTGAAGTAAAAGCCTTGAATAAGCTCAAATCTATGACCCGAGTAAGAAAAAAATAATCAAAAGTAAAAGGAAAAGGTTCAGTAAACAATCTCAAAAGGTATAGTTGTATTTTATTTAGAACTCAATCAGCTCTGATTCGATATGAAAATTCATTAGCCAGCGTGATGGAATTCAAAAATGATTTTAAGATAGATAAACAGAAACCCAAACAATAGCAAGAAAATCACTTATATGATGTGCTCTTTGACAGGAACATAGCGAATCACAAAAAGATAATAAAATATATACACAGTGTGAATAGGTTGTCTTCTTTCATGAAGAAAATTAAATAGAATAGTCAAAAACCAAGGCAAATTCAAACTCAAAAACGATACAACAAAGGAGCTAGAGAATTCAAAGATATTCGCTAACTCAAAGAGCTTATAAAGAATTAAACCCGCGATGATATTATGAACAAAAAATAAAAGGGTAAGTTAATGAGACCAAAAACATCCAAACAGAGAAAAGTATTGATTCCTAAACTATCAAACACGAAATAAATAAGAAACACTTAAGTACTATACGCATGATTCATTTTTTTATAATATTTGTATTTGTATTTTTATAAATAAAGCATATCTATCAATCAATTGCAACTCTTAGCCAACTTTATCCATTCATCAATTTATTTCTATTTTTATTGACGTTCGCCATCGTTGGCTATCTTTCCGAATATCTCTTATACTATGTATTAGGTTGATAATGATGCTTTTTAAAGGGTGTGTTTTTTAGCATTTTATTCGTATTTTTTATAGTCGCCCAGGAAGAAGCTTGCGATTACGTTATCAAGTGGGTCTTAAGGTTCTGGTGTCAGGATAAGTCCATAAACACAGTCTATTATCTGTCTAAAAGTGATTGCTGGGCTATAATTTCTATCAAAAACTGAATGGCAGATTCTACCTTGAGAATTCATGTTACAATGATAAATAGGAGTTATGAATCTGACTTAAGGAGCTTTGAATGGATAGTCTCCTGGGAACTGAGCATATAGTAAGAATAGTCCATTCTCATAAGGGGTCTATTTAGGTCCCAAAAGTAATATTTTCCAGACATTGATATTCGCGCATGGGAATATAGCAACGAAAGGATGAGGATTTGCTGAATAATTCTGAATTTCCTTTGAAATACGTTTTAAAGAGCTACTTCCTGAGATTTTCTTTTCTTCTTCAGAGTTTTTCATCTTCTATATCATTTCTTTCGCTGAAATTCCTCCTTTAATCTCTGGCATTTTGAACTCATGAACATTATTGGGCAAATCGAAAGGTAAAGCTTTAGCTATTTGAACTCTTTGTTAAACAGACATTTTTTCAAATGTTTAATCAGTCTTTCTAGCTCTTACACTTAACACAGTTTATTGTTCAAAAAGCTTCAAACTATCCTAAAGATTTCTAGTCAAATAGCATCTTCCTCCTGAAGCCTTTGAGATGACCTTGAGACCTTAACAGTTAGCTCCAACAGCGAATGAATCTATAACGATGTTATGTTTTATCAATAGTTCAGTAGCTACTTCAATGGAATTCGTTGAGCCTGTATCTTCTCCATCAGTAAGTGCAACTATACGCAACAAACAATCAGGATATCTTTTTTTAAAGTTGTTTAAAGAAATAACTGCTTTCACTATAGCGTCGTACATCAATGTAGATCCTCGAGGGGCGGCTTTGGCAATCAGTCGATTGAAATCATATATGGCTTAAGTAAAGTCACATTGATTTTCTATGTTATGGTCAAAGAAGAAGAGAGAAACCACATGCTAAAAGTTATAAGCGATAGTTCTAAAGGCAAAAGCCTCGAAGAATGATTTAACAGCTCCTATTCTTTTGAGGTCTGGCTCATTAAAGAATCCTTGTCCCATAGATCCTGAAATATCGAACAAAATGGCTATAGCTTATTTCGGCTAACGAGTAATAACAGGTTTTAAACAAGTTATGTCGATAACTTATTCAACATTTTAGCTCTGTACGTTAGCACTCATCAAATCAAAGTTAACAGCCTCTTCAGTTCCATTCAAAACGTTGAAAATGTTGTAAGGCCTTGCAATATCTTTATTTTTGCTCACAAACACTCTGTATTTGTCTTATTTATTCTTCAAAAGCAAATAAACAGTGGCCTTGTTTTTTATTTAAAGCGGTTTGTGTACTTTTAATTCTGGATAGTTTTAAAGTTTCTATCTGTATTATTCGACTTTTCCATATTTTGAAGCTGCATATTGAGGGTGTTGAGGTTTGAAGTTATGCCAAAAGATTGTATTTGTTCCTAAGTTATCTATTTGGTTTCTTAAAAATTGACTGAAGTACTAATCGAATTATTTTGGCAAGAAGACGTTTTATGCTGAAGGTTTTTTCAATAAAGGATAAGTGAATCCTTTTTTGATTTGTTATAAGAAGGCTTATTTGTCAACGACTACGATCTTTTTATTATCAAGTTTGATGAAACAAGGTTGACGAATAGGTCCCATCGTAAATTAACAATTTCTCTGAACTTAGACCATCTCAGACTATGACAATAATTCTTCATTAACTATGATCTTCAAAGCACTATCAAGGACGAATCCTACAAAGTCTCTAAATTTGCTAAAAAGCTCTTTATACTAAATTGTATCTAATACTGGGGTACATTGTTTGACATATTTTGATAATTATAACAGCAAACCTTCTTAAATGGCTATTCTATGGGCTTGACTGACAAAATTATTGTTGAATAAACATTTTAATCCAAAGGTTAATGCCATGTTTTCTGATAAGCTTCGAATGAAAGTAGTAAACTTAAGCTTATCATCTGCATTTAAATGGGCTGTCAGGGTCAATAAAGTGCTTCTAAATTAGTTGATACCTTCTTATGTCTGTTATCGAGTGTGTTTGATATCTTTATAGTAAAATTTATCAGCAAAAGTACTTGGAACTATGTTTCCGATCAGTTTGAATGAAACTTCAACAATAGAATTCTCAACTAATCCACAAGTTTTCAAGGGTTAAATGTCATTTAATAAGACTTTGCCTCCAAATTTTAAAATTTGATTTGCTGGGTGAAATCTCAATATTTAGAAGACTTTGTATTTCAAAGAATACAAAGTATTATCGAAATCTACTTCTATATTGTATTTCTAAGTATTAAAAGAGATTGTTATGTGATTGAGTTTTACGGCTGCTTCCTTAGGATCAACAGGTAGGTTATCAGTTGTAGATTCGGATAAGGTAAATATAACCCAGATTTATTAACTAAAGTCTATTTTAGAAAGAGGAAGACACAACAAATCAAGGTTATAAAGGTAGGGCTGACCATATTTGTTGTAAATTACAGCTTTTAAATTCTTCTAAAGACCCAGAGTCTCAACTATATGTTTGCTCAAGTCAAGGTAAGAGATAATGGCCAAGGGTTCAATAGGAATTTAGATGACTGATTTTCTGATTTGAGGGCAACAGGCTTTGATAGTGTGTTTGTTTGATGGATCTACTACAGGCAGTTTGAAATTGGTCAGATTTAGCAATGAAGACTTCATTACCAATTAGAGATCCTTTGATGGGTTGGGCTGGAGAACTGGAACTATCACGCTATTGTTTGAACTAACGCTTGGATTGTTGACCAAAGCAGGTAAAGAGATGTTATTGATCTGAGGTACATTTAAGGGCTGTACATTCTTTTTGTAGATCTTGACTTTTCCATCAGAGACGACATCAACCACTTCATCATCAGAAGCGAGCTAATAGTCATCATTATCCCTCATGATTATTTCTGAATCATTTTCTAACTCTTTCTTAGCGATTAACTTTTCTTTGATAGAGGTTCTCAATTCTTTGACAGTCTGGGCATTGAGAACAAACTTAAATTTGTTTCTAAAGGACTTGTCTTCTTCGTTGTACACTTATATAAAGTAAGGTTTTGATTGATTGGCTTGCATATTGTTTTTAATTGTTAATAAAATGTTATTTATCGCGAGTATTTATAGGATATCTAATATGAGTGATTCTGATAAGAGTAAATATTAATCAGAAATCAATAGATTCTAAATTGAAAATTTAATAAAAACAATAAAGAACTTTTTTGAAGTCAAAATATAGTAAATTTGATACAAAAAAGCATTTCCCATTATTTTTATGTATTTTAATAGTTTTCATAGTTTCTGATATATTTTTGTTATTATATAAATACAAAATATATGAATCATATTCTAGATTTAAATGGCAAGAAATATCTAATAAGACAGCAAAGTCAAAAGATAATAATATTTACTTTGCCGACCCTGACTGAAATATTCAAGTTCTATGCTTACTCAACTTCATCTTTTCTAAATCAAGACACCAAATAATTGCTTTTGATTCATAAAAATTAATTAAATATATTGAAACCAGCGATTTTACCCTTGCAATTGGTCGTCATTCAAAAAAGCTTCATAGAATGGGAGCCTAAAGCAGGAATATTGTTGAAAAATAAAATAATTTTTTATGGAGATCACATGATAGGATTTTATTAAAGGAACAGTTTGCTATAAAAATCGTGGCAAATTTAGATAGTTCAGTAGATCTAATAGATCAAGAGCAGTCGAGGTGATAATTATATAGCCATGAAAGTAAACAACCCAAGTAATACATTATTTATCTGGAATATCCATAATTTGACAATCAAACCCTCTCAAGAAGTCATCCTAACTGAAAACATCGTTCAATGGTAATTTCTCAATGATAAGATATTAGTCATTATGACAATGGGCGACTTCAGAATATATTATGAAGATAAAAACTCAAATCAGTTCAATTTATATCATTATTATGAGATGAGATATAGATCTTTTTGTTGGATCGAACCCATTTCTCCTGTCATTGAAAATAAATAATCTATAAATAGTGTTTTGTTCATGTAATCTAAAGGATCAGCCATCTTAGTATAGTTCTCGTAAATTGAAAAACGAACTAGATACTCAAAATTCAGATAGTTAGGCAAGCTGCAACTATCATACAAGAATATAAACATGAAAAGAATAAAATAAATATGGAGCGAAGACAATAAGTTGATAGCTATATGTGAGACCAAAAACAAGCATATCTTTTCATTCAACATCTCTTCTTAACTCAAGATCACGACTATGCATAACCATCAATAGATAATGGGATGTTTTGTTAGCTAAGTATACGCAAGAGAAAATCTAATACTGACCAAAGATAAAGATAAATGGAAATATTTTTAATACATTGATTAAGATCATTTTTAATCAAAAGATTAGATCATCTGTTAAAAGGCATTCATAGGCTCAGATAGTCAATAAATTATTTGTATCGATAAACAGACTATCTTTATCCGAAGAAATAAATCCAATATTGGGGAGCCTATAGCATTCAAATATGCAGATGCCTCAAAAATACATGCAATTGGTATAGAGAACAAATAATATTATTTTGTGTTAGGGATTCGTTTTTACAAATTGTCTGAAAGTGGAATGTCTTCCGTAGGATTTTCGATTAGAAATGAAAAAGCTAGTCTTTATGAAGTGAATACACACTTTCAGACTTTACAATATAAGATCGGGGATCAATATATGCTCATGAAATATAAGATTTTAAATGGCAAAGTAACAGTTTCATCAATAAAATCAAGTAATCATGTCTGTCACTGTTTGAAAAATGGAAACTGGCTGTAAGAGTGCCCTGAAGAAATACGTTTAGGCATTGGAGATAAATTACTCACATCATTTTCAATATCAAAAATACTAAAAATGTTAGATAGCAGTGATAAAAATTTTAAATACAGCATTCAATCGATAGAAAATAACGGAATAGCCCTTCTGATCAAGAATTATGTATTCTTCTTACAACTTGTCGATGATGAAAAAGGATGCTAACTCGTTCTTTTGAAAAGGTCAAATAATTTGCTATTCAAAAGATTTAGCAACTTTGCCCAGAATATAAAGCTAATCGAACCTAACAAGATGATATTTTGGGTAGGAAACACACTCAAACGAGTCAATATCAATATCAACAGAAATACCATGAGTGATCCATATAGTCTTCCTGAGACGCTTCTCAGCAAACAATTATAAATACAAAAAGTGAATCCGCCTCACCATCCTAAGTTATTGGTCTGTCTTTTGTAAAATAATAAAATATAGCTTTTGCTTCATGTTTTGCATCAGATTTATGAATGGTTTTGTTCTAATGCTTCGATCAATGTTATATTCAACAAGCTCAATATGTAATTTTTCAAAGAATGTCTGGCTGTATAAAATATTGAGAATAATATCAGTAGATTTTCGTAAAAAAAGACTCAAGATTAAATATAATTCTTAGATAAGTTTTCAAAGGCTTTGTTGTAGAATTTATAAGGGATTCAATTGAAATAAAATAACTCTTTATACTTTGAAACTATTCTATCCTCACTGAAAAATGCTTTATAAAATAAGAAAAACATGGATGAGTTTTCGCAAACCTTACTCATACTCTCTAAAACTCCCTTCAAGCCGAAAAGATATAACTCTATGCAAATAAGTCTTCTTTCGAATTGTATCAATAAAGAATAAGCACTTGTTGAGCTAAGAAAAGATGTGAAATTGAACTGGGATTTCATGAAACAATATAGTATACCGTTTTGGTATGATAATAAGGAGCAAATCAAACAAATGATTTAAGAGATTGCTGGAAATTAGTATAGAATCAAAAAAGAACCTTTTGATTGCCTTTTTTGGTATGTTTTCATTGGGAAAAAATCATTGATAGGAACTTTGTTCAAGAATCACAAAACTGACTCAAAGGAACATGAGGCAATTACAAACTTTTTGCAAAGAGATTTCACCCAAGCAAAAGACAGTGCAGCTGCAGTAAAAAACGCATATGTTTTATTCGACAAAAAGAGATATTTACATGCCATGGCCTTTTTTATCTTAGGAAACAGCATCGATGACTGCATTCGTATATGTCTGGACAGATTAAAAGATATTAATTTAGCTTACTTATTCATTTTGTTTTTCAAGGATGCGAAAACTGATTACTTTCAATCATAAATAAAAAAAGGAGATTTATGGATGAACTATCTTTTCAATAAGTTATCGGGAAAATACATACTTGCGTATAATTCTTTATTCCAAAAATATGAAACTAATGAATGGTCTTATTAGCTATAAATATGCGGGTTTCATCCATATCTTTATTAATTCGCTTTTAAAATGAAAAATTCAATCGGTGTCAAAAGATAACTATAGGCCCAGAATTATGCTAAAAACAATGCTTCTACAGATATTTTTGCAGATTTTTATGAGTAATAAACGAAAGTATAAGTTTCTGATAAAGTATAAATAGTTTCATTGGTCGATGATTATGAATCCTTAAGAGAACAGTCTGTTTCGTATTATCTTAAGCAAGGATTTCCACTCTTAGGACTTATATAAGATAGCTAAAACACACAATGTCTAGAAAGCTATAACTTCCATAAATATAAAATCAATGGTGAGGTGGATAGTTCTTTAGAAAAGATTATAATTGGACTTGATGACAAAATAAATATCATTCAATCTTATCTTTCTCAGTCTAAAATCATTTAAATTCTAGAATATGTCAGACAAATGTGTTTCTCTTATCAAAAAATATCCAAAAATTTGCATTTAAACATAGTAGCTCAGACTTAAAAGTACTATGTTGGATAGTGGCTTCATCTAGGATACTATCTAGAACTCATTAAACAATTATTGATCAAATCGAAATAAAAATTTAACGAGTTTGCTTCTTAATTTTAAGATTTAATCAAAAAATTGAAGGAATATGTGATATTAAGCAAAATAATATCCTCTTTGATGCTGAATACATATGAATATTTGTATGACTTATTGCTAGATCTGAAAGGCAAACCTGAATAGTAATCATAATAGTCATAGAAAATATGGCCCAAACTGAAAAAGAAATATGATTCTCTGAGTGAGATTAAATATCAAAAACATATTAAATAGATGGATGATTTTGAGCATGCATTTACCAAAGCCAAAAGGAAAAATTAATAGATAGAGCATCGTACTTACCTAGAACTAACAAGATAATAGGGTTCCATCCTATATTTTAGATTTCTAGTCACAAATTATTTGATTAATTAATGCAAAATAAGCTTGAATGACGAATTGGTTCCTATTAGAAACGAAATAGGCAATTGTATATAGAACTGGATCACTGCATCTTCCAAAAAAGATATCTATTATGAATATGACGTGTTAATCAAGCAAGGGACTCAGTATAAAATGAAGCTTAATTTCTTGAAAGATGTCTTTTAAGAAGATTTTGTGGCTTTTTATGACATTTTAGCCCTTGTATAGAACAAATATTTTGATGACGGAATTGTAATCATGAATAAAGAAGAATAACAAGCTGATTTACAAGGAATATAAGTATTTAGAAATAGACAAGACGGGATGAAGAGTTTCATTATCAACAGACATGAATCCAAAGGGCTTTAGTGTATAGTTATGTTCAAGAGAGGATTGAAGAAATTTTAAATCTGCGAAAACCTTATAAAGAGATAGAGGTCAAAAGATAATTTTTCATTGCTTCTATAAGATGGATTCAATACTAATTTGAATTATCCTGATCCAGAGGCCTATCGTAAATACAAAAATCCAAGTATCTTGCAAGAATCTCTCAATCATATTTTAGACTCAAAAGACTTGTATAATAGTAATAAATTTCCTAGATCTTTTGCCTCCTATAGCTAAAAAGATTATATAAGGCAAACAGATCCTACTTATTTAGATTATAATGAATTGAATTCTATATAGTGTCATCCTATATTGCCATTTTTCTTAATTGGTGGAAAATCGTATATATAGGTAGCTCATCTATCAAATTTAAAGAATTTTGATAGAATTAAATGTCCAAAC
>Ga0194115_10006677_pt1 | contig 11634 bp, 13 predicted proteins | sample TA2MahsurfametaG_3_FD_148656 | JGI IMG/M metagenome (GOLD analysis project Ga0194115, IMG submission 148656) | Freshwater microbial communities from Lake Tanganyika, Tanzania - TA2015002 Mahale S4 surface | ecosystem: Environmental > Aquatic > Freshwater > Lake | place: Tanzania: Lake... | reverse complement strand
AATATCATCTGCTTCATCTCCAACATTATTAACAACGTCATTTTTTTGTGGCGATACAAATACAACACAATCTTTACGCTTCTCAGCAATATTATCAATCAGATAATTAGCAATCTGTTCACCGTTTGTTCCGCCTTGTGAAACACCTGTTAAGAGCAGTGAAACATCAACATCTTCTGCCGAAGCAAATAGATCGTAGCCGTTAAGTATAATACCAGGAGATACGGTATTTTCGTCAGCTCCATCGCGTCCACCAATAAACGATATATATTTAGGCGATTCATTTGATGATGAAACGAGATCGATAGAAGATCCGCTTGCAGCATTAGGAAGATCTCTTGCAAACCATACAAAAGAGGATGTTTGATTAAGTAAAGTCTTGTAATAATTAGTAGAACCATCTTCTGTTTTTGCATCTGAAGCACGAGAAACAGCACGGAATACTTCTAAAACTGTTCCAGGAACACCTGTAAATTCTCCATCTTCGTCTGCAACAACAATGTGTAGTTCGTCTTTTGCCGATGAATTACCAAAATTAGTTTGATATTTAGAAGTACCTGGAGCTGCGTCAAAATTATTAAAATATTCCCATTTACGTACTATTGTTTGTACATTTGTATTTTGTGAGAGTTGGAAAACATCTTCAAAACCGATACTGAAGTGTGCATGAGGAGCAGTATTGGTAACAGAACTGTCTATAGAAGAGACCTTCATGTATTGAATGCCTACAACAGTGTTACCCGCTTCAATAATATCACCAACCTGTATCTTACTTCTTATCCCTTCGGCCCATGCATGAGCATTAGCTTGGACACCAGTATCATATGTAACTGTAACGTTTGCTGTGTTAGAACCAACAACAAATGCAGCACGTGTGCTAGCTATATTTGAATCAATAACTGTTTCTGTTCCGTTGTTTGCTAAATTATATGATAAAGAATAAGCATTTGGTGAATCACATACGGAAATCTTCAATGAGTTTCCAAGCTTACCAGGACACTTAGCAATAAAATGAACATCATTATCACTTCCTGAAAGAGGCCATGTTCGTGAATCATAATGATCTTCGTTCTTTACAACATACAATGCGTTTTCTGCAGAAGTATTATTATCTGCATCGGACCAGTTCGATACGGCAGCTATATTTGCAATAGCATTACGTGTTACAATGGCTGTGTTAGTTGATGTGGTATTAGCTGCACGAACAACAAATAATTTATTTCCATATGCAAGAAAATTTGCTGCAGTAAAAAATGTTTCTGCATTAAAATTATTAGGAGCAGCAAATCTTGTTACAAGATTTGATTCTGAATCAACTAGTACTCGTTCACCAACTGGACCCCAACGGAATACGCCTGCTATAGCTCCTTCTGTAGTGGATACTGCGGGGACGACGGTAGTAAGGTCAATTTCTGTTACGTTTACGCCAGGACTCACTTGAAATGGCATTTTTTTTCTCCCCTCTGAGGTTTTTTATTAGTAAAAGTTTAAATTTTCTAAGGTATTTATATTTTTGGGGATTCGAATTCTATCTTAAACCGTTTTCATATTTTGATAACATTCGTATATCATAGTCTTCATCGCCAGCAAATAACCAAGAATCATCATCTTTTTTAGAAGTTACTATCAATTCTTCTAACTGTTTACCTCTGTCTATTATTCCAAAAGGCATTAAATTTTCTTCTAAAGTTGTTTCAGTTTCCTCTTCTAATTTTTTTCTTAAATCTACACTTGTCAACTCTTTCACATAATTTTGTCCCATTGCCCAAGCAAACAATACACAACACATTACTAAATCATCATGCCCTTCTTCAGCTTGATAGCTTTCTCCAATATTTACAAATCGAAAAAGTTCATGAAGAATACGATCATCATTTATGATAAGTTTATCAGACTCAACTTGAGTTTTAAGATTCATACAGCCAACTCTTTTTACAGCTTTTGTTGTTCTCACACCAAACTTAGTATTAGGATTGAATCCCGGAGATATGATTTGGCCACTACGACCGTTTTGTATAGTTGACAAAATATTATCATATTCTAAATCATGATGTAAAATATTTACAACTTGTTCACCAATATCATTTGTTTCTACTAATACATAAGCATTATTATAATGTTTAGCTAACTGATGTATAATATTAGGATATAACATTGATGAAATCATATTATTTTTGAATGTAGCAACAACACGATATGGTAGTTCAGAAACATCAAAAACAATGAATGCAGAATAATCTCCTTCTACTCCTCTAGAAGTATCTACAACACAAAAATATTGACGTTCCAAAATAGGTTGTGTATATATTCTAGTATCTGGATTACTTAACATTGGTACAATGGAACGAAGTAATCTTAGTTTAGTTGGATTTATAAGTGTATGAGTTGAACCAACAAATTCACATTCAAACTCAACCCGAAATTGATCTTCTGAAGTATTTCTTATTGTTTCTTGTTTCCATTTTTCATCACGACCAGGCATCTGACTCCAATGAACTTCTATACGAGTATAGTCATTCTTTTTTTCTTCACTATCAATCCAAAGTTTATAAAACATATTTAAACCATTTGGTGTTGATGTAATTAGTACTTTTGAAGTTGTACCTGAAGAAATTGTAGGATATACTGATGCAAAGAAATCTTCTTGCAAATTATTATCAACAAACGCAAATTCATCAAGATACACTAAATTAAATGACCCGCCTCTTATAGCTGAAGAAGATGTAGCAGACGCAAGTATCTTTGAACCATTTTCTAATTCTATATTTCCTTTATTCCATTCAACTATTCCTTGTTGAATCCACTTAGGTAAATGTTCATATGCTAGTTGAATACGTGAAAGTATCTCACGTGCTTGTTGTAATTTATGAGCGAGAATAGCAATACTATAATTTTGGTGAAATAAAATATACCAAAGCATTACACCAACAATAGTAGTTGTTTTACCACATTGACGAGGCATCTTACATATCACAAAACGATCTTGTACAGCAGTTTCAACTATATTACGTTGATAATCATAAAGGTGAAAATTTACAAGACCTTTATCAATGTTAACTATCTTTACATATTTTTCTATAAAATGAACAGGATCTTTTGCTGATAGCATCCACTCATTTACTTGATTCAAATCCCAAGTAATTTTAACATTTGATCTTTTTAAATTTTGATTACCTAGATAAGACTCACTTATTTTGCTCATTTTGATTCTTTATTAACTGTTGAAGTTCAGCAGTGCTACCAACAAATAAATTATTATTTACAGTTGTAGGTGAATGATCAATACCCGTTAAGTCTTGTTTACGTTTTTGTAGTTCTAATAAATCTTTATTAGCATCTGAAACAGTTTTAAGTAAAGTTGCAACAACTTCATAAGCTCTAGGATGCTGAGACATTCCTGCTACAGAAACAATATCAACTAAAGCAGTTTGACCTTGTTCTATTGCTGCTATTAAATTCTTACGTGCAAATTCAAAGTCATCAATAACTTGATTTCCTTCATACTTCACATTATTTTGTGAAGAAGGAAGTGGTGTAATATCTAAAATATTTGCTATTGGATCATTAATCATTTGTCTGTAACCGTAACAATATATCCAAAATCATCGTCTGAATCAATTAAGTCAATTGAAACAGTTTGTTCACTATTCGAAGTTGGTGAACCGTTTGCTAGTAACCCTGGCCTTACATCTACACCAATCAAAGCACTATTCGATAAAGAATCATATAGAGTTGAATTAGCAAACTTTATAATTTTTGATTTTCTTATTGGACCTATAATATAAGTTTTCATCATAAAGTCCAAAGTCCAAATCACTGCTCTACGATTTAAAAAATCACCTTCATACCTATCATCACAACTTATTCTTTCTAAAATTACAGGAATATCGACTATGTAATTCATTTCTGGAATTATTTCAACTGTTGTAGTCCATTCAGGAGTAAAAAATGGTAAGATTTGTTCAACTATATTAGAACCTTCTTCATTATTTTTTGTTATAACTGATAATGTAAAGCTAATATCATATGGAACAGGATTATATTGAAAATTTAAACTTGTATTTGAAGTATCTTGTACAACTCTTTTTCCAATAGTATTTAACTTTCTGTTAGTAGCATATGAAAGAGAGGATATTTCAAAAGACATTCGTGGAAGAGTAATAGAAGGCATACGATTTAGATCAGGATCACCTATAGCTCTTGCTAAGATTTTATCTCTAGGTCCATAAGAAATTGGAACTTTAATAGAACTTTTCATACCAGAGATACTATCAACTCTATTTAAATAAATATCGTTAAATAATGTTCCAAATAAAGCAACATATTTTCTTAGTAAACCAAAATAATAAACATGACCAAACATTAATATGTTCCTTCACTGAAAGGATCACGTTCAGTAAAATCAATAATAGTATCTGCTAAAGTTTCTATTTGTTTATTGTCTGCTAAAACGTCATTTTCAAATTCATTACTATCGAAAGATTCAAGAAGTAGAGGATACTGATCTTCTGTTGTTATTATAAAATTATTTTCTGTCTTTATAGCATAAAGTTCTGTACTCATAGAAAAATTATCCATTAGCCTATCTACTTCGGGTAAACCTGTATTAAAATTTTCATTATTATATTCAAATAGTTCACATCGAAGATCATACATCTGTAATGATCCCATTTGGTAAAATACAGATTCATGTTCAACAAACCTTACTTCAAAAATTTTTTTATTAAGGGGGAAGTAAATTAAATCTCCTTCAAGGGGTCTATCTCTTAATAGATCACCTGTTAAAGTATCATTAGCAGCTCCAACTTCATTAGCAAAAGAACGAAAAGCTACTGTAAATGTTATTTGATCTCTTATTTCTAAATTAAATTTAGACAGAAAATCTCCATCTCCTTCAAACCCTTCAACATTTTTAACATACATTTCAATAGGTACAGCTAAATTATAACTTCTTAAAATATCTTCATTCAAGATAGAATCAACTACACCAGTACTTCTAGGTAAGTATACAACATCTAAACCATAAATTTTTATAGACTCAATAATCAAATCTTCTAAAAGAGTTTGTTCATTACTGTTAGAAAAGTTATTGAAAAAAAAGCTTGTAGCCATGTCATCCTATCATATCAGCAACTGGTAATGAATAATTTAATATCATATCTTCTTCCATCTTAGCTATTTCGTCTTTAGCATCATTCATGATCTTTTCACCATTAAATTGAACACCACCTGGAAGCTGCATACCTATAAACTTAGATAAATTTGAACCCCATTGATACTTAATCTTTTGTATTGTATAGTTCTGTAACCAACGATCTGACCAAACATCAGCAAAAGTATCTGGATCAAGTATTTCATAAGCTTCAACAACTAAAAAATCACCTGTGTTATAATTTTCCCACTTTGTATCAATAAATAATTTATTACGATGTCGACTATATCTTATTGGTTTTTGTCCAACCAAAAATTCAGAAATAAGAGCAAGATGCTGCATTGTCATATAATATGGAATCATTGAATATGCAGTTAGAGTGTAAAGATCATTCAATGCTATTTGATATCTTATATTAAATAAATCATCAGATCTAATAGAAGGATCACCAATAGGAAAAACTCTTACTGTACCAATTATGTTTTCAGGTAATGTAATAAATTTATTATTTTTATCTGTATCTGTTACTTGGTGTTTATAGTAGATTTTTTCAGTACCATCGAAATGATAATCCCAGTAATAACGAAGACTCTCATCAATACGATCTTCTACTTGATCATCGTCGACGTTAATTTCTATAACTGGCTTACCTAAAGCTCTTAAACAATATTGTTTAAACTGTTCTCGTGAAGTTGGTACGGACATATATCCTCCTTTATAATATATTTAGGCTATACGTGTACCACTTGCATTAAACACTCTAAAGGCTGTATTTTGGGTTGTATTGTCCGCAAAAGTTAAAGTATCATTTACATTTATTTTTATTACAGTTGAATTTGCAAAAAAAGTATTTGAACCAGCTTTGAGTTCTAATGAAATATTTGCAAAACCTGTTATAGTTGTATTTCCAACACTAGAAGTATTATTAACTAACAAACTACCGTTAACAGTAGTTCCACCAACTACATTCAATGAACTTAGATTAGCACCTATTTCTATTAAAGACGAACCATTAGAAGAAAATAATTTTCTATCTTGTAAATTTATAGCTAGTTCACCTTCAGCTATAAATTGTAAATTAGCTGCATTTGTAGTATTTGGAGTACGACCAGCTATTGAAGTACGTTTCAATTGAATCAACATATCTGGCATAGATCTTATCCTACAATTTTACTTTTATGAAATTAAATCTTCAGCTTTTTTTTTATATTTTTCAATTGTTTGACGTAGAGTTTCTTTTTCTAAAGTAAGTTTATTTATATGTTTATGCAGATCTTCAATTTTTTCTTTGTTATTCATTTCATTTTTTTCATTGTTTTCAATTTTAATTTTCATAACATTGTTTTGTGTATCTAATATTTTTATTTTATTATCTTGATCTTCATATTTTTTTTGCTCTTCTAAAACTAGCTGTAATTTTTTTTCAGATACAGCTAGTTTTGCTTCCAACATTAAATTTCTTGCTACAATATCATTGATAAGATCGCGTTGCTTCTCAATAAAAGCATTAACTAAATCTGCTTCCATAACTATCCTTCATTAAAATGTTCCACCATTTAAAGTGTCATATATAAGTGCAGTACCATTACTCATAAGAACTTTACCAGAAGTTCCAAGGGAAAGTTTTCTAAATCCATTAGAACTATTAGCGACCAAAATATCTTCTATAGTATATGTATTCAAACCAGTGCCACCAGATGTTCCTGCCAAAGGAGTAGATAAGGTTAATGTGTTAGCAGCAATTGCAACATTGAGTGTACTGTTTGCAGTTATAGCAATAGTAGATGAGTTAGCAATTAAACCTGTTAAACCAGTACCACCAGTTTTAATAAATGACTGTAATTCAGCAAAACTAAACGAAGCATTTCCCGTGTTGATTGTTGTTGTTGGTGCTGGTGTGAGACCCTGGAATAACTTATAAACACCAGAATCACTAGCATCCCTGAATAAACCTGTAAAAGTATTACCTGAACCTGTATCAAGAACTCCAAAGAAACCAATATCAATAACATCTGTTCCTACTGTATTGTTTGATGCTAATTGAATTAAAGAATCTTGTACAATTAAATTATTTGTACTAACAGTAGTTAATATACCCGTAACAGTCAAGTTACCAGTAATACTAGTATCACCGACAGTTAGTGTATTAGCTTGTAAGTTACCTATTACATTTGCAAAACCTGTTACTGTTGTATTTCCTGTTGCTAGGGTGTTTGCAATTGTGACAGCACCGTTCACAGTTAACGTACTTCTTAAAGTTGTTGCACCACCAACATTAGCAGTTGAAGAAACATTTGCAAAACCTGTTACTGTTGTATTACCAACAGCAGCAGTGTTGTTTACAGTTAAAGCTCCATTAACTGTTGCGGCTCCAGTAACATTTAATGTAGTTGATACATTAGCAAAACCTGTTACTGTTGTATTTCCAGTTGCTAATGTATTATTGATTGTTGTGGCACCATTAACTGTTGCAGCTCCAGTAACATTTAATGTAGTTGATACATTAACAAAACCAGTTACTGTTGTATTACCGACAGCAGCAGTATTGTTTACAGTTAAAGCTCCATTAACTGTTGTAGCTCCAGTAACATTAAGAGTAGTTGAAACATTTGCAAAACCTGTTATTGTTGTATTACCAACAGCAGCAGTATTGTTTACAGTTAAAGCTCCATTAACTGTTGTAGCTCCAGTAACATTAAGAGTAGTTGATACATTAGCAAAACCCGTTACTGTTACGTTTCCTGTTGCTAACGTATTCGCAATCGTGACAGCACCGTTTACAGTTAACGTATCTCTTAATGTTGTTGCACCACCAACATTAGCAGTTGAAGAAACATTTATAAACCCTGTAATATTCGTATTTCCTGTATTACTATTTCCTGTAGTTGTAATACTACTACTTGTAATCACTGTATTTACAGTAGAATTACCAACTATAAAACTGTCAGTTAAAATTGATACGTTACCACCAACATTAATAGCATTAGAAACAAACATAGTGTTTGTTGCTTTATTAATAGTGAAAGCAACTACACCATTCGCAACATTTGAATCATTAAATTGAATAGTTGTATTTGAACCTGCTGTCCCGGTACCCCAAAAAACATTTGCACCATCGGATACAAGAACTTGTCCAACAGTACCATGTGATCCGTTAGCAAGAATTTTAATAGGTACAAGATTTGCTACTTTAATTGAATCAATTGAACTTGTTGAGTTTACAACTAATGCCTGGTTTGCAGTTAAGACACCTGGAAATCTTTTACCTCCTATAGCAACTACTGCATTGTTACTACCAATGTATAAAACTTCACCATTACTTGTATGAGCTAGCTCTCCATTAGCAAGAGAAGCTGGTATGGATGTTGTATCACTTCGTTTAATTTGAATTAAATTGGACATTAGAAACTACCCCCGTCTAAATCTAGCAGTTTAACTACATACTTATCTGTTGATGGATCATAAACAAGAGTACTTCCTGCAGCTGTATTTGAATTATCTGCAACCACATCTATTAAAGTGTCTAACCTTCTTGATACTTCACTCTGTATTGTATTTTTTAGTGTAACTGTACCTGTAGGCTGAATTACTGAATCTGTAAGTTTTACTTTTATATTTGTCATTTTGTAACACCAGGAGTAACTGTAACTATACCTTCTAATATTCTTGTGGTAATGTCATTTTCATCAGTTAATAAAACATCATATACATATCTTCCTGCTACGATATTGGAAGTTTGAGAATCAGTAAGTGATAATTTAATTACTCCTGTTGATACATTCATTGAAACAGAGAAAGCAACTGAGTTAGATGATGTATATGTTTTTCTAATTTGAGAATTAGATGTATATCCACTTAAATTTACTATATTATTATCAACATCTGTTAATGTAATAGAAGTTTGATAATCAGTTCCTTGATCAATAATTAAATTTGCTTTAAGTGCCATCTTTCTCTCTTTTTTTAATATTTATAAATTAATAATTTATATCTTACCAATTATCATGAATCTGTTTTTATGACCAAGGTTCAATCTAGACTTGACAAAAATCTTGTTTAAGCCAACCTTACTAATAAAATGTTCAGTATTCTTTGAAGCATTTATGTGTCCAGGATCATTAGTATTATCACATGATTGTAGTACAAAAAGAGTATCACTACCTGTTTTCAGCATTTGTGAATAAGAATTCATATGTTCACATGAAGTGTTAATAACTATATCAACATCAAAGAGATCATACTGCTTGGTTGCATCAAAACAATGAAAACTTATATTTCTTGCTTTGTGTAACTTTAATGCAACATTCAAGTAAGATTGTTCAATATCATTGAAATAAATATGTAAAGGCTTAATATCCTGTTGAATGAAAGGAACGAGGTAACTTCCATACCATCCACCTAAAACTAAAATTGATGGATTAGGTTTGAACTTTTGTGTAAGTAATGTTTTTATTAACCATTTTTTAGAATCAAGTTGTGTTTGACTAAATGAATTTGCAAAGTCAAAAATATTTAACTTATTTTTACTGCTCTCTCTTAATATATCTGATATTTTTGTTAAGTATACATCATCCATGAATCATATTACCATACTGTGTGTTAAACTTGGTACAAAGTATTCAAGTTATATGGTTAATAATTTATTAACCATGTGTAAAAAAAATATATCTTATCCTTTTACCTTTTATTGTTATACTGATAATCCAGAAGGAATTGACCAACAAATCAAAATACTTGAATATGTTGAAAATGGTTTAGATACTATTGTATTCAATAAGTTATATCTATTTAGTAAAGATATTAATGAAAAAATACCCTCAGGTAATCGTTTATATTTTGATTTAGATTTAGTAATTAAATCAAATATTGATGATATTGCTCAACATACAAATGGCGAAATATGTCTTATTGATGCTGAGTGGAGATCATTTACAAGAGATTTATTGAATGGACATGGTGTATATGTAAAAACTGATTTAGGTTTTCCTTGGTTCCTTCATCCCTTCAACAGTAGCTGTATCACATGGAAAGACAATATACCTGAAAAAATTTGGAATTTTTTAGAAAAAGATCCTGAATTTTTTTTGACCAAATATAGATTCGGTATGGATTCTTTTTTATTTTACGAAAAGGAATCAATGAAAGTAGATATAAAACATTTTCCTCCTCGTAAATTTCACTCATTTTTAATGGGAATAGATGCAGCAGAAAATTTAATCTATGATAAAATAGAAAATGCATACTATGGATCAAAACAAAAACATATAGCAGAGGAGATTCCCATCATTTTATTCAATGGACCAACAGAAAAATTATATCCAAATGTATATGAAAATTACTTTAAAAAATATTATCCGACACTTTGAATATCTTCACACATATTATCCCACATCCCTTCATGAGGAATAATATAACCAAGAGTTAAACGTTCCTCATGAGTAGCAGATGCACAATGCCAATAAATTTTATCAGGTTCGTGCCATGGCCCATAATAACCAACCTTACAAGTCCATCCAGGACTATCATTCATAGTAATAACTTCTTTTGAAATAGGGTCTTGATATCTAAAAAATCCAGTACCTTTATCAGACCATGATAGTAAGATATTATAGCCAGGAGCATTTGCATTGTGATGCCATCCCATGAATCCACCTGGAGGGTATAGCATTTTTACAGCATTATTTCTTGAACCTGACCAATCAAGTAGTTCTGTATCAAGCTTGATTAAACTCTTTTTAACTGATTCATAAGGAGTAGTATATTTCATTAAATCAATACCAAAAGTTGTTTCAGGAAATCCATCTACATTTTTACCCTGCATGTGTTTAAGATATTCATTACTACAAGCATATTGACAAGTTTTTGGAATACCGTCTTTCATACCTCTTTCATAAGGAAAAATTGAGCGGTCAACCTTGAGTAAAACACTCAGCCAACTATCAAGAATTTCTTTAAGTTCAACATTACGAATTGGTATTTCTTTCATTTATTTAACCCTATATTAGCATGCTTAGATGGAATTGTGTGATGCCAAAAAACTATTTCTTGTTTAGTCTCTTTTGGAAAATAACCATTGACAAAATTCCAACGAGCATCATCTTTAAAAACATCTACTTTTACATCTAATTTATCAACATTTAATAATTTCCAAAAAGTAAATTGATCCCACTGAGCAAATGACTTTCTACATTCTTCAATATCATATGGCCAAGGTTGTGATCTTTGAAGTTTATAATCTTCCCACCACCTTCTCATAAACTCTAATGTTTGTGGATTCGACCTATACATAAAAAAACCACCATGATATATCATACGACCTTGAGGAATTGTTTTACCTCCAGGCCATCTATCTTCTTTACCGTTATATGGTCTTATTTTTGTTATTAAAATATCACAATCATCAGGCATTTCTTCCCATATTTTTGAAACATCAGAATGCATACATTCCATATCAGCATCAACATACACTGTTAAATTTTTAT
>Ga0194115_10006675_pt1 | contig 11639 bp, 6 predicted proteins | sample TA2MahsurfametaG_3_FD_148656 | JGI IMG/M metagenome (GOLD analysis project Ga0194115, IMG submission 148656) | Freshwater microbial communities from Lake Tanganyika, Tanzania - TA2015002 Mahale S4 surface | ecosystem: Environmental > Aquatic > Freshwater > Lake | place: Tanzania: Lake Tanganyika... | reverse complement strand
CGTTCCATTCCTGCTGTGTTAATTCCGGCACCGTGACAAATGGCACGCAATTCACTGACGGACATACGAGCGGGAGGTGACGTTTCTTTCTTCTCTTCGACAACCGTCGAGGTGCCGGTAGAACCAGTACCTTTACCCCCTCCTCGAGAAATCCGACTACAGTTGGTCAAGGTTTCGACCCATTTAATTGCGGAGGTATCACTTTGACATCTGAATACAGCCTCCTCGGCTCCATTGAATATTTTCAAGCTGAATCGATTATCCACCGTGTAATCAAGATAGGAACATCGTTCGATCAACTTGACTGGAATTTGTTGCAAGGCTTCGAGTTCCTTTTTCCCAGTCGAAGGATTAATGATCTCCCGTTGAATCCACAGTGTCGTTTCTTCTCCTGGGTTGCGACCCGCTACTAAAGAAGCCAAGACTTCCTTCCATACAAATCTCATCTTGGAGCGACGTTGTTGCTCTATCCATCCATTGGCAATCAAAGTGGATGCCGAGTTGGCCGGACGCTGGAAGTCTGGCTTGCTGGGATTCATTCTCGGAGGTTCGCCTTCTGTTAGTTCTTCTCCTATCTCTTCAGTAAACTTGTCAGAGGCATGATGATGGCCGCTACTCTGGGTTTGGGTCCCACCACTGTGGGTTTCCTGATTCTTGTTTGAAGAAACCGCTGCCTCCCGAAGTGTCTGTGCAGGAACGGCACCGGCGGCAGCGGACGCGGATGCCTGGGTCGGGTTCGTTGGTTGGGCCGGTGTGGCCGTTGCTTCACCACTCACAACCGAATCAAAAGGATTGGTACTAATTCTAGTGGCACCGGCTACTGGGGGGGCATCCGCGGTCCGAGAAGCCGCAGAGGGCTGTGCGGGCTCGGTCGACCCGTTCGAATCCATTTTTCGACGGGCTGACGACTGAGCTTGTGCCGCCATGGACCCACCTCGTAAGATTTCCATGTAATCATCTCTGGCACGATATTGATCAGAACCCTTTTTCAAGTGACCGGCCAGAGGAATCTTCAACTTGCCGAAGAACGTGCTGCTGTTACCACTGCTGTTCTGCTGTTGATGGTGGTGTTGGTGGGGGATCGCCGTCGGGGATGTCGCTCTGGCTTCACTACTACCACTGCTAGAGACGCCGGGGTAGCTAGGCATGGAAGTCGATTCGACTGTTGCAGGTCGAGAATGAGCTGAAGAAATATTACTCGCAGGGGCTGTGCTAGCAGCGACCGAGACGATAGGTTCGTTCGGCAATGAGGTTGTGGTCGTCGTCCCTGTATATGTCGTCGTTGGTACTGTTGTTGCCGTCACAGGTGAGATGGGTTCAACGATGACCGGCATGGGTGGTAGCTGTTGTTCGTGTTGTCCAAGTAATGGATCGTCTTTTGGACCGTTATTTCTCGAAGGAGAAAGAGAGGTAACAGGCTCAGCTGTCGATCGTTGAATTGTTGGTGAGACTTGTGATGATTCCTGTTGTATATCCTCGTCGTCCTTCTTATCCTGTGTTCCCCCCTCATCATGATGGTGGCGGATCGTCCTCGTCGATGTCGTGGAGAGGACACTTCCCATAGACCGACTGGAGGAAGGTTTCGAAGAGTCTCCATTCGTCGATGACTTTTTCTTACTCTTGGTACTGCTACTGCCACCACCGCTGTTGCCATTATGGTTATTGCCATGGCTGCTGCCACGACTACGACTGTGATGTTCCTTCGTAGACGGTGATGGTGTTGTAGATGATGATGATGTTGCACCTCCTCCGCCTGTTGATTTCTTGACAGGATAATGTTCCTTATAATATGTTCGAAAGTCTTGCAAAGCCGTGTATAAGATAGGATCGAATTCTCCTCGTTCTACCACCTGCGCAGATTCTCGAAGCATAGAAGCCAAGACTAGATTATCAACGGGAGCATTCTTTGCCGTGTTATTGGACGACGACGACGCCTTGTCTGAATTGGCAGGTTGTGATGGCATTTTTTCACGAAAGAAGTTTGGTTTATGGTAGTATTGGTTCCCCCGTCAGGAAATAGAAACAGAATCAACTAAAATCTTCTCAAAGATCAATACCAAGAAATTGCCACCAGTGGTGGAATGTAGTAGTTGTTGGTGGTGGTCGATGTCGACACGAATGAGAAAGAAAAAGGTTGGAACGACTTAACTTTCTGTCGCACAAAGCTCCAAAATGACGATGGTCGTGGGGTCGGTCGCGTTCGACACCAACAGGACTTCCCCCTCTCTCTCGTCCCGGTACTGTAAATAAAGCCAGTGTCAGTTGGAGAGGTATACGCGTAGTTTACGTTGGGATGAGGATCCCCCAGTAGCTCCCTCAAAAGAACTACGACTTTGAGGCGAGTATTGGCGCTTCGAGTCGGGGGAGGAAGGGGGAGAATCGATGGTGGTTTTTTTTGTGGGAATGAGGAACGTTTGCTTCCGACATCGAATATTTCGAGATCCACACGACTAAAATGAGAAAGGATAACAATTTTCGTAAATACCGATACTTCTATCACCTTGGTCAACGGTTTGGATGACCCATATTGCTGTACATCTCGGTATTCCGTGAACATGGTAAGATTCAGTCTTGGGAAGGTGGTCGTCCGGTGCTGAACATTCGAATGAGTCCATTTCTGTACTGGAATCTAGAATCTTAGATTCTCTGTCGGTGCGGCAAGGCACGAGGTTTTCGACGACGACCACCAAGAAAAAGGCAAAGATTTCTTGTACATGACAAGGTTTTGTGAAGAATGAAGTAGACCGTTCCTCTCTTGACTAGCCTTTCTGTTCAACTACTGCGGTTCCTCGTTTCCATTCGCTTATACGGGCCCGACCACAAAAACCTCTCAAGACTATCCATTCTCATGACGTCTGCTGCTACTATCACCAATTCGCTTCGTTTAGATCCACCGACATTTACTATCGACGAGGAGGAGGATGACGACAATATTGAATTATGGAGTTTTCGATTACCTGTTGCCTTTCCACTTCAGGCCCTAAAGGGTCTTGAACTTCCGATAACGACGACAACGACGAATGGAGGAGGTCTACCAGCCACCAAAATATCGGTCGATGGTCAAGAGTATCGTGTGGAATTGGGAGATGCGGAAGATACCGAATCATTTCGAGTCTTGATTCCTCAAAAGGGTAAGAATCGAAATGGAGGAGACTTGGATGGGAGTGATGGTAATGGTAGTAGTACTGAAGAGGATGACGAGGGTATGAACAACAACAAGGATAGTAGAATGTTGGTACCATCGAAACGGATCTTTACGAAACATTTTTCAATCCTATCCGATGTACTACATATGACAGAGAGTCAATTGGCACCACGTGAAGGACCAACCCCCAAGGATAAGATGCGACATGCCTATTCTCATGTCCCTCAACGAACGGGATTGAAACGACGGTGGATGCCCTTGGGTGTCGATCACGAACCAACCATTGTCGAGACTGCAGCTGAACCAATCGCATTGTCAAAACATAAAGCAACAAAACCTTCAACTCACAACTCAACGTCGACTACTAAAGGAAAAACAAAACAACAAAAGGCACCCCTCTCATCTTCTGAAGTAGTAGTAGAAGGAGGACGAGATGAAACAAGTACTCCATCCCAGAAACGACTCAAGAAGGAAGAGGAAAAGGATGAGAATGACACATCAACCGATGACGACGACGAGAAAAACGAAAAGCTTTCCAAGTCAGAACGCAAGGCCAAGAAGGCGGAAAAGAAGGCTGCCAAAAAGGCGAAAAAGGAAGCAAAGAAGGCAAAGAAAGCATCCAAGAAGGTAAAGAAGGAAAGCTAATTTATTACTAGTTGAACGAGTGAAGAATGAAAGCTAATCTATAGTCGGTTGAACGGGAGTCTAATTGTTGAATCTGGTTTATAGGTAGTAAGGGACAAACCGATTTTCTATCCTTGTATAGAAAAGATAGCCAAATGACAGACCCTGTTCTTTCGTTTTTTTAGAGAATACCCAAAAGTTCAACATCAAAGTAGAGAGTCGCACCACCCGGAATGATACCACCCGCACCACGATCTCCATAGGCCAATCGAGATGGGAGGACGATTTGACGTCGTTCACCAACCTTCATTGTCGAAAAGGCTTCATCCCATCCACCTTAGTTTTTTGGTCGAGTTATGACGGAAGGAACAAGGGTGAGTTCGAACGGTAGAATAAAACATTGATTTGCAGCCAAAGGGATGTTAGTATCCATAGTGTGAGAGTTGCTACTTACGAATAACCTGGCCAGCTCCGACCTTGAAGGTGAATGGTCGTCCCCGGTCTCGGCTTGAATCAAATTTGCGAATGGAGTCAAAGCCATCCAACCAGCCAGTGTAATGCTAGATTTGCGGGTATTTTTTCGAGACGAAACGAAATTCATATGTGAGAATACGGTATCTGTCAACCCATGTCATCCATCTGTATCTCTACTTTGGTTCTCCCCGCCCCCGTCCACCCCATTCCTCAAACCAACCCCAAAAAAACGTACGTACCGCCTTGACCGTTTGATTCGGCAAGGGGATGGCCCCATCACCCTCCTTCAAAGTCTTATATTTCATCCCACTTTCCGTCGTTGTAAAGTCGACATACGGATCACCATCTTCTGCTGCTGAAGCGGGTGTTACTCCACCACCAGCAACAAGGCATGTTGCAATTCCAGCAGCGGTTGTACCTACAAAGGATCGACGATCGATCGCAGTCGTCGAGGAGGTTGTGGATGACAACGAGGATGTCATCGAAACGCTAAAGGCAGCCGCACTTGCAATGACGGCTGAAAGGATCAAGGCTCTACCAAGATTCATCTTCTTTCTGCTGATACTGTTGGTGGTAGTAGTAATAGTAGTAGTGGTAGTAGTATTGGACCGAACAAGAAGTTGTTTGGACATCCCTCCACAATGCACCATTCTTTACCACCTACCCTTGGCATCATCTCACTGTCAGTTTCCATCGGATCCACTCGAACTACGACCACGTACGAAAGTGAAAGCTAACCAAAGATTCAAGTCAAGTGAGTCGATTTCTGTATATAAATAGATAGTAGATATATACTATATATATATGGTATTGTCTTCGTCGATATCATATGACAGTGACAGTGACTGTGATAGCTGCGATTCTAGCTCTTTCTCGTACCACGTCAAGTTAGCCATCTATCCTAGATCGATAGTCCTAGCCCTTCTGAAACGGATCAAGTCTGAAGTCATTGTGCACTCCTTTTAGCGTTTCATCTAGGGTAGCTTGATGGCGATGTCTATTTCGTTTCATTGCGTAATCCATATTGAACACAAGACTCTGAATTTGTCCATGGCATTTGAAGATAACGTCCGTCGCAAACCAAATGGAAATGGCTTGAACGGTAGATCCGCGAGAAATCCTCATTCTCATGTATGCTCTAGCGCCGTGAATGCACAGATTGACGAACGACAGGTCGCCACTCCATTCGGAAAGGAGTATCCGTCGCATACAGATAGCAGGATTTCCCCCCTCGGGGTCCACTGCATGAATGCAAGTACTTCTTTTGTTCTCTTATATCCTCCTACAAAAGAGAAAAAGATCAATCTTCTCTGAGATGGAGGATGGATCTGGAACACAATAGGATCAGAGGTGGTTCTCTAGCATTCTGATTCGACGATACCTATGTCAGCCCATCCAAAGTCCATGTAAAATACAGCAAAGAATTCGTACACCAAACCGGTTTGGGGTACGAGGACAAGGCATGATGAAGAGATGTCTGACCATACCTATCTCTTGAGCGCTGGGATTGGAACCGCCGTATTCGAGGATACGACTGGACATATCTCCCAAAGAAGCACCCTGCCATTGGGAAGAACATTCAGGCATCGTCGCTATTGCATTCCTCTTTGCCATAGCGACCCGTGTGAAGGAATCCTTGATGGGAGGTTAAACAAAACGACGACTTCCGTCGTACTTCACTGGTATCATTATCACTATCATCACGATAACAGACCACCGCCACTATCACTGTCGTCCTCCCTGTCCTCTAATCGACGTTACTACATCATTAGTCGTTCGGGGCGAACCATTTTTCGACGCTCACTTTCGTCTTCGTTCTCAATTGCATCGTACTACGTGGCTTCCCAACTCATTGACTGCTTGACCGTGTTCATGTTCACAGGGACTTAATTGTCTCTCACTGGCTCAAGTGGGATTCACACTTTCACAGTCACAGGTGGTGGTGTAATACAGTATTGGTGATGGCTGATGGCTGATTGCCAAATCACAGTCACTGACTGTGAAAAGAGAACGAAAGACACCTGTCTATGTACGTAGGCCATATACGTACCATTCGGGAGTCCCGGAGCGCAGGACCCCATGACGTCGCGCGAAGCAGTCCCCCCCAAAGTCGTCATTTTCTTATTGCGAGAGTTCATTACGCGAGGCTTTTATGTGGAACCTGGGGTGTACAGGGGGGTAAACTGAACTACTAAGTACGACATCTCCGAGTTCCGTCACATAGCGCCAAACGTCGTGACCGTCTAAAAAAGGAAAAGACTCTTTTGTGGGAAGTCGAGGGAAGCAAAACGGAGGGATCAAACAGAGCGCCTTTTTCACCCCCGCAACAAAGAGTCTTATCGGCGGTACAGATTCAATCTGCTTTCAAGGTGATTGTCGCTGTTGTGATAGCTCATATCTTTCATAGATAGGGTGGAACTGAGAACGAATCTGCTTTTCGGAAAGATAATCAGTACGTCAAGTACTTGTCGACGATTGCGAAACGGCCGTGAGTCATATTGTAGGGTTTCACGACTTAGCCCATCGGCCCAGACAAGAGCCGCCCTGATCGCTATCGGCGTTCAAAACAAGCAATAAACTTTCCTCTCAGGTGAACGGAGGAGTGTCGGCGTATTCCATAATCATTTAACCTTCACGTCCAAGATGATGCACGATGACTTAAATCAGTCCGGGATTCCCATGTTTGGGAAGAACGGTACTGCCCTTAGCCAGAACGAACGTGCGGAAATTGCCAAAAGGCGTGGAGTTTGTTTGAAGTGTGGAACGCGAACACACGATGTCAAGTTCATGGGTCGGAAGGCGATAACGAACGACGATGTCTATCAGGGAACCTGTATCAAATGTTATCAGTCCGCTGTCCCTGCCCACATTTTGAGAGATTGGCAGTCCCGGAATGCCCAGGTAGCGCATGCTCCCAGTGGTAATCGAATGCGGATGGTACCGCCTCGAGTTGGTCAGCCTCGTGCAGCTTCTCCCATGGCCCCCGTATCATCACCTGGTATGTCTCACCCTAGTAGTAGTGGACAAGCGGCTATGCATATGAGTGGCCCCATCCATTTCGACAACGGTTCACAACGCCTACATGCAGGTCTACCGACAGGTAGTGCTCACGGAAATATGATGAACATGAGTGCCCCCATCCAATTCGACTCTCCCTCGGCCCCTCGTCCGGGCATTCCTCGTGCGTCGTCGGGTTCAGAACCGCCTCCCCGTCCGGACGTTCCAAATGGGCCAAATGGTTCAAGAACAGCGCGAAGCCCCTCGGTAGGTAGGAAAGGCCCTGGATCATCGGAGCCTGCCCCTGCCCCTACCATGACACGCTCTGCGTCGAACGATTCCCGACGGAGACCACCCGTGTCGAGACGACAACTGTATTCGAATAGCAGAACGAACTCGAATACTTCCAACTCATCTATTCAGAGTACTCACAGTGCCCAGAGTGAGAGTGGCGATTTTCGTAGTCCACAAGATGTCAACGTGACTACTCTCGTTGAAGAATTAGGAAACCGCAAGGACCAACCTGAAAAGGTAAAGCAGTATCTTCACGCTATCCGGAATATGGCTCCAACCAACGGAGCGATGGGTAGTCTAAAGACGATCATGAATACGTACCGAACTGACGTCGAGATCACGATGCTCTCTATGGGTGCCATGTGGGGTGTTGCAAGCTCGAGTGATGAGGCGAAGGCAGAGGCGGTCTCGGCTGGTTGTTTGGATTCGATTTTGGAGATGCTTCGAACTGGTAAAGCAAGAGATGATGTCGATGCTGTACGATGGGCGTTCGGGTGCCTTTCATCTCTTGCCCGTGTGTCTTCGAATCGAGAAGCGATTATGCAGAAGCAAGGTATAGAAGCTATACTGATGACTTTAAAGCGGCATGAAAAAGATCCGCGCGTCTTTGAGATGGGTTGTCGAGCTATTTTTTCGATGGTCGGTGGATTTGAAGACGACGGTTCGACGACCTCTTTTGAGCGTGAGATGCTCAAGGTGGAGAACGATGGCGGTGTCCGAGTTATCGTCGCAGCCATGGAATATCACCTAGCTGACGGAGCTACCACCTGGTGGGCCTTGAATGTCCTCCTGTGCCTAGCGAAGGGGCACTGTGGCGAAGATTGCCGGAATCGACTAGCAAGCGTAATGGCCGAAGAAGACGTGAGCGAACTGGCATTGAAGATCCTCAAGGACGGAGGGTCACCAGCTTGTGCGATGCAGTGTCAAGAACTGCTAGTGGTGCTCCTATCTCACGAGCCCAATCCTGTGATGCTGCGTTCTGCGACTGGATGCATTCCGACCATTCTGCAGACACTTTCGGATCAAAAAACGAATCCCACTCTCCACGCGGTAACGGCAACATTTTTGGCAGTCGCCTGCCGAGGGAATGCAGACGCGAAGCGACAGGTATCTCGCGGTCCGAGTATGCGGACTTTACTGTCTGGAATGGCAAGTTTCCCCAAGGACTTGCATCTGCAGCGTGCTATAACGAAGTTGTTATGGACACTCTCTGCTGATCAAGTTTCTTTCGACTATTCACTTTTGAATGAGATAAAGCGGGCCATTGAACAGGCGATTCCTTTCCATCTCGGTGATAAAGAGCTGTCCGAGGCTCTATGTGGCTTTCTGGCGAATATATTGGTCCATCAAATGCACGGCAGACCTGAGAATGTTCCCACTGAGCACGTGGTTGAATTAGCACGAAGTGCCGGAAAACAAGGCAGCCGATTGCTCGTCACGTTATGTGTGCAATTCCCGTCATTCCCACCCATTCTGGCCCGAGGGGGACTAGTTGATCAAATGATTACGGGACTCTCCGCCACATCAATTGATACTCAAGCCGCAAGTGCTGCGTCCCTTTCGTTGACTGTGGCGGGCTCAGACGCAGTAAGGGCGAAGGTAATTGCCAGCGGCGCACTCAAGACTGCATCTGCGGCACTCCTGACCGCAGGATCTGACTTCCTGGTCACGAGCATGTTACAGCTAGTCATGTCTGTTTTACAAAATAAGGCTGAAGACAGTTCCGTAAGGGTACCCAACTGGATGAATCAATCAAGAGCAGCTTCCCTAGAAATACCGGCCGATCTCATCGTGGCGACACTCGCCGCCGTGAAAGAACTACCCAAACAGGCCAAATTGGGTTTCACAACGATCCGAAATGTCCTACTCTTACCAAAAACCAGCTTGAGATCTGTCGCAACGGATGGTATTCTTGATTTGGTTCTCAGTACTATTGAATCACCGTCAAGCTCGGATGATTTAGTGATTGAGGCATGTGGGGCTCTGTGGGCATACGTTTCTGGTCAGCCAATCAGGGATGCCGATGTTTTGGCACGTACCTTATCGTCAATCCTTCGTGTGTGCCAGCAACATGGGGGTGCCAATACCAAGTACAACGGTCCAGTCCTTTCCGAGGCATGTGGGGCACTTGCTGCAGTGATGCGGTGCGTCCGTGACAAGCCGATTCACGTCGCAGACAGTGATATCGATCTGGTTGTTGCAATCCTTGATGGTGTCATTGAAAGTGATGTTGAGAACGCTGACTTGATGGATCGATTGATGGATGTGATCTTGTCCCTATGTTGCTTTGCCAAGGAAAAGGTCATCCGCTTCGGCGGCGTCGTTGTGGTGATAGATTGTATGGTCGAACACGAGTTCAACGAACCGATCCAGGAAAAGGGCTGTTCTATAGTTGCAATCCTGGCATCGGATGAAAATTTGCAAGATATTATTAGCATCGCAGAGACGGATGGTATTGATTTGATTGTCGGTGCTCTGGCAGGTTTCACCGAGAATATGGTCATCCAGACGAATGCTTGCCGTGCTTTGTCTCATTTGAGTATTGATCAGGAATCACGGATGCTTATTTCATCACAAGGAGGTCTCATCATGATTGTGAATTTAATGGCAACTAATCGGCGGGAAGTCGACCTTTTGGAGGCGGCATGTTCGGCGCTTCTCAATCTTTCCTCTGACGCCGATGAGCAGATCTTACTTGGAGCTGGTATCATTGAGACCGTCGTACAGACTATGCGACAACAGAACAACTCACCGAAATTACAAGAAAAGTGTATAGGTGTCCTTCAGAACCTATCGATGCGGAGTAGTGAAGCGAAACGTTCCATTGCTCAATGTCGGGGGATTACCGCTATTGTCTCATCGATGCGTGAATTCATGGGGACACCAGCTGTATTGGAACGCTGTTATACTGCCCTTTGGAGTCTTGCTGTTTTGGAAGCCAATCAATCAGTCATTGCTGGAGAGGGCGGAATCGGTATTGCGATCAATGCTATGATGGCGTGTATCGATTCCGACAAGGTTCAAAAGCAAGCATGTGGTTGTTTGGGTGTCCTATCGACCAATATAGATAATAAGTCTTTGATCCGTGATGAGGGTGGTGTCGATGCGATTGTCTATGCGATGTGGTTCCATTATAATTCGAATGATGTCCTAACAGAGGCATGTCGGTTAATTGCGACGTTGGCGGTGACTATTCAAACGAATGAGGTAATGATTGCGGGAGATGGTGAATTTAGTGCAATTTTAGCGGCAATGCGTCGTTTCCCTGAATCAGAACAATTACAGGAACAGGCCTGTTCGGCAATTCGGAACTTTTTATTATCAGAAGATAATGTGGAAATTGTCCGACCACAGGCCAATGATGTGGAAGAATTAATCCATTTGGCATCAGCACGTTTCCCTGAACGATGTGTGGAACGTGCAACACAGATCCTGACAAGTTTGGGATACTAAAAAACAACTGTGTAAGTAAATACCAGTATTTTTCTCCATAGAGAATTCTCCCCTCTCTCTTTCCCCCGCCCCCACATGCAAGAAGGAAGAATATACATATTTGGGTTTTTACTGTTATAGAGTAAGATTTCAACGTATAGAGGTATGTTCGTTCCCATTTGATGAAAGCCTATAACCGAACTAATACTGATTTTCGGTAAAGTAGCTCTGCAGACTGGAGGTTGGAATTTAGAGTATTATCGAAGTCGATAGTTCGATCATTTGTTCGTCGACCCTGAGACGGAGGTGGCAATCCATCATCATACGACTTTTCTTCTACTACAGTAATGGTAATCCCGGCTTGCCGACTGGTATCGTAGAGAGGAGATTAAACACTTTTGTTCATTCACCCATCCCTTCCCAAATGGGTTCCATCGGGTGTCGTCCGATCATACTGAATTTGTTCTTTCAGATCATGTGATATTATGACGATGACACCCGAAAAACAACTGTCAATTGCCCCCTTTCATCATGGAGGAGGATAAAAAATCTTATTTTCTGGTTTTATTTCTTCACACAGATGATGATGATGACGATGACAACAGTTTGTGGAAGGAGGGAAGACCTCCCATCACGACGATCACGACGATGACTTGGGAATCATCATCATCAG
>Ga0194115_10006673_pt1 | contig 11641 bp, 6 predicted proteins | sample TA2MahsurfametaG_3_FD_148656 | JGI IMG/M metagenome (GOLD analysis project Ga0194115, IMG submission 148656) | Freshwater microbial communities from Lake Tanganyika, Tanzania - TA2015002 Mahale S4 surface | ecosystem: Environmental > Aquatic > Freshwater > Lake | place: Tanzania: Lake Tanganyika... | reverse complement strand
AAAGCACCTGTTGATGAAGGACTGGCGAGAATCATATCTCTACACTACTTGACCACTGCTCTGAGAGTACGGTATCGCACTTGATTCGAACGAAATGGGTGTACGTAATGCCCTGCAGGTGATACAGAAATAGCCGCTCTCGGGTAATCGCATGACTTGAACGACTAGATGGCCCGACTGCGTGACTTGAACGACATGATGTTGTGATCGGTGACTTCACGGACTACAATATGGTGGGACTTGAGACTAGGGACTGGGGAGCCCTTCCAGCAAAGTCAATTTTTTTCGTTCGAGCCATTTTTTCCCTTATCTTCCTTTCATACGGATTACTTCTCCGTACGTCGAGAAAACTTTACATGGGGGTCGTACGTCCAAGTAAAGTGCACGGTGCTACTACCGGATGGGGCTATGGGACAAGGAGGGTAAGCAAAGTAACATGGACCGACCTTGCAATACCCTCCCGCCTTTTGACCGTATGCGAAAAAATGAGACACCCACTTATCGGAATGCCTGCTCTGGAGATAAGGATTGGTCAAAAACTTCGGACTCTGACGTAGTGGCCAACTCAATCGCTTATCCCAACCAAGACTAGCATAATGAGTTGCGCCAGACTTGTTGACGTCATCGAGAATCCGTCCTCGATCCTTGGCACTAGTATAGTCGATCAAGGACGTGCCGAAGACTTCGTCAGTCCAATTCATAGAGTACCCAAAATGAATGACATTGCCATGTTGAGAACAAGCACGAACCACATCGTGGAATATATCATACCGCATGTAGTCGCATATATTCGACCAACTCATCGTCGAGGGCCTCTTCGAGACGACGAAATCAATCGACGCTTCAACTGGCGAACAAACCAATTCGACATCGACCTTCCCTTTCTGACAGATATCAACCAACTTCTTCACTCCTCTCCGTGCGTATTCTTCAGTTGCCTGTAGTATTGACAATGACGGGGAACTACCATTCGCTATAGTCATCACCTCGGTAAAGTCCAATGGAGCAAAGACTGACTCGCCACTAGCAGATCGTGGGGTAAAGTCGGGACAATCAAAGAGGATTTTATTTCCGCATGTAGGGACCTCACCTACCGCAAAGTCTCCGGTAAGTTCGTACCGTGCCACCGCAACTCGATCCATCCTTTTCTTCATTGTACCGATCGAGGTGTCATCCCCCGTCCATCGGTCGGCTTGAGCTTGGCGAGCGTGTTTCAGAGGCATTACTGGGGCACGCTTCCAGTGTTCCAGTGTTTGTCGAACTTCGTCGATGTAGGTTCGTTCTGTTTGACACAAAATATCCAAAACCTTTCTGACAGCAAGTTCTTTGTCTGATGTCCATGTTGAACTGAACCACACTTGTAAGATACTGTCTATGAGTCGGGCAGTTTCGTCACCCTGGGGTATACTGGCACATTGACGAATTAATTCCCAAATGACATGAGTCTTTGCCACCGTGTAGGGACTGCGCTCCAAACCTATGAAATGTAAGGGATCGACGCCATTCCAGTCCTTGTTGGGACGAAGTTCAGCTACCATGAGGATACCAAGATCCACAAATCCAACCGCGACATGAGTTGTTCCCAGATGTAGGACTTCTCTACGGTAGGTTTGGTTGCTTTAGTTATAGCGCACCGATCCCTTGTAGACACGATCTTGTTCGTCATTGTAGATATCGCCCATGACATGACCCGAATAATACCACTGAAACTTGTGATTATGCGGACCACCGAGACGATTCCTTACTTCCTCTGGTTCGGGTTCATAGTCAGAATCCTTGAGTTGACTTTCCATGATATGAGGGAGGGAAGAAACCATTTCATGGGATTGGTTGAGATAGTTGCGGGCCCATGTGTAGTCCACCGCTACAGGCAAACCACCTTCGCGTTCGATATCTGCCATAAAATCGGGGATGGCTTCAATAGGTCGGCCAAAGAGCATCGTCTGTCCGTGTGCGTCTAAATTGGATATCATCCTCTTCGTCATGGCGACAATGTCATCATCCGCTACCTCGTCTCGCATGAATTGCTTGAACTTATCCATCCTATTCAGGACCGTCGTATGATTTTCTGTATTCTTGAAGTGGGGTCGGATATTCAATGGTTTGATTTTGAGTACCTTTTCACCTTTTTCAAGTCGGACGCTATATCGACCTTCATTCGACGGATCGGGACCACTGATTATGCATCCACGTTGATCATTGAATTTGACTGTATTGAGTCCCTGTAGGATGACGCTATCGCCAACTTGAAAGGGTCGTTGTTGACCGTCGAGAGTATCTTGCTTTGTCGTCTCAAGCGATAAATTCGATACCTTGATCGCCACGGGTTTCTTTTCTCCATCCACAATGACGCCGTATCTCATATTCGCTATCTCGTCAGGGTGATTCGTCTTCGATTTCGGAGCCATGACGACAGTTCCATGTTTGTCGTTAAGATGGATACTTTGAAGCATTCCCGACACGACGACACGGTCACCCTTTGAGAATCCTGAAGATGACATCACTTGCTGCTGAAGAAGCGAATGGAAAATACTTGAAAAATGCGGCTTTGTTGGACGGTCTGGAGGGCGTCTGGACGTGACAAGCGAAACTCCACTTGAAGTATCCAGGCGGTGTAGCGGCTAGATCAAAATGAAGGTGATTCCGGGGGTACTTGCTTCTCCAAGCCTATATATTCGTTTCTTCTACCATTATCAGTCGTATAACGCTACGTACAAAGTTCGGGATTCCTATCTAGGTCTCACGCAGAGCAATCCGTATGACAGTAGTCCTAGAAAAAGAAATGATATCCCACGTGGGATACCAAACTGATCCCAAGTTGGTTCCGTGTCACAGTCAGTTTACGTTACCTTAACGGTACTGGTAAAGTCTCATATTTGGACTCCAACAGTCCACGAATTTTCCCTTTGCGTACATGTCGTCCAATCAGGAACGACGATAGAAGTCTCTGCCATGTCCCAATCACGTATGCATAAGTAAATTCTTCACTGCTGGTACTGGTGAAGTCTTTATCGAACAAAACTAGACCTCCTGCGCCCTCAAATACAGGACAGCATCCTAGAGCCGCGAACGTTCATATATCTTCTTTGAAGTTGCGATCATTTGCCGCGAAAAACAGGAACCGAAGTACAGTGCCATTCACCAATCGGAACGATCAGGCCGTTTACGTCAGTAACGATCTTTACAGGATTTAGCAACAAAGCGATATTCGAGCTGGGATTCATCACTACAGTATCGTATTTGCCATTGAGATGGAGCCTTTGGAACATTTCCGAGATAGGACGCTGTCACCCCATGACAATCCTTCAGCAGATACGGCTTGTTGTAGAGTGGCGAGAAATGATATGCGAACGAGCTTGTTGAGATGTTAGCGATTAGTCTGGATCTGCCACGTGTCCCTCACTTCGCTTGACTGCCTTAAAGTTTCTGGACGGCGCACACAAAAGCAAGTATCGAGGGTATCTTCACAGACCCTCACTGCCTCAAGCCTCTATCCTCGTTCCGCCCTGTCTTGTGACGATCGATATGACACAAGCAAATGAACAAAGGATTCCCTGATCGATTCGATTGGATAAGTGAAATTCTTCATTGAGGTAGCTGTACATAACTCGCTGGTCTATCAGAGCGGATATCCGTGTTGTCCGTCAAGTCAAAAGTGTCCAACGTATATACCCTTATAACCATCGGGTCATCCGACGTTGTCATACTAGATACACACTTACACTTGATCATCATATGGTAGAAATGTGTTGCGTTGTGTTCTTACTTGTAATTTCCTTGATTCAACTCTCTTCGTTTACGTCGCCCGGCTCGTCGATCGTCATGTTTCTTGCTGATGGGGATGACCGATGTATGGGGAATAAAGGGGCTACGTTCCAACTTCCCAATACTACTCGTCGATGACGAAGTTGCGGCCCAACGTCTTCCACGTGAGAGTTGAGTAGAATCGGAGGACCCTGTATAGTAGTACTCAGAGGGGACTGGATTCGCCGCGACATACTCATCGACATGATCTTCATTCGATACATCCAACCTCCAAAGTGGATCTCGGCCACTCCACAAATCTTCTAATCGTAGAGCACGACGAGTCGATCCATTGAGGATATGGACGATAAAATTTTGACAATCGACGACATTCCACGTCGATTGTTGATACATGGAACGATTTGATCCCATTTGAGCACCCAACACACCTAGATCCTGTAATCGACGTTCCTTTAAATGATCGACGAGGGCACGTGTGATACTTTGAAGATGAAATCCACCTCCCGATGCCTCACAAACAATCATCCCCCTCGCTCCGCCCATACGTGGTGCATTCGGATTATCCATAATGACTACGATATCTTCTGCCTGATGATATTCCAATAACGACAGAAGTTCCTGTTCCGTCAATAACTCATGATGTCGGATCGGGATGGCTTGGACGGACGTCTCCTGTCGGGCTCCCAAGGCTGCTCGTCGTGTCGCTAACCAATCGACGGGTGGTTCACAGGGTGATTCTTGTTGTGCGGCAGCCTGTTCTTCCTGCTGCAGTTCACGTTCTATCGTTGCCTGTTCCAACTCTTCCTCCAATCGTAGAACTTCATCTAATTTTCGTTGAATATCCTCTTCCGAATCATTATCATCAATTACGAACAACAAGGCATCATCGACAGCATCCTGCGCTGTCCTATCGATGGGTGGAGGAGAATAACCTTGATCTCCCGATAAAGGACGATTCGGTGGGACCCATTCATCGGACAAGACAGACGACGTACTCTCACGTTCTTGATCGTGACGGATTGTTGTACTAGAAGTACTAGCAGTGTTTGAGCCTGAGGGGGGTTCGTGGTTTGAAAAGGAAACCGTCATCCATGACTCGAAACCAAGACGACGACTCGTACGAGACGCACGAGATGCATGAGACAATCGTCGAGTGAATACGTGTAAGGATGGAAGCATGATGACTTGACCTAAACGGTAGTCGGTGTGAGAGAAGAGACTTTTGGCAGGGTGTAGTGAAAGAACTCCTCCCACTTGGTGGTGTCGGAGGCATCAACGCATAGGATTATTTCATGAAGCGAACGATGGGCTGACGATACTGACTGTGACTTTGCAGCGTCCCATAACCTGGGTCAGAAGTCCAATGTGTCCGTACAACATCATCTATCATCTTCCGATGTTTCGGTTCACTGTGTGGTTCGACTATCGTGACTTGACAAAACCTTCATCACAACTCACAGTCGATCGCTTGCTACGTTACCCTCGGTCTCGTCACGGAGTTTCCCAACTACGATTCAAGACAGTTCCTCCCATCCTCTCCTGAAAAGGATACCACACAATTTGAGATACCGCATGCATCACATGGCTGAGATTTTCCAGAATCCGTTTGTGCGATAGTCTAGATTCTCACTACACTGTACGATTGGCTCTCACAGGTCAGTATAACGTTGTCTATCCTGGATGGAATCCACGACAAACTTATTCAAACCATTATTCTAGTACCACATCCCCAAAAGATTTAATACATAGTCAACCAAGAAGATCCGCTTCGCACGGTCAATTCTCACGAACAGTTCTCCCCCTCTTCACAACTGAACTCAAGGCGAGTTAGAGACAACCGTACAACTGCTACAATCCCTTTCCGAAATCTTCTATTCTTGTCGACTTACCATCTCGTACAACATTCACAACCTCCGATATCGGAGCAATCTGTCCAAAACTCTTCTAATACTAGCTCTGTGCATATCTCAGCCGGAAGAGTTGGCTGGAAGGAGTTGGTATCCAAATACAGTACATTTAATCGTGAGAGATTGGCCAGCTCCTTAGGAATCGTCCCCGTCAACTGGTTAACATAGAGACTGATCGACTCCAAGGAACTCATCCTCCCTACTTCAGTTGGGATACGTCCCGTAAGGCGATTTCCGCCCATATCCATCTCCGTCAGCAAAGTTAGTCTACCCAGCTCGGTCGGAATTGTCGACTCAATCGCATTAAAGTGAAGCAATAGTTTGCCTATTCAAAGTACAAACGACGATGACAAAAGAAGGGAGTAACAGAGCGTGAGTGATTGTCCACCGGATCTGTACGCAAAACCGACAAGCCAGTTCTCTCAACTCACGTAGATCGGAGAGCCGCCCGAATCCCGTTGGGATTACGCCCCGCAGCTGATTTTGTGAGAGCTTCAAAACTTGAAGACCATCAAGATCGGAGAGGCCTGTTGGGATCTGTCCCGTGAGCTTATTGTTCCCTAGTTCTAGTGATACTAGAAGTGCCAAGACAACGTGTCAGTTGGGATGACCCAGAAACCTCGAGTATGTCTCATGACTACCAATGTCGTACTTACGTAAACTGGCCGACAGTAGATTCAACTCCGGTGGAATGGGACCAGCCAGATTGTTCGCATTTAGATTGAGCACGACAATCTGACCGTCCTCGTCGCAAGTAGCCGATGAAATACTAGAGGTTTCCCATTCGCATTCCGAGATGTCAGTTAACCACCCAGATGAAGAAACCCATTGATCACCGTTTGTGGAATAATACAATGCCGCCAAAGAGTACCGCTGGAGAGCCTGCTCTTCGTCGATGCCCTCATTGGCAGATGTCTGCAACCACTTCATAGCCGCGTACTGAGGAGAGTCCGAGTCGCGCAGTGAAGCACCACCATCTGAAGAACGGCTACTCAAGAACTGTATCAGAGCATCTTCGTTTACGGTCGGCTGTCCAATCGATGGAGAATTAGTGGGGGCGATGACTGGTGCCATCGAAGGCGCAGGTACTATCGGACCAAAAGGCGTGTTCCGATCACCGCTGTCAAAGGGCTCAACAACGAAAATAACAACCAATGTAACAGCGGCTGGAACTAGACAGAGAAAGAAGCAACACATCATCAACTTGATGGTACGTCCCTTTTTCCCAGGGTTAAATCCTCGTCGATCCTCATTCTCGTCGCGTAACATAATCGTCTTGGGTTTCATATCGAATTTGAGCCGCCCGGACGCACTGTACTCAATCTTGGAATTGTCGATCGCTGGTTCTTGGCTAGATTCGCCCGGTTCGGCAAGTGGCACAGTAGTCACGGGTGATGATAGTGATCGCATGGATGGCTGAGGAATGGTTATACTCACTTCTCTTGATGGTATCACCCTCGCACCTGGTGGTATCGCCCTCGCGCGTGGAAGTTTCGGAAGACCTTTCTCGAGATCAGAGGAGGATGAGGAAGAGGAGGAGGATGAGGAAGATGACGATGATGATGATGACGGCTGAGTTGTAGGATTCCACGTAAACGAATTTTCTGAATGATCTTCCTTCACATTTCCGGTGAAATCTATTGATCGACTACGAGTCGGCAGCCCCATCCAATCCGATTCATCCTTCATCACAGCTTTCGATGCCGCATAATTTTCGTCTGCCAATGAAGGAGCATATATCTTGGCTTTATCTTCCTCCGTCGGTTCTTCGGGACTGCTTTCGGGAGGCATCCAATCCTCATTCAAATCAGAAGGCCCATTCGTTATCGTCCCATCCTTCGATATTTGGATTGTGAGCTCCGGCGTACTACTCCTGGCAGGTGCAGCCCAATACTCGTTATCCTCCTTCGGAAAATACCTTTCACGGACATTATCAGCGTACGACGATGCACTGTGGGTATGCTGCTGTGCAATGTACGAGAATCGATAATCTTTGCCATCCTTATGCTCGTTCAGTTTACCTAGCGCTCGATTCTTCGACCCGTCTAAACTTGGCAACTTCCAAACGTCCATTCTCTTGCCTGGAAGGGCCGATTCTAACACTCGAGCGGTGGCATCTGCCATCTCTGAATCGGATTGTTCATCTCCGTTGTAGCTTCTGGTCACCATAGGCCCAATGCCTTCATCATATTCCATGTCCCGAGCTCTGGCGCCTTCATTACCCTTTTGCACGTTGGCAGCTGACTCTCCACTATCTGGAAACATATCTACTGAATTTTTCCTGAGTTCTTCCGATAAGTGCTTCTTCCGGTCTTGCGGTACCGGATGGGAGGGATCTACCCACGAGCTGTCATCTTCCCGTCGACGAGGGAATAACCAATTGTCATCTTCTGGCACGGCCTTTTCGTTTTCACGAAACGATGGCGACGACTTTTTTTCTTCGTTCACCACCTCTGATTTTGCAGACAACGTTGGCAAAATTGGTCTTTGTGTAGATACCTGCTCTGTGGCTTGCGGTTCAGACGACGAAGGCTCACTTGGTCGTTGTCTAGATACCTGCTTTCTCGATCGAGCGCCAGACCATGGTGGCGAAAATGGTAGTCGTGTAGTAGATACCTGCTCTCTTGTTTCAGGTGCAGACGGCGGTGGCGACATCGGTCGAGATGCCTTCTCTCTGGCTTGAACAAGAGCATTGACACTGGACCTGCGCACAAGAAACTCATTCTGGGTCGGGGATTCCGATGACGGTAGTGGTTCTGTTTTTGCGGGTAGAACCGGTTCGCTAGTGTCATCCACAGATGCTGATGGCAGCATAAACGATGATTGTCCGTCGTCCTTTGAGCCTTCGTCGGACATAACTTCTTCGTCTTCTGTTAATACTTCAACGTGTTCTTCCACAATATCCTCATCCTCTGATTGGACTTGCACAATTTCCTCATCCTCCGACTGGACTTCTATAATTTCTTCATCCCCTGACTGGAATTCCACAATTTTCTCATCCTCTGACTGGACATTATCGTACATCCATGATCCATCATTGCTATCTTGTTCATTTTCAACGACAAGGGTTCCATCATTACTGGCTTCGACATCTTCGTAGATGTGTGGTTTCTCCTCAGAGTCGGCGCTTACGGTTAAATCTACGATTCCTGTAGGAATTTCTGTATTCGAACGCGATAGGACTGCGGTAGGAGTTTCAGCATCCGAACGGGATGGCGAATATTGGTAATTCAGATCCCCCAAGGATCGTAAAAGTTCGTTGGTTTCTACTTTCCTCCCTGCCTCTTGTTGAACCAATTGCTTCAATTGATGTAAACTTGACAACAGTCTTCCCTGCCGGGATTGTTGTGACATCGGTGACAGTGACGTCGAGGGAGATCGAGCTGGATCAAGAGGAGTCTGCGAAGAACTGGCAATCTTATCCTCCGTTCCTGGACTCTTCACATCGACTTTTTTTTTCAGCTCCGGTGTAGGTTCCGGTTCAACCGTAGCAGCTGTGGTGGGTGCTTCATACTTCTTCGATCCCATTTTCGGTCTCCATATCGTCGCTGGTGGAGCAATAGTTGAAACGACGGTAGGTCGACCAACTTGTACCTCTCCTGCTGGTACCGCCGCTGCTGTTCCCGCCTCTGCTTCTTCGTCGTTCGTCACCGCCATCGCCGATACAGATCGTGCCTTGAGGAGTCGCATCATCCATGCTGGTTTTGCAACCGTTTCTACTTTCTCTTCACTGTTGACATTATTTGCCTGTTCTTTTGACTCCTCGACATTCGATCCTGGCGGAACAGAAGAATATGTCTGACGTCGCGCGGCCTCCAGTCTCTCCTTCCATGCCGGCTTGGGTCCAGCCACTGTCGGTACGAATTGAGTCTTTGCCTCATCATCTGTCGCTCCTCCTTCATCATCCTCATCATCATCTTCACTATAACCCTCCTGAACATAGGTACCCTCCGACGACGGAATGCTTAACGACCTTGGTCCGACGGTCCATCTACCCGGTCGTATTTCGAATTCGGATCCCGTGTCGTCCGACGACACAGCCGAAGTCTTTCGTTGTACTCCGTACGCCGCTGCCGGGTCGTCGTCAAATGATACCGCCGAAGTCTTACGCTTTACTCCGTAGGCCTCTCTCGGGTCATCATCATATGAGACAGCCGAAGTCTTACGTTGTACTCCGTAAGCTGCTGCCGCCTCGTCATGGTCATCCAAGATAGCTGAAGTCGGACGTCGTATTTTATAGGCCGCCGCGGCGTCATCGTCATCTGACATGTTTGAAGTCGAAGGTTGTATCCCATAAGCTGCCGCCGCCGCGTCATTGTCATCTAACATGGTAGAAGTCGGACGTTGTATTCCATATGCCGCTGCTGCCTCATTGTCGTCTACCGCAGATGTTGGCAGTTGTATTCCATAGGCTGCTGCCTTGACAGACTTCTTTGTCATCCATGCTGGTTTGGAGCTATGATCGCTATTCCTTAACTCCGAGTCCTTCAAATAAGATGGCAGCTGAATCTTTCCGACTGCAATATTTCCTTCTTCTCTTTCTGTAGACATTGTAGAAATGGAAACAAAAAACCAGAACTGGAGCGGATCAACCTGTAGACGGGTGTCAGTCCTTGAAAAATATTGTTGTCTTAACCAATTTGGGTTAACAACGTCAGCTTTTTTTTCAACAAAACTGTTTCGATCCGAGTACGCGCAATCTCTGGTTGAATGCTGACCGACCCCCGCGAAGGAGAGAGATGGACGGATGAGGAAAGATGGAGAGAGAGCGACAGGATCTCACAAGCGCTACTTCTTCACATCGAGGTTTCCTCGTCGTCGTCGGTCCACAAACGGGCGAAAAAAGCGGGGAAGGGTGTTGACGACAGGCAGAACAAGCCCGGCCAAAAACAAACAGTCCAGGCGCGCCAAAGTTGTTGAATCGTCCTTCGGAAATATGGCGGCAACCGGGAACCTACAGTGGGTGACAATCTGAAGCATAAACAAAATTTCCCTATGTATATGCTATAAGATGGTGGGGCACTATTCCAACACCGGAATTTTTCCGCCGGACGAAACTTACTGTTAGTTCGTTGGTTCTTCCCAAAATCACTTGCCACTTTTGGCTATACCGGTACTTGTCGATGCAACTCGGGACTCACTATCAGTCGAAGCAGTCGTCTCGTCATGATGACGTGTCGCCAACGGGTCAAATGAATGACAAGGCAGCATTTTTACAGCCATAACCTCTGTTCTCACACCTATCTTTAGATACATCGTGGACGAGTGGATCCTCATTACTACTGACCTATTGACTGTGAGTGCCTACCAAAAAAGTGTAGATGCAACACAACATGTGGTCCCTTATGTCACGCATCGCTACACCATATGTCTGGAAGGCAACTCCAGTGGGGATGGCTCTGGTTATGGCCACGGTAGTGGGAAATCACGATTACACCAGCAGCCCCCCCGGCAGCATTAGCCCTACTACTACTACTACCTTTTGGGGAAAAAGATTGACAGTACAATGTGAAGAAGCATCGACTCCTAGTCGTCGATATACCACGCGTCTCCGACGCAAGCATACTCAATTACAACATGCCATGGGAGACAATACATCATCGACACCCTCCAACACCGACAATAACACCAACAATAAGAATACTAGGTCGTCTTGGTCATCATTCTTCCTACGTCGGTCGAAGACACAAAGGGAAATTGAACAGTTACAGATCCATGAAGAGGAAATGTTATTACGATGGGAACGTGATGAAGATGGTTGGAGAGAACTTCCAGCTCGTGCATGGCCTGCATATCAACCAACACCCGAACAAATGAAGGAAATTGAATCAAGGATACAACAGAATCATTGTTCCTTAATTTTATCGGGATCCTCTTCCTCCTCCAAAACCAATTCAACAACGACACCGGATATGTGTACCGAACTACTTTTTCAGATGGCGACGACTCTTGTTTTTTATAATTTAGAT
>Ga0194115_10006672_pt1 | contig 11644 bp, 11 predicted proteins | sample TA2MahsurfametaG_3_FD_148656 | JGI IMG/M metagenome (GOLD analysis project Ga0194115, IMG submission 148656) | Freshwater microbial communities from Lake Tanganyika, Tanzania - TA2015002 Mahale S4 surface | ecosystem: Environmental > Aquatic > Freshwater > Lake | place: Tanzania: Lake... | reverse complement strand
AATGCTAACACCCACATCCTGCGTGTGTTGCAACGTCCCTTTGCGGCTGGTGAAATCGTTCTCATGCGGACATACAACTTTAGACCAGATGCAGTGCTTTTAACTGATTTGTATGCAAAACAATGGCTGTATGATTACAGCCTAGCAGTTGCAAAATATATCTTAGGTGAAGCAAGAGGCAAGTTTGCACAAATTGCAGGACCCGGCGGCGCCGGCGGTCTTAACGGCGGAGATTTAAAAGCCGCGGCAAAAGAAGAAATGGCGGCTCTTGATAAAGAATTGGAAACATTGATTTCTGGTGGCACTGGCTATACCTTCGTAATAGGTTGACCTTAACCCTTAGATCAGATAATATATAGTATCTGTGGGGGATATTATGATTATCGGTGTCTGTGGTTTTATTGGGTCCGGCAAAGATACTGTCGCTGACTATTTGGTTAACTTTCATGAATTTCGTAGAGAAAGTTTTGCAAACACACTGAAAGATGCTGTTGCGGCAGTGTTTGGTTGGGATAGGACTATGCTTGAGGGTCGTACCAAAGAGGCACGCGAATGGCGCGAACAGGTAGATTTTTGGTGGAGTAATAGATTAGGTCGACAGATCACTCCACGTTGGATATTACAGTATTGGGGTACCGAAGTCTGTCGCGGCAGTTTTCATGATGACATATGGATTGCTAGTTTAGAAAATAAACTGCGTAAAACCAAAGACCACATAGTAATAAGCGACTGCCGTTTTCCAAATGAAGTACATGCAATTAAAAAAGCTGGCGGCAACATTGTTTGGGTACAGCGTGGCAGTCTTCCTTATTGGTATGAAACTGCGCTCAGTGCTAACAACGGAAATGACAGGGCACTACAGATCTTAAAAAATGACGGCGTTCATGCCAGCGAGTGGGCATGGATTGGTTCAGATTTTGATTTTGTGCTAGATAACAACCATACGATAGATAAACTATTTCAACAGATTAAAAATCTGGTAGTAGATCACCCTGACGCCACTGTGTGCCCTCTCGATGTAAAACACGCTGACAATTTGCACACACTGATTTAAGATTGTTGTGTTTGGTGTTAGTCATGTTCCCATCAATATGAAACACATTGAACTGTTCTTTATATTTTGACCTGAAACCACATTTGTCACATTGCATTTTTAACTTATAACCATCCTTATACCATTTAGGTATACCTTTACTGGTTCCATTGTAACGTACACAAATCTCGCACTTACTACGATAGTAAGTTTTTCCGTTTTTTTTATAATTTATTGCTGCAGGTCTGAGACCACAACTGCATAGAGGACGTTGCATAAGTGTATTTATTGCCCTTTTTCTCCCCTTTCCATAGTTTATATTAGCCTATTTTTTGCTTTATTTCGGTAAATAAAACTAACATATACTCGTGGGAGAGAATAATGGCTTTAACATCACCAGGCGTACAGGTAACAGTAATTGACGAGAGTTTTTACACTCCAGCTGAACCAGGTACAGTACCATTAATCATAGTTGCTTCAGAAACAAATAAAAGCAACGGTGCAGGCACAGGCACTGCGCCGGGAACATTGGCAGAAAACGCTGGTAATACTTATTTGATCACTAGCCAGAAAGATCTTGTTGATACCTTTGGCGATCCAATTTTCAAAACTGATTCAAATAATAATCCAATACATGGTGGAGAACAAAATGAATATGGTCTTCAGGCTGCTTACAGTCTATTAGGTGTAAGCAATCGAGCATATGTTGTACGCGCAGATGTAGACTTAAATGAACTTACTGCGGCAGCAGATGCTCCTGGCGCTAGACCTCCTAATGGTTCATATTGGTTAGATACACAAAATACTAAATGGGGTATATTTCAATGGAACAGTGATCCAGTCACTGCCACTGGATCAGGACAAAGGTTTACCAACAAAGTACCAATCGTAATTACTGACACCAGCAAGGTTGTCGATTATTCTGGTAGTGATTACACGCCAAAGGGCAGCGTAGGTGCAGTAGGTAATTATGCTGTGGTGGCAGTAACAACTACTTTAACAGTATGGTACAAAAATCTTAGCGGCATATGGGTACAAGTTGGTGCGCCTGAATGGTTTAGTTCATGGCCTACAGTTCAAGGCACCAAGAGCCCAAGTTCCAGCACTGGCACACTTACTTTACAGGCCGCTGATATTGGCACAGTGACTATCTCCGTTACCGGTGCAACAATTGCTGCAATCGCTGCTGCAATTAATGCAAATACTACCTTATCTAATAACGGAGTGACTGCGGCTGCTGTGAACAGCAAACTAGAAATTTATAGTGATGGCACGATTGGTGCAACATCTCAAGCTGCTAGCTCTGACGTGGGTGTAATCACTATTGGTGGTACGCTGACCGCTGCAACGGCAGCAGCCAGCACGATTGGTGTTGCCAGTGGTGACTACATGCTGCCAAAACTCACAACGCAGGCACACACTCTTGTGCCTACATACAAGCGTTCTGATAATTCAACCACAGTGTTAGGACGTCCGACCGGATCAGTTTGGATTAAAACAACTGAGCCGAATCTTGGCGCCAGAATCAGAGTAAAGAGATACAACAGCACTACAGCGGCCTGGGAAGATCAAACTACTAATTTATTTGAAACAAATGCAGCCGCTATTAACGGTTTAGATCCTACTGGTGGTGGTGCAAATTTAGCGACCGGCGCATTGTTTGCCAGGTATAACGTTGAAGAAGATGAAGGTGATAACTACAGTTCCTTAGCTACATACAAAATTTATCGTAGAAACGCTACTGGCGCCACAGCAATCACCAGTGCGGCAGTGACAGCAAGTAGTTTCCCGGCCGGTGCTTACACTTTCGAGATGGCAGAAAGTCTTACCGGTGAGGATACATATAGTGCAAAATTTACAGTAAGCTTTACAGGCGCGGCAAGTGTTAATGATGCAGACACATTCGCTGACGCTGTCAATGCAGCAGGTATGACTAATGTCAGTGCTAGCGTTGATGCACAAAATAGGGTAACAATTACACACGCAACGGGCGGTGACATAAAAATTAATGAAGGTCCTTCGGCACCATTTAACAACATTTTTGCAATTACAGGTGCTGCAAAAACCACTAACCTTTATGCGGCAGGCACTGGCGATCTAGCATTTGATTATGTTGCTACGCTATGGAAAGAACTGTCATTTGAAGCTTCCGACGATGCTCCATTGGCCTTGGCCGCAGATAATCAATTATGGTATAGTTCTGTCATTGATGAAATAGATATTTTAGTGCATGACGGAAGTGATTTCGTAGGATACCGTACAGCGACTAGTCCGTTCTTTGCAGCGGCCGCTGGAAATAAAACTGATCCCGAAGGTCCGATCGTCAGTGCAACTGAGCCGACACAGCAGAGCGATGAAACTGACCTTAAAAACGGTGACCTCTGGATAGACACTAGCGATCTGGAGAATTTCCCAACAATTTACAAATACAATGGTGACCTATTGAGATTTGAGTTGGTAGACAAAAGTGATCAGTCGACAGAAGATGGCATTCTATTTGCAGATGCACGCTATAACACAGCAGGTGCAAATAGTGACGAGCCCGGAACAATCAAAGATCTACTAGACAGCAGTTATGTTGATCCTGATTCTCCCGATCCAGCACTATACCCCAAAGGCATGCTGCTATGGAATTTACGTAGAAGTGGATTCAACGTTAAGAAATTCCAAAGAAATTACATTGACCTCACAGGTGACAATGATCGGAACAGTGAAAATTCTGGTGAGTCTATGGAACTTTATTATCCACATCGCTGGGTCACAGAAAGTGCTAACCAGGCAGATGGCTCTGGAACTTTTGGACGTAAATCACAGCGGGCTGTTGTTGTACAGGCCATGCAGTCATTGGTAAATTCAAACCAACAGATTAGAGATACCGACGGCCGTGTTTTCAATCTGCTAGCATGTCCGGGTTATCCAGAACTTATAGGTGAACTGGTCACACTGAATTATGATCGTGGGTTGACCGCATTTGTCGTAGGCGATAGTCCTGCTAGACTTAATGCCAGTGCTACGACCTTGAATGCCTGGGGCACAAACAGCGCAGGCGCAGTCCAAGATGACGACAACGGTCTAGTAAGTTTCGACGAGTTCCTGGCCGTTTACTATCCCTATGGCTTTACCAGCGACAACGCAGGTAACAACATTGTAGTACCACCAAGCCATATGATGTTGAGAACAATTGCTCTTAACGATCAAGTTGCATTTCCATGGTTTGCCCCAGCGGGCACTAGACGAGGCGGCATTACAAATGCAACAGCAGTTGGATATATTGACAGCGAAGGTGAATTCGAAACAGTTGCATTAAATGAAGGTCAACGTGATACCATGGCAGGTATTAAAACTAATCCTATCGCATTCCTAAGCGGCAGCGGTTTAGTGGCATTTGGTCAATATACTCGTGCTAGAAATGCCAGTGCATTAGATAGGATAAATGTGGCAAGATTAGTTGTATACCTACGTAGACAATTAAATCAATTGGCTAAACCATATCTGTTTGAGCCTAATGATAAAATTACCAGAGACGAAATTAAAAATGCCTGTGAAAGTTTGATGTTAGAATTAGTGGGACAACGTGCACTTTTTGACTTCTTAGTGGTTTGTGACGAGTCTAATAACACTCCGAGCAGAATCGATCGTAATGAATTGTACGTTGACATTGCTATTGAGCCAGTAAAAGCAGTGGAGTTTATCTACATACCATTACGTATTAAAAATACCGGTGAAATTGCTGGTTTAGGTTAATGGATAAATAAAAAGACGGAGAACATAAATGACAACAAACGTAGCATCACTATCAAGATTCACAGTACCATTAGACGGTGCTGCTTCGCAAGGGATGTTGCATCCTAAACTAAAGTATAGATTTCGTGTAACATTCGAAAACTTTGGTGCAAAAGGCGGCCCCCCAACAACAGAATTGAGTAAACAAGTTGTTAGTTTCAATAGACCTACTATACAGTTTGAGGCTATAGATCTGCCTACTTATAATTCCCGGGTCTATATCGCTGGTAGACATGCATGGCAGACTGTACAATGTTCCTTACGTGACGATGCCTCGGGCAATGTCACTAAACTAGTTGGCAATCAATTGCAAAAACAATTTGACTTTTTAGAAATGTCAAGTGCAGCCAGCGGCATTGATTACAAGTTTAAAACACGTTTCCAAATATTAGATGGTGGAAATGGTGCATTCACTCCGAACGTACTTGAAGAGTGGGAAATGTACGGTTGTTATTTAGAAAACGTAAACTATCAAGAAATGAATTATGGCTCAAACGAGGCATTAACTATTCAGATGACAATAAAATTTGACAATGCATTACAAGTAAGTGGTCTAGGTGATAACGTTGGAAGAACTGTTGGAGCTAACGCATCAGGCGTAGGCGGTTAATTTTCCAATAACTATGTAAAAGGCCGAGTTAAACTCGGCCTTTTTTACGGCATAAATAATATTATGTCCAATAAATTCGATGGCTATTTAAAACAAATATCTGGCGTTGATACTCAGCTACGGGATTTTCAACACGCCAGTAGATTGTTTGTAGATGATACATTTAGGCTGGCGCCAAAGCACAAACATCTGTTTCATGTTGCATTACGTGTTAATAGTAATGCATATAAACTGCCTAGTCTACAATTACAAAATCAAAATGAAATTAATCTGCTAGTGAAAAGTTGTTCACTGCCAGGCTTTAATGTGACAGTAGAAACTGTCAATCAATATAACAGAATAAAACAGGTGCAGACTAAACAGGCGTTTAATACAGTGACAATAAAGTTTCATGATGACAACAATAGCACAATACATAGATTATGGCAAAATTACTATAGTTACTACTATGCTACTCCTAACACCAGCAGACTACCTGGTGCTTATAGAAGAACCGCTATGAAAAATGAGATAGTAAACTCATTTAGATACGGTTTAGATAATAATAGTAGCGCTCCATTTTTTGACAGTATAGTGGTTTATCAAATGGCCAGACAAGAATTTGTAAGTTATACGTTAGTGAATCCCATAATTAAATCTTGGCAATTTGACCAAGCAGACTATGGTCAAGGTGGTCCTACAGAATGCACCATGCAGGTAGACTATGAAGGCTTATTTTTTGGCAACGGTGTTGTTCAACCTGGCAATCCTATTGGATTTGCACTTAATCACTACGATAGAACTCCAAGCCCGCTAGGAGCAGGAAAATCAAGGGGTATTACCGGCGTGGCAAATGTACTTAGCGGATTAGGCACAGTGTTTGGGGACATAGCGACTGGTAGGTTTAAGGAAAGCCCGTTAGATTTTCTAGCTACCGCAGTGACCGCAGTAAATACTTATAACAATGCTAAGGCAATTACCAAAGAAGGAATTATTAGAGAAGGAAGACAGATAATAAACAGCACTGTGTCACAGGTCTTTAACAACGCGGCTGATGAACTTGCACAACGCCGAACTGGAGGTCTTAACAATATAGTTGTGCCGAGAGCATCTGCTACACAACAAGTTATTCCAGCCGTCCCTATTAATTTACCATAATGCCAAGTTTACCGCAAAATCAAATTACTGTCCAGGAATCAGGTACAGAAGTTAGGAAATTTTTTGACAGTTATTTTCTACAACAACTGACATTTCCTAGCAATGAAATAGATGCTGTGGTTGGTTTTTTTACCAAACGTGGATTTGGCCAGGAAGCAAGCAACAGTACTGCCATTACATTACTGACTCAGGCTAAAATTGAAAACGTAAAAGTTTTTACAATTTTAGATACGCTGAAAGGTTTGACCGATGTAGAATTAAGTAGAGTTGTAACAGAGGTTTTAAATTCCCGTAGGCCAGTGACCAGTGCACTTGGATACAGCCAGGCTTTCAGAGGTCAAACATTTGAATCTCGTAACATTAGAGTATGAACAAGTATGTTCGTGGAAAATTTGTACCAACTCAACCTGAAAAATATGTAGGCACTCACCAGCCAACATACCGCAGTAGCTGGGAATGGGCATTTATGAGATTTTGTGACACGCATCCAAATATTCTCAAATGGGCCAGCGAAGCGATTAAAATACCTTATCTTGATCCTATTTCTAAAAGGCAAACAATTTATGTGCCTGATTTTTTTATTCAATATGCCGATAAGACTGGAAAAATTTTTACAGAATTAATTGAGGTAAAACCACAAAATCAAACACTGTTAGAAAAGGTTGGAAAAAACAGAAATAATCAAATGCAGTTTGTGAAAAATCAAGCGAAATGGCAAGCAGCGGGCAATTGGTGTAAGAAGCAAGGGCTACGTTTTCGAGTATTAAATGAACAAGATTTATTCAAAATGAGTTGAAAATCCGATAAGTATTGTTATGAAAAAGTTAGAAGAAATCCTCAATCTGCCAGAAAATAAAAAAGATATCAAAAAATTTGAAGAGAAAAATCTACCGGTAGAACAATCTAATTTATTACGAGATATATCAGAATTTGACAAAATATCTTCAGCCCTACCACAAGTAAAAGGCCTTGGTGATATCAGTGACAAAGAACTTGATGATCTTGCAAGACGTGCCACTGATGCATATGACGATCTAATGGATTTAGGAATGAACGTAGAGGCTAGATATAGTGGCCGCGTTTTTGAAGTTGCAGCGACTATGTTAAAAAATGCAATTGATGCTAAATCTGCGAAAATAGATAAAAAGCTAAAAATGATCGAATTACAGATACGCAAGCAACACATAGATCAAAAAGCAGGTCAGGATGACAATGCTATCCAGGCCCAGGGTGTGATAATTTCAGATCGTAATAGTCTTATAGAAAAACTGAAGAATATAAAATAAATATATTATTAGGATTACATTATGAAAAGTTTTCAAGAATACTTGGTAGAAAGTAAAAAGACCTACCCGTTCACAATAAAATTGTGCGGTGCTCTACCTGAATCTGCAGACAAGATTATGAAGAGTGCCATGCATAAGTTTACAGTCAACAAATTAAGCAAGGGAAAGAGCACGCCCATTCAGGCAATGCCGTTGGATTTTCCGGGACAGTGTAATGTAGAGGTTCATGTTTTTGAAGTTGATTTGCAATATCCTACTACCAGTGCAGTGTTAACAGAATTATTAGCTGATAATTTAAAAATTAGTCCAGCCCAATTACGTGTACGTAATCCTGTAGAAATGGCAGAGATTGCGCTTAATCTAGCACACAATGAAAAAAGTGGCGAGGCACTTTTAAATAAAGATTATGAATCCGATTCTAAAACACAAAATCTAGTAGGTCAAAAAGGTATCTCAAACTTTCTCAAAGAACTTATGAAAGATCGCGTAGAAATGACAGAGTACGATGGCGTAAATGATGAATTAATCGCAAAATCGCAGCCCAAAGAAACTGCTGCTAGTTTTGAAGAAGCTAAGCCGGGTGTAAGCCCTGTAGGATCGCGACAAAATAAGATCCCTGATCCCTATAAAGGAAAATAAAATGAACTTTAATGACTTGTATAAAAAAATTGCTGAAATAGATAATGGTCAGCTAGGTGAGACCTGCGGATCAATGATGGGCAGTGACTCCTATAAACCGCCCCCACAGTCCGACAGTGTAAACATGAATGTTAATATGAGCGGCAGTGGTCAAGGTGGAATCCGTGATCTATTAAACATCTTGAAAGATCTTGATAGAAGAGATGTGCCAATAGACATTCACAGACATGATAAGGACCATGACGATGTTTTAAGTATTATGAAATTGGCAGGCCAAAAAACAATGATGCCTGGTAATGACGGTTTGGAAGAACCCAGGGATGATATGAAAATCGATTTTGACAAAAGGTCTGAGGAGTTTGCCAACAAACCAGACGAAAAGTATAGTGACGTCAGTGCTGTAACACATGATGTTGCTGGCGGACTAAATGCTCCACATCAACAGTTAAAAAAAGAGTATCCTGGCGATAATCCGATGGCAGAAAATCTACGCCATAAATTGACTGCCAAATATCAAACGTACAAATAAAGCTGATAAGTCCAAAAAAGGGGCTTTACGCCCCTTTTTTATTGTAAATAACATATGGGAAGTAAATCATTAGACGGCGTAATTGTCAAACGTGCTCATAGAAAAGAAACATACAGTGAAGAACAAATAGAGCAATTGGCCAATTGTCTTGATCAGGATAAGGGCTATCACTATTTTTGTGAAAACTTTTTCCACATACAGCATCCAGTCAAAGGTCAGATGGCCTTTAAACCCTACACATATCAAACTAGGTTATTGGATGCTTACCATACCCATAGATTCACTGTTAATATGTTGCCCAGACAGATGGGGAAAACTACCTGCGCAGCGGGATATTTGTTATGGTATGCGATGTTTAACCCCAATAAAACAATTTTAATTGCTGCACATAAGTACACAGGTTCTCAGGAAATAATGCAAAGAGTTCGCTTTGCATATGAACTTTGTCCGGATCATATTAGAGGCGGTGTAATAAATTACAACAAACAAAGTATAGAGTTTGATAACGGCAGTAGAATAGTCAGTACTACGACCACAGAAAATACTGGACGCGGTATGAGTATATCATTATTGTATTGCGATGAGTTCGCTTTTGTTGAGCCCAACATTGCTAGTGGATTTTGGACAAGTATAAGTCCAACACTGGCCACTGGTGGTCGCGCTATCATTACGTCAACACCGAACAGTGACGAAGACGAATTTAGCAGAATATGGAAAGAAGCTAATAAAAATTTTGATGAGTTTGGTAATGAATTAGCCAACGGCTTAGGTATCAATGGATTTCATGCATTCACCTGTCAATGGAGCGAGCATCCTGATCGCGATGAAGAATGGGCCAAGGAAGAGCGTGGCCGCATTGGTGAAGAACGTTTTCGTAGAGAATACAACTGTGAATTTTTAATATATGATGAGACTTTAATTAACAGCATTACATTATCGGGAATGGAGGGATCGAACCCTATCATGAATATGGGACAGACACGTTGGTACAAAACTCCTAAAGCAGGTAATGTGTATCTATTGAGTTTAGATCCTAGTCTAGGTACAGGAGGAGACTACGCTGCTATACAGATCATGGAACTTCCTAGTTTTGAACAAGTGGCCGAATGGCACCACAACGAAACTCCTATCCAGCAACAGATCAAAATCTGTAAAGAATTATTAACCTACATCAAAGACGCTATTGGTGAAACAAACATAAACGACATATATTGGAGCATCGAAAATAATAATATAGGCGAAGCCGGTCTCGTGGTTATAAAGGACCTAGGTGAAGAGCAATTTCCTGGTCTATTCATCAGTGAACCCATACGTAAAGGACATGTGCGTAAGTTTCGCAAAGGATTTAATACTACACATAAGACTAAAATTGCGGCATGCGCAAGAATGAAACATCTTATCGAAACAAGTACCATTAAGGTCAACAGCAAACCCCTAATTAGCGAACTAAAAGCATTTATAGCACATGGAATAACTTTTAAAGCGAAATCTGGTGAACACGATGATCTAGTGTCTAGTTTGTTATTAATTGTGCGCATGACCCAGATATTAGCAGACTGGGATCCTAGAGTTTTTGAAAGAATTAGTGTGAGAGATAGTTGGGATGATGAAGATTTTGAACCACCCATGCCAATTTTTGTTTCTAGCATAGTATGATAAATATGAAATATGGATACTAATTTAAATAGAGTAGCATCTGATCTAGTTGATGAAAAACTAGGTGAATTTCCTAATCTTGTCATTAAGGATAAGGAAAATAAGCCAATTCCAACAACTATGGATGATCAAATAGCAAATGCCAGAATTTTTGACTTTGAATTTGTTAGAGACAACGTTAATTTTGGACCTGTGACAATAACAATCAGCAATAATGATGGACTACAGATCAAAACATACAGTGACCCCGTTGAAGATCGTCCAGATGAAGAACAGGACGTTTGGTATGAATTCGTAAAAAGTATGGGTGAATTTGCCACTGATCATATTTTGCAATTTAAGGGTCATAAAGTTGTTACAAAAAAAATTACACCTAAAAGCGAGGTTGGAGAAAGTAAAATGACAGAATCAAGATTAGTGGGTACAAGCAGAACCAGTTATCAAGATCTTGGTGAAGCGACCCTTATCGTTAAGCACAGCAAACCAATTAACTACAACGCTGCAAATGGCCGAACACAACATATTGAAAGTATATACATTGAAAATGCTTTAGGTGAAAGATTTCGTTATCCGATGAAGCATCTTAACGGCGCTAGAGCATTGGCAAGTCACATTATCGAAGGCGGCACCCCATACGATGATATTGGACAATATATTATAGGATTATCAGAAGAACTTGGAAAATTGCGGATGTTCAAAGGCTATGTGACCCGCAGTCCTATGGTTGCTGAGGCTATGGGGTCGGTAACCGGTCGTGTAATAGATAGAATGGAAAGCATCAAAAAAGAATTAGCACATCTTCAAAATAAAAAACACTATGCCGAATGGGCTGAAAGTTTTAGTCGAAAAGATAATAAGGAAATCCCCGATGAAATTGCTGCAGAATGGATTGATAGGCTTACTGTCAAATCATTTAACGAAGATTTAAAAACTGTGTTTCCATACCTATTGAATATAATTGAAGAAAGTGA
>Ga0194115_10006671_pt1 | contig 11645 bp, 13 predicted proteins | sample TA2MahsurfametaG_3_FD_148656 | JGI IMG/M metagenome (GOLD analysis project Ga0194115, IMG submission 148656) | Freshwater microbial communities from Lake Tanganyika, Tanzania - TA2015002 Mahale S4 surface | ecosystem: Environmental > Aquatic > Freshwater > Lake | place: Tanzania: Lake... | reverse complement strand
CAACAATATTGATGTCATCGTATTCACAGTTCACGAACCCGCGTACAAGCAATGCAGTGACGACCCCATTGGAACCTACATCACACCAGTACCCAACTTTATGGAGGGATACCTGAAACAATATTCGCAGATTCAAGAGGACAAAGGGAATGAGGATTACCAGCTACCAGAAGCGGCTGACTATGCCTACTGTACGAGAACGGTCAAGAACAACAACGAGTATTACATTCAAATGGGATGCTCCGATGTTTCCGCCCAAGCGCTGGCTGTCAACATTTATTCAGACAATACTTGCACGAAGAAATCCTCACAAGGAGGATATGACGACGCCAATGTGGATTTGTCTGAACTTCAGGTAAGATTCTGTAATGGCGAAATCGTTGTGGAACAGTGAAGAAGATTCTAACCCCATCGATATCACAGCCTCCGTTCGGTCGATGCCAACAATGTGTCAGCTGGATCGATCAAAACGATGACGCTGTCGATGATCAATACTACGAGAACCGTCAAAACAGATGCCCCTCTTGCTCGACATCGTGGAATTACAAGGCAAATTGTGGGCACAAGTGTCAGCGAATGAGCACTCAACCTTTGCAAAAGGACGGGTGGAGCGCTCCAGATAAGGTCTTGCTGTTTATTCTCTCTATCTTCGGATTGTGCATGTTGGTTGCAATTCTCGCAAAGCGACAGAATATGTCGAACAAGGATGCCCTTCTGGAGCAAGCAGCCATGAGCGCAGCAGGTCTCCAACAAGCTCACGTGATCGGAATCTTCTTCCTGATCATCATCGTCGTCGCCATTTTTGCATTGCTTCAGCTCAAGAACATTACATGGGCTATGCTACTCATCATGAACACTATACTGTTCGGCTACCTGATGAAGTTGACCGTCGACAGCGGCGTCAGCGCTGGAGAGACTGTTATCGGGCCGGACGGCACCATTCTCCGACACGCGGATTCTGACGACTCGAGCGTCGACAGTTCTCTGCCTGCGAGTACCAAGAACAGCAATGCTGGTACATATATGTTGCCGGTGATTGCTTAAGGAGGCAATCTACTGGTCACTACATGTATCCTCGCGCAAGAACAAGAATCATCTTAGTTTTTCTTTCCCCTCTCGCCTGTACATCGTACATAGTTAATCCCTGCCGATGGACAGAAAGTAGTGGGTCAAGGGGATTCACGACGTTATCGTTTTCATGCTGGTCGGTACTGTAGAGGAAAGTTCAGAAATGAACACCCGACGAAGCCTTCTCTTGGCATTCCGTTCCGGCGTAATGATGGCAAGTTCAGCTCTAGTTCCCTGGGGAATCAATGTTGTTTGCTCACATAGAAAGGCCAGAAGGTCTCGCAGGGCTTGCTCCGCTGACCTCGTCTTATCATTCTTGGATATCTCCGACGCCAGAAACTGATTGACAAGGCCCGCCAGAAGACCACCTCCCACAGCATGAGCACGGACACGGTATGCTCCCGTCTTGTCGACTAACCACAGACAGCCTGGACCGTAGGCTGATTCCTTCTTTGGATGCTTGTTGCTACATGTCGCTAGAAGGCCGACACAAGCCCAACGATGACGTTTCATTACACCAGTATAGGCTAACCATACCGATGTTTGTTGTGCTAGATAATTCCCATATTCAACACAATACGTCTGTTCCATCCGGGGTGGACCATAGACATACAATTCTTCCTTGGCAACATCACGACATGATTCTATCATAAGTTGTGTATGGGTTCTCCAACCAGCGCAGATCATACTAGTCCCAAATCGATCAATTGGATAAATCCGAAAGGGACCACGATAACTTTGGGGGATATCGTATAATGTCCGTCGGACGGATGTCGGTGTTTCCTCCGATGGAAGGACCGTCGTATTCTTTGGATCATCAATGGATCCATGATCCTCCGTCTCCTCTTCCTCTTCCTCCTTCGTCGGTTCGACGTTGGAGGATGTTGATGGGATGATTTCCTCAGATGGGGACGACACGTGTTCGTCGATCGTAGGATCGAGAAGTAAGGGTTCTTCGGCAAAGGAGGGATGTAAGGCCAACAAGGCAATCCCATCCGAACATTCGGTAGCCACTATGAGAGGAGCAGAAGATATATAGGGATCTTGGACAATAGATCCTGTCGTCGTTGCCGTCGCCGTGGTAGGCCGTTTGGTTCGTGATGACGAAGAAAAGGATGACGACCAACGTTTCGCTGTGACCAACCGAAAGTCGCACACGGTGACAACCATCGTCACCAAAAACATTGGCATGAATACCGACGGTCGTACACGGTTGTAATATCGTAATTGTCGCATCCTACCATAGTCCTCTTCTTTCTCTTAGTCTTTTGTCGTGGGAGTAACTGTCACTCACTTGGTGGCTGTACGATATCGGATAGAGCGGGTGATAACTCCTTGTGGACACGGTGTCTCGTCCACTGCTGCGCAAAGGCGCGATTCCATCGAATATTTAGTCGCGGTAGTCAAAGATCCAAAATCCTTGTGTCATTTCCTTCGCTATGATATCATCAGAGTCGTCCAACTTATCAAGAAGCAATTGATCACTCTGTGAAGGTGTCCTCAAGAATTCCTGCCCTTGTCGAGCATTCGTCCAGCCCATACGCCATGTCATCATGGAAAATTTCGATGTGTATCCTTGTCATACTTGTCTACGCGGTGGTGTCCATCCTGATTTCATTCAGGGTCCGAAAAAAAGAAGAGACATCGCCTATTCCTGCCATTCTACCAATTGTGAATCATGAGAAAGTATGGAATGAAGTTATTTTCAATGTGATGGAGTTCGGTGCCGTCGGAGATGGGTACCATGATGATACTATGGCTATCCAGCGAGCCTTGGGAGCCATACGGAAATACCAAAATGACACTACCATGATCCAACAACCATCGTCGACCTATCCCACGCTTTACTTCCCACCTTCCTATACCTTTGTATCGGCTCCCTTCAACCTGAGTAGTCATATGATTTTACGTGTCGAGGGGATGTTATGTGCTATTTCTAATTCGACTGAATATTGGGGAGACGTATGGCCAAAGATATCTCCATTACCCTCCTATGGGAGTGCTGATGATGGTGGATTTTATTTACAATATCAAGCATTTATATTTGCGAAGGATGTTATTGATTTCAAAATTGTCGGTAATGGGACGATCGATGGTATGGGACAATGGTGGTGGGATTCCTTTTATCGAAAACCAAACAGTACTATCCTAAATGCTGGTCGTCCCAATCTGATTCAACTTCAAAATTGTTCTCATGTCGAATTCAATCAGATTGAATTACGGAATTCACCATTTTGGACTTTACATCCCGTCTATTGTCATGACATGATAATTCGGAATGTCCGGATCCGTGCTCCCATGTATTCCCCGAATGTTGATGGGATTGATATTGATAGTTGTCAAAACATCCTTGTGGAAGGATGTGACATCTCCTGTGGAGATGATCATATTGCTATCAAAGCTGGAATATGTGGAGATGGGGACCCTACTTCTTCATCGTCGTCGTCGTCTTCATGGGATGTCCTGAAAAGTGATGAGAGAAGCCAGGCCACTGGTAGGCGTTCTCTTGTCGACGGTCGGAAGGATCCAATCTCATGCGCACAGGACCCCAAGTTTCAGAATGGGGATTACATGACTCGGAATGTGACCATCGTCTCGAATACGTTCGGTACGGGGATGGGGATTGCTCTTGGTAGTGAATTAAGTGGAGGGATACAAGATATCATTATTCGAGATAATCGTATCGGGTATGGATGTTGGTACGGCCATGATGACCCCGAACGATCCTGTGGTTGGGGTCATGCCCTCCATCTCAAGACGACCCTTACCCGGGGTGGATATCTTCGAAACATCCAAATGTTAAACAATATTGTGTACAATACGACAGGGATCTTCTATCTAGAAACGGATTATCAAGATAAGGATCGAGAGATTCCCCCCCAAGACTATGCCGTCACAGATGTTTGTGAGATAGTCTTGACAGGGACACAAGCTCTGGGAGTTGCACAGACTATGACCTTTGCATGCTCACCCTACATCACATGCAAGGAAGTTACCGTCATGGATACCTTCATCGAATCAAGCGAATCTACTAGCAACCACAGCAGTACACCTGAGGATTTCTACCATTGTGAATTCGTCGAAAGTTACGTTTCAAAACGAAACCATCCACCTGGCTTGAGTATGTGCTTCTATCGGTCCATGAATCGGACAGCTTCGTGATCTCGATGAGGAAGTGGTGACTACAGAGTACGTGATGGGAGAACCCATAACGGAATCTTATGCTGTTTGCGTGGTGAGAATTTCTACTTTGGATCATGACTATCATGGCTGATCTTTCAAGCGATAGATCGCTGGTGAGTGGATTCTTTGAATCCGACTGAACAATCGGAGGGATTCTGATTTAGCCATATTAGTCGTCATGAAGGTAGGGGGCATAACCACGGTAAGTTGATTTCGCAGATCGTAATAGCGACATCATCCCGCCGGATACTAGGTCGGTAGAAAACGTAAAGCCAACTAAGGATTTCCATTGACAGTGATTATCTGTAGCTTTTCAAAATCTGTGAAATCTTCCCGGATGAGGTTGTCTTCCCAATTAACAGTTACAGTTAATCATGTAACGTTAATTATTGGGTATTCTGCTTGGGATGGCTAGGTAGCTAGTTTTCCTCTTCGATTCCCAAATCCTTAAATAGACGAGTTGCTTCCTAAAAGTGTGTCACGATATTCTCTTGGCATATAAGGATTCCTGCCTTCACAATTCAGTGGATTCACTTGTTAAATAAATAGCCCATCTGTTTTGGTCGATTGCGAATATCTTCCTCATTGTTCATCGGAAGGCCAAACAATCGTCATCTTCTTTCGACGAAGAATCCTCGTATGACCGCGATTACTGTGGCATATGAGATTGGACTACCCTGTAATCAACCATCTCGGGGAAACTTCTACGATTGGCTTTAAGTGTAAGCAAGTCGGTTCGTTTCGGACTGTTGCAAAAGAAGAAGGTGGTACACCAGGCACTAGGGTAACGTGTACCGGTAAATTATAGGATACCATATGCAGTGGATGCATGTTGGGCTCCCATCGTTCGTGGGAATTTTCGGACAGTCGATCACGGCTGCTTCAAGCTCCGTAGCATTTACGAGCATTTTCTGCATTCACAACGAGCTATAGAAACAAAACCTACAAAATCGATAAACCCCAAGATCACTAACTGTAAAGGATGATCGATGCCCCGCAGGACACAGAGGAACGATCCTCGTCGAGCCTTCATGGGAACGAAGAGCAGTGTAAAAGGCGGCCGTCTAAATGCGAGGAATCTGAAACCTGTTGTTCCAATTGTGTTGCCTACGGAAGAGTGTGCCCCTGTCATGCTCGGACCGCCGGTAAGGCCGTTTGTAGTCGTGTTCACAGTATCTTGAAGGATTCACTCGTCTTCGTAGACGGAGAACCCTCCTTTCGTCGCATTCAACCATCTGAAATAACACTCGGAAAACGCTTAGGCGAAGGGGGGTTCTCGTTGGTAGAAACTTGTGAATTGAAGGGAGTCGACCCGACCAAGAAGTTCGTCATCAAACATTTGAAGCGAAGTATCATGGTGGAAGTCAAAACGTTCGTGTACGGGGCTTCTGATCTCGTTAATGAAGCCTTGTTTCTTGCAAGATTGGACCACCCCAATATCATTCAGTTGTACGGTGTAACGGAAGGGAACATGGAACAGGTTGTTTCGACCGATAGGGATGCTGGATTCTTTATCGTCCTTGATCAGTTGGTCGAGACTCTTGATCAACGCTTGGAAGATTGGCGAGCTCATGCCCGGACCTTACCAAGTAGTATTTTTCATCGAATGTCCAATGCCTACAAAGAGACCCAAAGAAAGGTTTTAATCGAACGCCTGGAGGTAGCCCTGGATGTCGCAAATGTGATGCAATATCTTCACAGTCTTGATATAGTCTTCCGTGACCTGAAACCAGACAATATTGGCTTCGACGAGAAGGGCATCATGAAATTATTTGATTTTGGTCTCGCCAAAGAATTGAAGGAAAGTCACAAGATATCAGATGGACGCTATGAGATGACTGGTCACACCGGAAGTCGGAGGTACATGAGTCCTGAAGGTAAGCCTTTTCTCTAAAGTCCCGAAAGTAGGGGTCATTTATCTGGACTCTAATCGTACATCATCTTCTTCTTTTTTATGGATCAGTGGCACAAGATCGACCATACGGCAAGGGAGTAGACGTTTATAGCTTTGGTATTCTACTTTGGGAAATGTGCACGTCGGAGAAGCCATTTGTTGGGTATTCCAATGCAAGACACATGAGAGAAGTCATTAACGGAGGCGAGCGTCCGAAAATGGATAGTACCCACACTTCCCATTGGCCGTTAAATCTTCAGTGGATGATTAAGAGTTGCTGGAGCCCTCATCCGGATGCACGACCGAGTTTTGAAACCATTATTGAGACCTTGAACAATATCCTGATGGAATTGAAAAATCAAAGCTTCCGTCGGGTAAGGGCAATTTCGGAGGGCGGTGGTACCGTACCCGACAACGATGGCCTCGGTGTCCTTCATGATTCCTCGTCCCCGATAAGGTCACCATTCCAGAAGGGACGGCCGACGCTGAAGATTCCTCGACTAGTCTCTCGCCCATGATCCCGAATAAGGCGTGTTTTTTTACATAAGAGCATTAATGGATGCATACGTGATGCATTTTTGATTAATTAATAAGTTAGCAATGAAAGTTACATCGTAGGACGGGTGCTCTCCGATGGTCTGACTGGCAGCTTTATTGCAGTACTATCCGAGAGTGGAGTCTCCATATGTCACAATACTTCGGTGGGGGAGCAGGGCCTCATACAAACGAGCATCTTGAGTAGAGAGAAGAAGCCTCTTAGCTTTTGCCTACAGCAGCTTCTACTACGTGGCTGTGTTCTGATAGATTGGCGGTTCCCTGTCGGAGACGCGTCGGTGTATGATGAGCCTACTAGCATGTGAAGATCCTGTAGAGCATAGGATCTTCCCTCACATGTGGCGCCCATCATCGTTCGGTACGGTATCGGTACTGATTTGGGCCAACCTGGACTTATTTTTTTTGTTCAAGCCAGCTAAAGTGTAGCTAAGGATCCATCGACTCGAGCCATTAGCGGAACGACATACAGACGCAGAAGAAGCAATATCCGAAATGAGATTTTGGTGTGAACCAGACACAATTTCGATGGAAATGTTACGACATTGAAGGCTCAAATACACATCGTACAACGCCATTTCAAGCTTCCAAAACTCGGACATACGGTAGTAGTCGTTGTTGAATAATCTTGTCATTGGATCACAAATTTCGCTCCAGTAACAATGTCTGCATCCTTCCCCATCAATCTGACAGAGAATGAAAGTGACGACGATACGATCAACCTCCCTGGTACGACGTCAGATGTAGTGGCTACGACAGAACAAGGATCTGTCGCCCATCAATCGTCGTCGTCGTCGGAAGAAGAAGAAGAAACGCGTCTACGTCGTTTTCGGAATAGACCAACAATTAAGATTCAAGATCGGATTGATCGAGCCCTAGAACAGCAGATGTTTTTGATTTCCAAGCAAGGAGATGAAGAATGTCATGCCAACTTGAAGTGTACCTTCGTCGTATTGGGTAGTACAGGGAACGTATATGACGTGATAATCCAACGTGTTCCACATTGTACATGTCCTGACCATGCCAATGGGAATTTGTGTAAGCATATTCTGTTTGTACTACTGAAGGTTATGCGTGTCCCGTCCGATTCGCTACTTATTTATCAGGAGGCATGGGTCGGATGAGAGTTAAGGGAGATGTTTGAAGGGATGCGCCTTCGATTCCAGAATGTCAGTGGCGTCATGGGACGAGCTCGGCCAAAAAAACGGCGAGGTATGAATACACCAATTTAGGGATACTTCAGGGTCAGTCACCGGATCGGGATACTAGCTCGTACTACTGGGATGATGATACCCCCCTGTATGGACGCAAAAGACGCCGCTGGTCCTGAATGATGTTGTTGGTGATACAAAGTGTGGCGGGATAGTCGCAGGGCTCTCCTCGGAACGAACAAACGCTTCGAGCCGTCGTCGATTACCTCGCAAAGGATGTACCACCCCTGCCGTGGGCTTCCAGTGCTAAAGGCAACGAAGATCAAGTCCCCGGGATTATCTTTTGGCAAGGCTTTCCGTATTCGGAAATCTGACACACCGCCACAAGGGAGTTGAGAGGCACAGCTCTTGTACCTCCGTGATTCCTTTCGCCATCCGGCATCACGCAAGCGATAAAGTATAGCTCGAAAGTTAATCATAACAATGCCAAAGATCGAGCTGTTTCGTGTGGTTGGGTGATTGCCTTGGAAGTATAGGACGCAGCTACTATACCGGTCCTCTTTCGGAAGCATAGGGGTTGTCAACGTCAAATCCAAGTTCAAAATCTAATACGTGGATTGATCGATCAAGACGATGGAAACCATCAATCAATTCATCTTTCGTGATGATCAGGGGCGGCGCAGAATGGATATGTGGATATCTATGAAGGCCGACCAATCCATTCCGTTGGTAGGCGTCACGATATTTGTGAAAGGGGGGATGGGCAACTTCATGTTGAAGTTTTGGAATAGTCCCCGTCGGATCATGGACATCAAAGCATCCAAATAATCCAATATGACGGTATTGTTTGATACATGGATGATTCTCTGCAAGGGCTTCCATCCCCGAAGCGAATAGGGGTGCCATACGTTGGACCCGACCGACGATATCGTTCTGAAGTAGGTATTTGAGATTCTCGTAGGCGATGGCCATAGCGACAGGATGGGCCTGATAGGTGGATCCCCATCCTAGAGGCTTATCCTCAAAGAATGACATGATTTCTTCGCTACATGCCGTCATCGAAAGTGGAACAGCAGCACTAGAAATCCCCTTGGCAGCCGAAAGAATATCGGGCAGGACACCTGGATAATTCTGAAATCCAAACATCTTACCAGTCCGACCAAATCCGACCATAACTTCATCCACATGCATTAATATCCCATATTGGTCACAGATGGCACGAATTCCTTGCATATAGCCCGGTGGCATGATCAGACAGCCCCCCGCACCGACAATACTCTCCATAACGATAGATGCAATGGTTTCTGGACCTTCGTTTAGGATTTGTTCTTCCAACATCGTCAACGCGGCTTCGACTCTTTCTTCTTCGGTGGCATCGTATCCTCCAGGTGTGAAGAAGAGGGGGAAGGGATTGAATGCCTTGACGAATCCGGGTAAGGTATCATTCCCATACCACCGACGAAAGTCACCCGTGGCTCCACTAGCGACCCCCGTGGCACCATGATAGGACCGGTACCAACTAATGACCTTTTGTCGACCAGTATATCGTCGAGCCATCATAATCCCAGCTTCATTCGCTTCCGCACCTGACGAGGGGAAGACTGCTGGACGTAAATCTCCCGGTAAGATTTCTGACAAAAGTTGATTCAAACGGACCCGAACTTCGGTTATACCAATCCCACCAAATGTAAAGGGTAATGCCTTCAACTGGTGTATTGCCGCATGGATCACTTCGTCTGGAAGCGTATGACCAAGATTGGAACATACTGCCTGCGATGTCCAATCCAAGTATTTATTCCCCTTGTCGTCGTAGAGGTAAACTCCCTCACCACGTATCATATTGGGTACATTCTTCCTAGCCGAGCTAGGGACCCATGTCATCATGAATGGATTTTCAGCACGAGATTGATTCAATTGTTCGGACGTCCAAGAACCGAGAGGTTGAAAATGGGCTTGATCTTTCCCCGGAGTTGTTTCATCCACAAAGTTCTCCTTCCTGTTGGCCTAGTATATAAACGAACATAGCGGGGGTACATCGGTGCGACAAATTGAGGAAGGAAACAGTAAAACAGGCTCTCAATACGGGTCACCAATGACCGTAAATTTTTGGGAACATCATCGGGGGATTTCCCGCTCATCAACAGGTCCATTCCCCCATCTCCAATCATTGGATTCTTGTCTCGAATCTTCAATCCAAGCCTAGTCAAAAGTACCAATCAAAAGCTGAAAACAGTCTTTCCCAAAAAAAGACTTGCTGTTTGTCGAACCCGGAAACCCCTCCTTCCACCATCACCTTTGCGCCACCATCAATCTGGACCATCTCTTCTTCTTTCCTCAACAAAGGACCTACCTTGATTGAAGGAAGACTCCGTGGCCAGATCTCAGTGCCCCTTTTGGACTTTTGTCGAAGGATTTTGGAAACATCTTGAAAAATTGTACTCATAATGGATCGAACTCTTAAAACCGTGCAAAATCCGATCAAAGAACACAGAGAGAGGGAGAGAGGGTGATAGAAAAAATGGATGGACTACAGTGTCGGTCGGGATCTTCTTCGACGAAATTGGGTAGAAGTTCTGTATCCGATATTCTTGAGAATTTTCGTGGTCGGTGGAAATGATGGTTTTTGACACGAACAGAATTCTTTGTTTGACGACGCGTGATTCCTGAACGTGACTCACTGCGATGGTGGATATTCATATATAAGGTACCTACCTACAGTATTCCGGAATGTCTACACTTTTGCGTCGGATCGCATATCATCCTACGGAGTTTTTTTCTGCCGAAACAAAGGGGTAAAAAACGGAAGGTATTGGACCGTATACGGTACGATGTCTACCTATCTACGGAATTTTCGATAGGCATCAATCGACTTCTCGGGAGATGAGTCCAAAATTGCCACTAGTCAAGATCACGGTCGAGATTTACATCCGTCGCGCCATTTCAACTTTCATAGAAGACCGTAGTCGGGAAAACCTGAGGAATTACTACAATTAGGCAGGAAGCAAGAGAGATCGAATTTGAACGACGAACGTGGTTCCGCGACATACTATGGACGGTTCGAACTAGGTACACAGCGATCCGCTGTCATAAGGCCCTAATAATTACCATACCCCACGAATAGGTCTTTAGACGTAGTCACCCTTCACCTCAATGAGCTCCAAGATAAAGACCAAAACCGCTCCTCCAGGAATGAGTCCACCTGAAAGAAAATCATACGATGTGATGGAAAGACAAAATATTAGGACCATTTGTACATAAATCTTGGCACAAAAATGGATCTGACAACCTAGCATATCGAAAGTACAGTATCACGACAACCAAACAACAAACAAAAATCCAAAAACGTACCAGCTCCTCGGTCGCCATATGCCAACTCGGAGGGAATGTAAAGTTCCCACTTTCCACCCTCCTTCATCAATTGCATGGCTTCTGTCCAACCCTATGATCGAAAGAAATATACATGTTAGAGATGAAAGCTTAATCTTTCTTTGTTCGTGTTTCAGGGATCAATGAGATGGGAAGAAGCCCTCCTTACCTTGATGACTTGATTCGGTGCAAAGGTGGTAGGAGATCCACGTTTGTAGGAGGAATCAAATTCCGTACCATCAATGAGGGTACCAGAATAATGACAAGCACAGGGACTATTGGCAGTCGGTGTCTTTCCGACACCTGGTTCTAATTCCTTATACATGAGACCAGAGGGAAGTTTCACAACACCAGGTTCATTCGCCTTGGCAGCCAAATAGGCCAAACCGGCACTATTCGTCCCAGCCGTCACCGAAACGACAGCAATGACG
>Ga0194115_10006668_pt1 | contig 11647 bp, 9 predicted proteins | sample TA2MahsurfametaG_3_FD_148656 | JGI IMG/M metagenome (GOLD analysis project Ga0194115, IMG submission 148656) | Freshwater microbial communities from Lake Tanganyika, Tanzania - TA2015002 Mahale S4 surface | ecosystem: Environmental > Aquatic > Freshwater > Lake | place: Tanzania: Lake Tanganyika... | reverse complement strand
TGTCACTTGCTACAATTATGGTATCGGTTGTTTTTGTTTTGTTAATTAGCATTTTTCATCCTGACGTGAGCAATGACAAAATTTTTGAAGTCATTGGTCCAGCATTCCAGACTGTAGTTGGGTGCTTTGTTGGGATGGTATCGGCCAATTTCATAAGGAAATAAGGCTATGGATCAGCTATTAAATATTGTAAAGACAGTAGCACCATCTATCGCGACTGCGATGGGTGGACCGCTTGCTGGTATGGCGGTTCGCACTCTTTCTGAGACTTTGCTGGGTAAACCTGACGGTACACCTGAAGAATTGGCTGATGCTGCCAAGAATGCGACACCAGATCAACTTCTAGCCCTCAAAAATGCTGAAAATCAATTTAAGCTTGAAATGAAAAAGCTTGATGTTGATCTGGAGCGTATTAGCGCAGGTGACCGCGATAGCGCAAGACAGATGATGGTTCAGACAAGAGACTGGACACCTCGTGCCCTTGCTGGTGTTATCACAGTGGGTTTCTTTGGTGTGCTAATGTATATGCTCATGTTTGGTCTACCCGCTGCAGGTGGTGGTGAGGCTATGCTTGTCATGCTAGGTACATTGGGTACAGCATGGGGTGCGGTTGTCTCATTCTATTTTGGTTCTTCGGCTGGATCTCGGGCTAAAGATGAAGCTGCGTCTGGAAAGAAGTAAGCCATAAATAGCCTTGCTCAGGTCTGGAGGTAGGTATGGCGGTACCGACAACGCGTAAGCTTTTTAAGGACTATTGCCTTCGTCGGCTAGGTTCTCCAGTTATTGATATTAATGTTGATGATGGTCAGGTAGATGACCGCATTGATGATGCTCTTGCATATTATCGAGATTTTCATTTCGATGGTACAGAGCATGTCTATGTCTCCTATAAGATTACCCAAGCCGATGTGACTAACAAATATATTACCTTGCCTGAAGACATCAATTATGTCATTCGCATATTTGATATTGGTCGCGCAACCAGCGTATCCAATCTATTCAATATTCGGTATCAGATTCACTTGAATGACCTTTTTGACTTTTCTAGCACAACCTATGTGCCTTATGTTATGGGTATGCGTCATATCGAAGAATTAGAACAGATATTTGTTGGAAGTAAACCCATTCGTTTCAATCGCCACAATAATCGGTTGTATGTTGATATGAAATGGGACACAGATGTCAAGCCTGATGATTTTATTATCATCGATGCATATCGTACTTTGGACTCGGCCACATACAGTGATGTTTGGTCAGACCCCTGGTTAAAGAAATATGCAACGGCTCTTATCAAAAAGCAATGGGGTGAAAATCTCAAGAAGTTTGAAGGCATGAATCTTCCTGGTGGTGTGAAATTCAACGGTCAGAAGATTTGGGATGAAGCCAATGATGAAATTAATACTCTTGAGAAAGAAATGAATAGTGGTTATAGCTTGCCTGTTATGGATATGATGAATTGATATGGCGGTAAATAAATATTTTCGCAACTATAGCTACGGCCGAGAACAAAGGGTAGAGGATGACCTTACAGTAGAGGCCATCAAGATTTATGGTGTCGATGTGCAATATATGCCGCGCACCATATTCAATGAAATTGAAGAATTTGGTGAAGATCCATTATCACATTTTACTCTGGCCGTTCCTATAGAAGTATATGTAAATAATCTTGAAAATTTTCAAGGTGAAGGTGATTTTCTAAGCAAATTTAATTTAGAAATTCGTGATCAAATTACTTTAACAATGGCACGGCGCCGTTGGGATCAAATTCGCACAGAAAAACTTATTGATGAAGTTGGCAACATATATCTTACAGAAACCAATCCTGCGATATATTCTTCAAATACGGATAATTATCTTCTAGAGACAGGTAGCGCAAATGGATATTCGATATCATCATCGCGCCCGCTTGAAGGTGATTTGATATACATTCCATTTATCAATAATGGTAATGGTGCGATATATGAAGTTAAATTTGTAGAACATGAACGTGTATTCTACCAGCATGGAAAGCTATACACATATGAAATGACTTGCGAGCTATTCCGCTACAGCTCTGAACGTCTTGATACTGGTAATAGTGATATTGATATAATTGAAACTCGTAATAGTCGCGATATACAGCAATATCAATATCTCATGGAGAATAGCGATATATTTGTCATGGAAGAAGGTAGCAATCTGATACAAGAATATCGTCTTGAGGATATTGCATCAACAGCCAATAATGAGTTATTTACTCAGAGATCATTCATCGACGTGGATTTCAGCGAGAGAAATCCATTTAGCGAAATTGATAGGTACTAAAACATGCCTATATTCGGTTCAACATTTTATCATCAGACACTACGCAAATATGTAGTAGCATTTGGTAATATGTTTAATAACCTGACAGTCGAGAGACTTGACTCAACAGGTAAATCTTTGCAGACATTAGAGATACCAATCTCATATAGTCCAAAAGAAAAATGGCTTGCTAGAATCAGAGATAATCCTGATCTTACTGGTCAAGTGCAAACAATATTACCTAGATTGGCCTTTGAGATTACGGGTTTTGAATATGATGGATCAAGACGTTTATCATCTGTAACTCGTAATGTATCAACATCATCATCCGATTCTAATATTCTTAAATATCAAAGAACTCCAGTCCCTTGGAATATTAATTTTGCTTTACATTCTTATGTAAGAACCGCCGATGACGGTGTTCAAATTATGGAACAGATACTTCCGTATTTTGGACCCGAATGGACAAATACATTAAATCTAATTAATGAGATGGGCATCAAGATGGATGTTCCCACTATATTGAATGGCTTAAATATTGACGACACCTATGAGGGTGATTATGAAAATAGGCGTGCTCTAGTTTATACTTTTAATTTTACCATGAAATGTTGGTTTTTTGGTTCAGTTCGTAATAGCTCGGCTGGTGGTATTATCAAGCGTACCAAAATCAATCTTCATGCAATGGATACTCGTGCAAAGGCAAATACGCTTTATGGTATAACCATAGATATCACTGATGAAGAAATCGCGCAGGCACTAACAACTTCTCGTGTGCAAATTCAACCTGGTTTATTTGCTAATGGTGTTGGTACTGCAAATAGTGCAGCATCAATTAATCCTAATTTGATTCAAGCCAATTCAGCTTGGAAATATGCACCTAATACTTTCTTTTATCCGGGTGGTGTGAAATATGACCCAATAACAGGACAGGATACATAAATGAGTGATCTACATGATGGTCTGCGAGATGCATTAAATTTACCAGAAGTACAGAAAAAAGAAAATTTACCAGCCATAGTCGAAGAAACCAAAGGTGATCCTCTTGAGGTTGATTATGATGAGGCTCGCAAAAATCTTAAAGATGTAATCGGAAAAGGTAAAGATGCGCTTGAGGGTTTATTGCTTCTAGCTCAAAGTACAGATTCACCTAGGGCCTATGAAGTTGTTGGACAGCTTATTAAGACCATATCTGATGTAAGCAAGGATCTAATAGACCTTCAAAAGCGCGTCAAAGATATTAGAGGTGAAGCACCTGCGCCTAGCACAATAGTAAATAATGCAGTATTCATTGGTAGCACAGCTGAGCTTCAAGCTATCATAAACGGCCGCAAAGATGATGTGATTAACGGTGAGGCCACTGATGTCTGAGCATTACTTAGGTAATCCGAATTTAAAGAAGGCTGGAGTCAAGGTAAATTATACCGAAGACCAGATTATAGAATATCACAAGTGTGCTAAAGATCCTGAATATTTCATAACAAAATATATGAAAATTGTGAATGTTGACAAAGGTCTTGTCAATTTTAATATGTACAAATATCAAACTAAGATGGTGAAGACCTTTAAAGAAAATCGATTCTCAATATGTAAGATGCCTCGACAGTCGGGTAAATCAACGGTCGTCACAGGATTTATTTTGTGGACTATTCTATTTCAAGACAATCAGAGTATTGCCATTCTAGCTAACAAAGGTAGTTTGGCACGAGACATGTTGAGTAAGATTCAGCTTGCATATGAACATCTACCTTGGTGGATGCAGCAAGGTGTCGTAATTTGGAATAAGGGTAATATTGAAATTGAGAATGGATCAAAAGTTTTATCATCTGCTACGTCTGCAAGTGCCATTCGCGGTGGATCATTCAACTTAATTTTTCTTGACGAATTTGCATTCGTACCTAGAAATATTGCTGAAGAATTTTTTGCATCAGTCTATCCTACAATTAGCTCTGGTAAAACTTCTAAAATTATCGTTGTATCAACACCTAACGGCCTTAATCACTATTACAAGATGTGGGTCGATGCGACTGAGAAACGAAGCGAATATGCACCAATCGAAGTGCATTGGCGTGATACACCAGGCCGTGATGATAAGTGGCGCGAGCAAACTATTCGCAATACAAGCGAAGATCAGTTTAGACAAGAATTTGAAACTGAGTTTCTTGGAAGTACTCTGACCCTTATCTCAGGTTCAAAGCTGCGTTCCATGGCATTCCGTAATGTAACCAGAGATGGTTGGGGTGTCGACATATATCAGAATCCCGAGCATAAGCATACCTATGCCATCATGGTTGATACCGGTCATGGTGTGGGTCTTGACTATTCTGCATTTACTGTGATAGATGTATCACAAGCACCTTATCGACTTGTAGCAAAATATCGAAATAATAATGTTGTTCCGTCATTCTATCCGGAAATCATAGCCAGATATGCTAAAGCTTATAATAATGCATATATTCTTGTGGAGACAAATGATGTCGGTAAAACTATTGCTGAAGTTTTACATCGTGATCTTGAGTGTGATAATGTGTTATCGACTACCCAAATGGGTCGAGCCGGGCAACAACTCAGCGCAGGGTTTTCAGGTAGGTCACAGCTTGGTGTAACAACATCAAGATTTGTCAAGGCCGTTGGTTGTGCTAATCTAAAAGAACTTGTTGAGGGTGATAAGCTTCTTATCGAAGATTTTGATATTATTGAAGAATTATCGAATTTCGTATCAAAGGGTAATTCATTTGAGGCTGAGGAAGGTTATAATGATGATCTTGTAATGACTCTAGTATTATTTGGTTGGTTATCAAAACAATCATTTTTTAAAGAACTTACCGATATAGATATACGGCAAAGAATTGCTGATGAGAAACTGCGGGAGATGGATGAAGACCTTCTACCTGCCGGTTTCTATGATGATGGTATGAATGATGATCCGACTGCGCTTGATGGTTCAGGTAACGTTGGTGATGATGCTTGGATTGATCGCTGGATCCGAGTCTGATGGCATTTTTATAAATATCGTGGATGGAACTACATCAGACATCTAGGAGGAAATGATCATGGCATTTCAGATTTCCCCCGGCGTTAACGTGAGTGAGATTGACCTCTCTACTATCGTTCCTGCCGTTAGCACTACGGAAGGCGGTATTGCTGGCGCCTTCCGTTGGGGTCCTGTCCAAAAGCGAATACTCATTGATAATGAGGATACGCTCGTTAATCAGTTTGGTAGACCGGATTCAAATACCGCTGCCGACTTTTTTACGTCCGCCAGCTTTCTTGGCTATGGTAATAAGTTATTTGTTGTGCGCGTCATTAATGAGGCTGGTTCTACAAGCAATGCACGTAATGCGATTTCAAATGCAGCTAATACGACAAATACTGTCATCAAAAGTGATGATGATTATGAGCTAAATTTTTCAAGCGGAATTTCAGGTGTTGGTAATTTTGTTGCGAAATATCCTGGTGAGCTTGGTAATTCTTTACGCTTCTCCATATGTCCATCAGCAAATGCTTGGTCCAGCACCTTAACGGGTACCATTGCATTTACTAATAACAGCACAACTGTCACGGGTTCTGGATCTGCTTTCAATTCGCAGATTCGAATTGGTGATATTTTGCTGGCTGGGCCTGATAGAAGCGAAGTTCAAGTTGCAGCTGTGACAAATAACACAAGCTTGACTCTTCGTACCAAATATGTTGGTAATACTGTAGCATCACAATCATCTGTTGCGCGTCGTTGGGAATTTTTCAATTTCTTTGATGGTGCTCCAGGTACTACAGAATTTACATCACGTCAAGGTGGATCAAATGATGAGATGCACATTGTAGTTGCTGATGAAGATGGTCGTTGGTCAGGTAGAGCCAATACTGTCATTGAAAGATTTGCTGCTGTATCAAAGGCATCTGATACCCTTACTATTGATGGTGCTACCAACTATTACAAAAATGTAATCAATGAACGCTCAGAATATCTTTGGTGGACAGCTCATCCATCAGGTATTACAAATGCTGGTAAAGCGTCATCAACTGGTTCGAATTTTGGTGTTGGTGCTCAGTCTCTGCCAATCAATAGCTCAATGGTTTACGGTCGCGACGGTGCTACACCGCGGCAGGCCGATTACATTGTTGGTTATAATAAATTTGCCAATCCTGAAGAAGTCGATGTATCATTGATTTTGACAGGTGATGGTAATCAGACCAAAGCTATTCATGTTATCAATAATGTGGCCGAAGCACGCAAAGATTGTATTGCGGTTATCTCACCACGTCGTTCAGATGTTGTGAATAATTCAAGCTATATCGGTAAAGAAGTCGATGATTCGATTACTTTCCGCGATCTGCTTCCATCATCATCTTATGCGGTGCTGGATAGCGGTTACAAATACATTTATGACAAATATAATGATTTGTATCGTTATGTACCGCTAAATGGTGATACTGCTGGTTTGATGGTTCGTACAGATAGCGAACGTGATCCATGGTTTAGCCCGGCAGGTTTCAATCGCGGTCAGGTTAAGAATGTTATCAAGCTATCATTTAATCCAACCAAGGGTCAACGTGATCAGCTTTACAAAAATAGCATCAACCCTATATCAACATTTCCAGGTCAGGGTACTGTGTTATTTGGCGACAAGACCATGTTATCAAAGCCATCAGCTTTTGATCGCATCAATGTTCGCCGCTTATTCATAGTTCTTGAAAAGGCAATTAGCACGGCCGCGAAATTTACATTGTTTGAGTTCAATGATGAATTTACACGCGCCCAATTCCGTAATCTGGTCGAGCCGTTCCTGCGTGATGTGCAAGGGCGCCGCGGCATCTACGATTTCCGCGTGGTCTGCGATGAAACCAATAATACCCCTGAGGTCATTGACCGCAATGAATTTGTTGGTGACATCTATGTGAAACCAGCACGGGCTATCAATTTCATACAGTTGAATTTCGTTGCCGTCCGCACCGGCGTCGAATTCACCGAAATCGTCGGTTCGTTCTAAGGCGCGGTAGGGAGATACAGATATGCCTTTTAATGTATCAGAGTTTTCATCCGCAGGTCTTCCACTTGGTGGTGCCCGCCCATCGCTCTTTAGCGTCATTATTGATACACCATCTGGTGTACCAAATGTTGGCTCTCGAATTGCATTTACCTGTCGCGCCGCGCAGATTCCTGCCAGCACACTTGGTGTGATCGAGCAAGCTTATTTCGGTAGACGCATCAAGATTGCTGGGACTCGCGTCTTTGCTAACTGGAGAGCTGATATTCTTAACGATGAAGATTTTCAAGTGCGTCATGCGATGGAAGTGTGGAGCAATGCTATCAATGCACACAACGTAAATCTTCGTTCACCTAATCTAGCGACTCAAGCTTCGTATCGCACAACAGCGCTGGTAACGCAATTTGCTAAGACTGGTGAGGCGCTACGCACATATCGCTTCGTAAATATCTTTCCCTTGGAAGTCGGTGCTATCGATCTTGCATGGGATCAGGATGGGCAAATTGAAACATTTCCAGTTGAATTTGCCTATGACTACTGGGATATCGCGACCCCAGGTACAACTGGTACGCTGGCCGTCTAAAGCTATAACCGCAGCCAGCGGAACTACCAATAGGTCCGCTAAATATAGCGGACCTATTTTTTTGAGGTATTAAATGGCAGTAGAGCTATTTGGCTTTCGTATTGGAAGAGCCGAAGACGATGCTAAAAAGGCCGTACAGATACCATCGTTCGTTCCTGAACAGAAAGACGATGGTGCTGTCGAAATTGCTCCTGGTGGTGCATACGGCACATTTGTTGATTTGGAAGGCACAGCTAAAAGCGAGGCCGAGCTAATCACAAGATATCGTGAGATGTCAATGAATGCTGAAGTTGAAGCAGCCATCGATGATATTGTGAATGAGGCTTTGGTCACAGATCAAGATGCTGAAGTTGTTCGCATTGAGATGAATGATTTGCAGCAGTCAACACGTATCAAAAAGAAAATTGAAGAAGAATTTCAGAATGTTTTACAACTTCTTGATTTCTCAAATATCTGCTATGAGATTTTCCGTCGTTGGTATGTTGATGGTCGTCTATATTATCATATCATGATTGATACCAGCAATCCTCGTGATGGTATCAAAGAGCTTCGCTATGTCGATCCGCGCCGTATTCGCAAGGTTCGTATTCCGCAAAAGAAACAAAATGCGGATGCAGCCAAGACTGCAAATCCGACTGTACCTGCATATTCAGAATATTATCTTTATAATCCATCAGGTCTAGCTGGCGCGGCCCATTCACAGGGTGTCAAGATTTCTCCAGATTCTATTTGTTATGTAAATTCTGGTATGCTTGATAATCGCAATCGCATGGTGCTATCTCACCTGCACAAGGCAATCAAGCCTCTTAATCAGGTTCGTATGCTTGAAGATGCGGTTGTGATTTATCGTCTAAGTCGTGCACCAGAACGTCGTATTTTTTATATCGATGTTGGTAATTTACCTAAGCCCAAAGCTGAACAGTATTTGCGTGATATGATGATTCGTCACAAAAATCGTCTTGTCTATGATGCTTCTACTGGTGAGGTTCGTGATGATCGCAAATTTATGACAATGCTTGAAGATTTTTGGCTGCCTCGTCGCGAAGGTGCGCGTGGTACAGAAATCACGACGTTACCTGCTGGTCAGAATCTAGGTGAGATGACCGATGTGGATTATTTCCGTAAGAAACTTTATCAATCTTTGTCGGTTCCACTTTCTCGTCTTGAGCCAGATGGTCAGTTTTCTCTTGGTCGCTCAAATGAAATAACTCGTGATGAAGTAAAATTCTCTAAATTTATTGATCGTCTGCGTCATCGTTTCACAATGCTATTCGATCATCTTATGGAAATTCAGCTCGCACTCAAGGGTGTGATGACTCGTGAAGAATGGCGCGAATTTAGAGCACATATTAAATATGATTTTCAACAAGATAATTATTTCTCCGAATTAAAAGATCAAGAAATATTAACATCTAGACTTCAATTGCTCAATACAATTAGTCCACATGTTGGTACCTATTTTACAAAAGAATGGGTGCAGAAAAATATTCTTCGCATGTCAGATGATGATATCGAAGAAATTGAATCTGATATGGAGATTGAAGGTGCTGATCAGATGGATCAAGCTATCGCATCAAATAAGCAACAGCCTGAGATGATGCCAGATGATCCTGCTGACAAAAAGAAAAAACCTGCACCATTCTCAGAATCATTTGATAATAAGAATAAACCTTTATCAGAATCAGAAATAGCTTTAATTGAGAGTATGTCTCAAGTTGTCGAATCTATAGATGCAAAAGAGCTTATAGATATATCAAGAATTGATCTTTCAGATATAGACGTTGATGACATAATCAATATAGATATATCAAGAATTGATCTTTCAGATATAGACGTTGATGACATAATCAATAGCGCAAGAGGACTACGCCAGTGACACTATCATTAGAAGCAGCAAAGATTCTTGCGGCCGCGCTCAAGGTAGCTCAGAATGAGGTTGATCGGGTTGAAAGCAAGCTTCTAGGTGAAATTCGTCAGATCCCTCAGGGACCAGCAGGTCCCGTTGGCCCTTCTGGGGGCCCACAGGGTCCAAAAGGTGATCGTGGTCCTCCTGGTATACCTGGTCCAACTGGTGCCCAGGGACCAAAAGGCGAAAAGGGTGAGAAGGGTAACGCAGGTCCTCAAGGCCCAAGAGGTGAGCGCGGTCTTCCTGGTCCACAAGGTGAACCCGGTCCACCTGGTCCGGTTGGTGATGTAACACCTATTTCAAAACAGTTGACTGATAGATTTGAACAACTTTCACGGAGAATTTCATCACAAACTAGCCGCCTTGCTTTAGTCGGTGGTGGTACCAGTGGCTCAGGTGAAGTTCTATTAAAAAAGCTTGATGATGTCGATTATAATTCAACTTCTTCACCGACAAATGGCCAAGCTCTTGTATGGAATTCCACTTTAGGTAAATGGCAAGCTAATACTGTCGCAGGTGGCGGTGGATCTATTACTATTAAAGAAGAAGGTTCAGTTGTTGGAAGCAGTGTAACTACAATTGATTTTGTTGGTGCTACTGTTACAGCTTCTGGTAATTCAACAGTTGTTCAAGTTCAAAGCGCGGCCGTTGGTAATAACATAGCTACTACGCTTCAGACACAGGCAATCATTCCGGCAGCAAATAATACCTATAATATTGGTTCGGCTGGTCGTAGATTTGCTAATCTATATCTTAGCGGCAGCACAATATTTCTTGGCAATACAACACTCAAATCAAGTGAAACTGGTCAGCTAAAGATTGTTACTAAATCAGGTCAGGTTGAAAATCTGGTTTCTAATGCATATCTAAATGCAACATTCCAGACAAAAGCAATCGAGCGTGCTGCTCTTGCTAATACCAATGCATCAATTTTAAATGCTAAGACCAATCTGACATCAACCAATACTGCGCTTCGCTTATTAATTGCAGATAGATTACAGGTTGCTAATGCTGCTGCAATATATGCCACTAAAGCTTATGCTGCATCAAATGTTTATGTAAAACAAATATTAGCTAATACCAATGCTTACATTGCATCAGTTGTTGCTGGTGGTGGTGGTGTATCAGAAGCTACATTTAATGCCGCACTAGCCAATACAAACCAGTCTATTACAAATATTCGCAGCAATATTCAAGGTACCAATACAGCTCTTCGGACTTTAATTTTCGATAGACTGCAAGTTGCCAATGCTGATACAAAATATGCGGCAAATTCATTTTCTCGCATAACAGTTGGTGCGAATAATATATTTGCGGATAGCAAGAATGATATTTTAACATTTATTGCCGGTGCAAATATCACACTGGCGGCAAATCCTGCTACAGATACTATTACCATCTCATCAACTGGCGGCGCGGGCGGCGGAGTATCAGAAGCTACATTTAATTCTGCTCTTGCTAATACAAATCTTGCAATTGTCAATCTGAATACAAATCTAACTGGTACAAATACTGCAATTAGAACTCTTGTATCTGATAGACTACAGGTTGCTAATGCATCTGCACTTTATCAAACTAAAGCAATTGAACGAGCCGCATTGGCCAATACAAATGCATCTATTGCAAATGCTAAAACTAATCTGACATCAACTAATACTGCACTTCGCACACTGATTGCAGATAGACTACAGGTTGCTAACGCATCCGCAATCTATCAAACAAAAGCTGTAGAACGTGCAGCACTGGCTAATACAAATGCATCCATTGCAAATGCTAAGACTAATCTGACATCAACTAATACTGCGCTTCGCTTATTAATTGCAGATAGATTACAAGTTGCTAATGCGGATGCCAAATTTACCACAAAAGCTTATGCTGCTGCAAATTCAT
>Ga0194115_10006665_pt1 | contig 11652 bp, 10 predicted proteins | sample TA2MahsurfametaG_3_FD_148656 | JGI IMG/M metagenome (GOLD analysis project Ga0194115, IMG submission 148656) | Freshwater microbial communities from Lake Tanganyika, Tanzania - TA2015002 Mahale S4 surface | ecosystem: Environmental > Aquatic > Freshwater > Lake | place: Tanzania: Lake... | reverse complement strand
CAGTCACTGATTAGGGCTTCAATCGAAGTTGCAGCAGTAGCAACAACAATAACGCGACCCGTTGCATGCATCCGGAATCAACCCAAGGCCAGCCCTCCAATCATCGTCAACTTCCAACTCCTCCTGGTTCTTCTTCGATTCGAACAACCCACTCGGCATGGACGTCATTGAGCTGGAACGTTGGATCTCCGTGTCCGATTCGTACCCAGCAGGAAGCGAAACATGGGGGGTTGACAAGTTGGCGACAGACGTGAGAGTCGTATCTGTATTCTTCTTCGCTTCACATTTTCGATCAGGTTCTTCCAACGTCATTGCTAGGTCGGACCCATGAGGAAAGGAAAGGTTGGGGGTTGTTGGTTTCTCGATGGGTGAGTAAGTATCGTTCTTCCTTGCTGCCCAATTTTCATTGGATATATCTAACTTGGCTAGGTCAGACCCATCCTGAATCGAAATGTGGGTGGTTGTTAGTGTTGTTGTCTCAATGCGCGAAAGAGGATCTTTCTTCTTTGCTTTACATTTTCGATCGAGGTTGCCCAACTTTGGGTTCTTTCTCTTACGTCCCCCTTCTCTTTCCTTCATCCTCTCATTATCTTTACCACGGTGAGTGTCGTTCTTCCATTTCACATAGTCTTGATCCCAATTGGCTCTAAAGGCATCACCAACCTTGACATGAACTTTGTCACCCGCCATGACGACCTGACAACCATTGACATTCTCCAGAAAGAGACCACCTCTCTGCTCCGTATCCAAGATGGCTTCCTCGACGAAGAGTGCCCTATTGAATTTCCCTTCTTCTTGCCGGGCGTTTTCTTCTTTGTAGTATTCTTTGTTCTTTTTCACAAAGAGGCGAAAATCTTCATTTCCAGGATTCTGGAAGGTTAGTCCACCTTGACCACCCAAAACATCTTCTGGTTTTGGCTTCTTTACGATATCACCCGGGCGGAAAAGACAACTCCGTTGAAGGGCCTTCAACTTCTTGTACTCTTCGTCCCGGACGAAGAAAGCATCAAACGTTTCACCAAGAATGTCCACGGCATAGTGAGGTCCACAATCAAGCCAATCGTCCATGCTGGTCATAGTGGATCCTTTCACTCCGTTGGTTGATGTCATCTTGAAACGGTGTTGTATATGAGAAAACGGAGGTGCGTCTCCCGTATCATGTCACACTGTCAGATTTTTCCTGGTCAAGCCCCCCTATCAACAACACGGTGGGGTGGTTTCATTCGTGTCGACGACCGTTCTTCGTAGAGTGTAGTACTGTATGTACTGGCAGCTGTTCTTCTGTGAAGAAACCGACACGTCGATACCGTCCGATTTCATGCATATCCGGGTGCTGGTAGTTTTTGGAATGCCATGGCGGAATCAGTACTCCGGATAGTAGACGCCGAGGAAGTTCCTAATCGAGGGGGAACTTTTGTCTATTTTTATCGATGGTAGATTTCGCTCGTCTATGTAAATAATGAATCTTAAGTGATATCATATGCCTCACGTCACTCCCGCCAACAATCATTATGGGCTTTTCAATCGTACTTTGGGAACGATTTTCTCTGTATTACAGGAAACCACAGGATAACGACAGTGATTGAATCGTGAAAGCATGTTAGTTGGTGTAGTTCAGGTGGTGAGACATGGTTTACCACGTGTCCATATTGTCTCCCAAAACATCGGTTCCCGCCACTAAAATGTCATCATGAGTTCTTTTGGTACAGGTTGTTTTTGTCAGCTACATCCTATCCTTGGATACTCTTCGATTTGATTTAATCGCTACTTTTCATTTCGTTTGCCCATTTGTTGTCCTCTTTTTCTTCCCCCAAACCGATGTCTGGAGATAGAAAGGTGTTTCATCACTTTGCTATTTTTGACCTTGGTAGTACTACTAGGTCGTTGATCGACCACATGGTCGTCTGTAAGCTAACGGCGGATGAGACAATCCTCGTCGTCTTCACAAGACGGCGAAACGAAGATCCACAACACTATCTTGACGTTCCGACGCATGGTATGATGAAGGACTTCGGTGATCTACTGGAGATGGATAATGAAGCTCCTACAAAGAATTTAGATCTCAAACGTACGACGTCGGGCCTACTCGACTACAAGCAGGTGGTGTTCGAGGTCGATCTAAATGACCTACTATTGCGTCAATTCTGTAGTGACGACTTTATTCAACAATTTGAAAGCCAAGACATAGTCACCACAGAAAAGGTGTGGATGGAAGAAGTAGTACCAGACTTGAAGAAGAAAGTGATCAAGATGGAGTTAGTAGGACGACTCCATGCTGATGAGGGTATCCCAGTTTTGACAGTCGCCTTTGTTCAACCTCATGCGTGGTATACCTTTTTGTTTTGTAATCATGAAAACAAGCTCATGTGGGATGACGTAGCCTCATCTACAGAAAAGACTCCCCCCGTGATTGGATTTGACATGAGTGGGACCTCAGTTGGGGATACCCCACGACGTGATTGGAACCATTTAGGGCACGTCTTTCAACCCGTCACAACGGGTGTTGCCACTCGACCGTAAGTTTTCTACTGAAAATGATTGATTGTTGTTTTCGCGTCACATATTCTTCTGATTCAGTAACCTCGTTTCCTCTTTGCAGACGTGAACTTGATATCCACATGGTGGCTGCAGGTGGAGGAAGTCGGCTCGTCGTACGACGAGGTGTGTTTGTCGTTGGACCAGCATCGTCGGTACCTCACCCTGGTCCCGTATGCGATCGGAAAAATCGACACCTGGCTGTTGCTGATGTCAACCTCTTGTCAGCGGAAATCATTCCGAAGCAGTTTCTCAGAACGGCAATCGAACCCAGCAGGAACGAGGCGGACGGATCCTCCATCACCGACAGGGAATGGTTTGGTGATCTTCGACCTGATAACTCGGTGAATATGTGTGTAGATATATTTGATACATTCGTAGAAGGGAAAGAGAACAAGAAGTGGGAGGCCCTCCAACGGCGTTGCCTTGTGCGGCCAGGTGACATCGTAGAGCATCCATGGCCAGAAGATGTAAAGGGAGGTCGAGGCGGTCGGACGTCGCAACATCTTGGAAACAAAAAGTACTTTTTCTGTGTCAGCAGGAAATGCAGTTTGTGGCGACAACAAAGCGACACGAATACGGAAGGAAAATGTATCAGGGAGCAAATTGAAGAGGAAGTCATCTTGAATACTGAACAGAATGGTGGCCTTTTCCTCAAATTGTGGAATGGTCGTCAGGTTGTCATGACGGCTGACGAAGTTCGTTTTGGGGTCCGTCGAGCGTTGAGACAATCTGTCAATAACGATCAGTACGTAATGGACAGGAATCGACGGTACCAGGAGATGAAGACAGACAAAGCAGAAGACCAACTGATGGAACAACAATCCGACTTGGATTTCGACTTCATTTTATCGTGGGTCCGCCATCAAAAAGGGCTTACACACGACGAGAATATCCCATCTTTAAGAATGTCCACAGATAGTACCTCCTGCGACTTGTTGGCTGGTCTTGAATGGAAGAAACGGGTGGATGTTGACTTCGACGAGCCGTCGGATGACTATGCTGATCATGATTGCGTAGAGGGTACAACATGCCACATGAAACTGCTATCCACGGAAAAAATTTCCTCCGACTCGTTGACTATAGCCGACTCGGATTGGGTGTTCGTCGACGTCGTTGAGCCGCTTACATACGACACTGATAATGATCGAGACGAAGGTACAACATCCCACGAACCCCTCATCTCCAATGATAGCCTTAAGAGTTCCTCCACCGACTTGTCGGCTGGGCTCAACTTGGATTGGGTATTCGTTGACGTGAAGGAATCGACCGACTTTCTGAGTCGTGATTCCAAATCGGAATCAGAGTTCCCGTTCCTTACGAGTATCGTACCCACTGAAACGACTGCAGACACCAACGAGAAAAAAGCGGAAGGATCCTCCATGACTAGTCAGGAATGGTTGGATGATCTTACACCTGACAACGCGGTGCACATGAGTGCAGACATGTTTGACAGCTTCGTAAAGGGGGAAGAGAACCAGAAGTGGAAGGTCCTTCAGAGACGTTACCTAGTAAGCTCGGGAGACATCGTAGAGTATCCATGGTCTGATGATGTAAAGGGAGGTCAAGGTGGTACGATGTTTGAACATCATGGAAACACAAATTATTGTGCCTATCTCAGTAGGAATTGTCATTTGTGGTAAGAACAAAACAATACGACTGCGGAAGGAAGACGTATCAGGAAACAAATCGAGGAGGACATCATTTTGAATACAGAACAGAATGGTGGTCTCTTCCTCAAACTTCGAAATGGTTATCAGGTTGTCATGACGGCTGACGAGGTCCGCTTTGGGGTCCGTGTAGCCTTGTTGAGGGGCTCAACAAATCCTTGCCATTCTTCACTTTCTGTTTAAAACACAAGCAGCGTCCCACAAGATCCATGGCAATACTGGAATTTCATTGTTCCACAGTCACAAAGTCAGTATTTGCAAACATTATCTCCACCAAGCTCGCATGTCGTTTTCTTTTTCCGTCCGAGATGGCTGAGAAAAATGCGTGCGTATTCACAGTTAAGAGGTCCTAGGATCAATACGATTCAACATTCGAGGTCTGACTCCGAGACGACTGTCGAGTCGACCAACAGGATCTCCAATAACCACGAAATCGTGTCGGTCCGTCCATCCATCCATCCACCCGTTCATCCATCATCCATCACTCATAAATCCATCAATATGTTTGATGGGAAGATTCCGTCGCGGGCATTTCCAGAACTTGCTTTTCTTTTCTTTCCGTTTCACTTCCGTCGTCCTACACACATAGTCCAAAAACACACGTATTCTGATGAAACAGCAACATACTTCAAATGGTTCATGTCTGATTCTCCTTTTGGGATTGCTGTCACTGACCTTGGCCTTCACTGGCAACAACAATAGTAACAATAAGGTACTTCGTCACCACTATGCATCAAGAGTCCACACAAAGGCAACGTCGTCGACGCCTAGAGATGATCATCGTTTACGACTATTTGCTACTCCTGCGTCATCATATTCATCGTATCTTGCCACTTGTATTCCGGGATTGGCAGATATCCTTGCCGAAGAAATATCAGATATTCATCATGATATAAGGAAGATTGAAACATCTGGGAATGCGGCCGTGACCTTTGAGGCGACACGAGAGGCTTCCCTAAATATTCTTTGTTGGGTCCGTACAGCCCATCGGCTTTTAGAAGTCGTGGCGGTACATGAAGATGGTGAAATCTATAATCGAAATGATTTGATGGAATTCATTAAACAGGAAGTGGATGTCAAGGATTTATTAGGTGATGGGAGGGGGAATTTATTGACATTATCTGTCAAGGCTATGTTAACGAATCCAAGACAATTACCTCAAGATTTATCCCATTCTCATTTCTCAGCATTGACAGTAAAGAATGCATTATGTGATGTCATTCGAGAAATGCGTGGTGATCGACCAAATGTCGATATCGACACTCCCGATGTCCCCCTTGTGATACAAATACGGGGTGGAACAACAACTACCAGGCAGCCACAGGGAAATGGTGGAGCATCCGTAACACTCTTCCGAAGTTTACATTCTCCTAGTAGTCTTCATCGACGTGGATATCGTTTGGGGGAGGCTATGCATAAGGCATCGATGAAGGAATCCTTAGCGGCAGGCCTATTACGTGAGGCGGGTTGGCACCAGACGGTACAGGAATCTAAAATGAGAAACAATGTAAAGAACAACGACGACGCAGAAGCATCATGTATCCGACTCGTCGATCCAATGGCGGGATCTGGTTCCTTCGTTTTGGAGGCTGCAATGATGGCAACAGATATAGCACCTGGATTATTAAGAATCAAATGTGGACTCCCAGATTCCTCTCTCCCACCTGTCACAAGATGGAAGTCAGATATCGATACGAGACAAGTATGGCAATCGATCCTAGTCGATGCATCTCAAAGAGCGAAGGATGGGATCCGGTGGATGAAGAATAATCCAAATCTTATCAAGATTCAGGCAAATGATATCCATCCGGGTGCTGTACGGATTATGGAATCATCACTCCAGGCTGCTGGGTTACAATCACTCGTACAGGTCAGTAATATGGATTGTTATGATATGGAACTAATGGATGGTAAGGAGGTCCCCTACATCGTCGTGACCAATCCACCATGGGGGATCCGTCTGACAGAAGATATTGAAGATAGCTGGGAGGGTCTTCGTCATTATTTACGAGATATCTGCCCATCGGGGACCAAAGCCTATATCCTTTCAGGAGACAAAAGTTCTACGAAATTGTTGAAATTAAAACGTGATCGGATGATCCCCATTCAAACGGGGGAACAAATCCTTCGTTGGATTCATTATACGATTCGTCGTGGTCGTAGCGGTGATGATGATGATGATGGTGGATCGACTATCGATGAAGATATCCATTATTCTCAAGCCGTCGTCGGCGGTAGTAGTAAGAAGCAATATTCGAAAATGAAATCCAAGGTAATGCAAGAAGAGGATTCGTGGTAAACAAAAGAATTGTTACGAGAGAAACCCTCCCGTTCCTTCAAAAGTGGTCCCATTACGCTGTATGGACGAATTCAGACCCTTGTTGGATCGATATATGATCAAAGGTTGCTACCCTACCCAATTGATCAATGGGACATGCCGCAAAGACTCCAACCAACATTGTTCCATTAGGTGCACTCAAACCTTCTACGGCAGTTTGTGTTGTGGGATGATCATTCAGTAAATCATGATTGTAATTGATATTCATATGAGCGATTCGGATAAAGGTCCAATCATTGGCCTCGACAGGTGCAGCCTCGACGACATAACTCCCACCATGACAGGGAAGGACATGGACACGAATCTTCACAGCCGGTACTGACCATGGTTGTGTCGACCAATCACTAAATCCATTCGTAACGACACATGAAAGTCTTGGTTGTTCATCGACGACTTCAATTCCAGCCTTTATCCAATGTTCTTTATCCAATCGGATGAGAATCCCCGCTTGATCGAATTGTGATTTAGGTGTTAATGAGAATGTTGTTTCTATCGTCACGGGGAGACTAACTTCTGGGATCGTCGAATATAGATAGGATGCATCATCCTTTACAAGAAGTGGTTCATAATATGTTTTTCTCCAAAAATCTTTTTTTGCAGGTGGTGCAAAGTAGAGTTTGTTGTCTTGTATTTTCCACCATCCATCCTTCTCATTCGTACTATCCGTTGTCGTCGTCGCAGTAGCATTGGATTCATTTCAACTTGGAGACGTGGAATACCATTGTAAACCAGAATCAGTTCCAATTTCTTCCATAGTTGGGAATCTTTCAATAGGTTCAAAAGTATTGTTCATGTTTTTGTCCTTGTTGCTTTTTTTTCTTGTGTTAAATTTGTTTGGTAGATTAACGTCGTTTGGAATCCCACAACGAGAAAAAAACCAACAAGGTGAGAGGACAAAGGACACAGAGCGTCGTCTTCTGGGGAGGAATATGATGTAAACGTATTTTCGGTTGTACTCCTATCCAAGAAACAAGAACTAAGATATACATCCCACACAACAACAACGAAGGAAAAAACTAAACGAAAACACAACTCGTCCATCGGGGAAAAACGATCCGATTTCTGCAAACTTATTGTTGTTGTTTTGCTTGATGTCGCCGCCTCCTCCTCGTTACGAATACCTACCTATCAATCTAGAACCGAGAAAAACCGTGTGTTTTTATTCCATGAATAGGGCCGATCGACTTTGGTGTTCGGATGTTTGGTTGTCACGAAAAAGCTATGATACATCTCACAAGTCGCCTTGTCGGGACTGTGTTCCGTATCTTTTGGGAGGCTTCTTTACTCGAAAATAGTCGAAGTAATCGAATTTCACCATTGTACTATTCATACGGTATGTACCCACGAAAGGACATGAAGCCGTAGATTCTCCGGAAAGAAGATACGGTACCCCTGCTTCTGACAGAAAAAACATGCGCGATTGCTTTCCCGGAACACGACCTAGTTTTCTCCACACAGCGGCACTCAAAGGTTCTCACACATACAGCTAACAACAAATAAGTCCCAAATCCCTAGTCACCTACTTCACATTTAATAGCTAGCTAGCTAGCTAGTCCGATCAAAAGAAAAAAGCTGCGAGTCCCCAGCACTTCCTCGTCGACGCGAACAGGGGGGGAGGGCAAAGCTTGATTGATGCAAGGGACATCCTGTCCATCTAGATGGATGATGATACGTTTCATCATCATCATCATCCTCTTCTTCTTCAGCTGCATGAACAAAGTCATGGATCCCTCGTTCTTCGTCTTCTTGTTGATGATGGAGGAAATCAGGACTGATACGTCCCAAACGACGTATGGGGACCGAAGGGGCTACACTGGATCGATCCAATGGACCACCGGTCGTCCATCGAGAGGTGGGGGAAGGTTCCGGTTCGGTTCCCAATGATAGGGAGGAAAATGTTCTTGAGCAAGCATCGGAAGAACGCTCGTCACAGGACAAGGGTCCTCGTCCCGCTAAAGGAACAAATGCACTCCAACATCTCGTAGGCGTCTTGGCTCCGTCAATTATCTTGTAATCCACAGTCGTCGTAGTAATAGAAGTAGTATTAGTAGTGGTCGATGTTCCTCGTATTCTGTTGATACGATGGAAATCATGGGCAGGACTTGATTCAGCTCGATCAGTCCTATCCTCGGTAGAAAAGGAATAGCAACTGTGATGATCGTCATCGTCATCCTTATCATCAGTGAATTCAAAGGACCTGTTACTATGGCGATAACAGGGCATGGAATCCAATCCTGTATCTCGTTCTTGGAGAGTCGCATCCCATCGATTCCAACCAACTACTTCTACGTTGGTCTCTCGTCCGACGGTCGTTTCTTCCGTGTCTTCCTTATCATTGTCTGTAGGAGGAATATTCCGGACGGTATCTTCTTCTCCTTCTTCGTCTTGTTGTTCCTTAAGTATCACAGTCTCGGTCAATTCAAATTTGTATGTTAAGAGAGATGTCGACTGAGGAAAGGACCATGATCGAACAGTACCTGAGACGACGTGGTGGTGCGTCTCACGAGGAATAGCATTCGAAGCATAGTACGGCGGCGGCGACGACGACTCCACGTCGACGTCATAGAAATAACTGTGCGCTGAACGACTTTGGGGTGACCTGGGTCTACCCGTTGAACCAAAGGGACTTGCTGGAATCTTTCCATGAATCGAGGAGGATCCGCATTGTGAAAGTAGACGCTTATCCGAAACGGAAGTCGGACTGCCTGCCATGGTAAAGGTTTTTTCTTTCAATATGAGGACAAAAAAGGAGACCCTGAGATTCGCTACTAGAGACGTCGAAATAAATAACTCCCAAAGGATAAATTCACAGAACAATAATAAGAATGATGTTGGTAAAGGCAACGAGAGATGATGAATGACAGGGCGTGGGGGGGCTTCTCGTGGATTGAGATTTCGATGTTGGGAGTCGCTAACCAGCGATACAGGGTGTAAAAGTATACCGGAAATAAAAAACTCTCTCGTTATGCTTGACGAAACGCAAGATTAAAATTATCGAACGGCCTGTTCGCAACAACTATCGTCCACCATGTTGCAGTTCTCTCTTCGGTATCGAACTGGGGACTCAAAAGTTTCAAGTATGGTCATTGACGATTTGAATAAGGGCCATGCATATAAGGACTTGTTGAAGGGTGCGGGACTTGTCCATGGCTATTTCGTCAATGATCGGGAATCACATATATAAGCCTTCTTGAATCAAAGTTCGTTTTATCCGACACGACGTCAGTAGAGCTATGGTTCTCTGCTTCTTAAATCCCATGTCCGATTTTTTACTGGATAGACGGTAACGAAAAACGAGATGGTCGTGGGTGTGGTGATGGATCGCGCTAGTGATTAAGTAATTCAATCCCGGGCGAATTGAGGTTCCATTTAATGTCTCAGAAAATTCCAACGGGGAACGGAACTTCTGGAAGCCGTCCGAATAGACGTCAAATTTTTCTTTAGAAATCCTGCCGTAATGAGGGATACATGGATAAGGTTTTACCAGTACATTCCAATCGGTACCGTTGTATCTAGACATCCTTCCCTGTTTTGGGAAGGAGGGAAATATGGCGATCCGCGACTGTTCGCATGTTCTTTCCCGAAAGCATTATTTTACTGATGCTCGTTTGTTCGCGAAAAACTTACTTACTGTTAGCAAGTTTGAGTACCAAAGACGCGGGACCACAAAAATCTCAAGAGACATTACAGTTTGTTGAATGGATATGGACAAAGTACCTATTTTCTGCTGTAATCGTAATCGGGATTCGAAGGTAAGTGACTCACAACTGGAGTCATTATTCGCCACGCGTGCGCTCCATGTCAAAATGTCCAATACCCCTTTTGTACCCCCTCAAGGCACGACCCAGCGAAGTCTCCCACCAAGCGCTAAAAACGTATCATTTTGTTCGACTGTCAGTGCAGCAGCACTGTTCAGAACTCAAAACACTTTTGGAAACAATAAAGTACCAAGAAATGTACAGTTCGTACTCTTTGAGTGTATGGTTACTCACCATCCTGTCGGTATTGGGATTGGTGAATGGGACAGCGACAAAACTCATCGTCTTTGCCGGACCGCACAAGGCTGCATCGACGTCTGTGGAAGAGTTCTTTTATGAGGCAGCGGCAGGACATTCTCGATGGGATGCGAATGGGAATAGACTTCCAGCAGGTGTTCGGAAGAAGACGTTTGGTCTCCGATTCTGGTCCTGGCCTCATCCCACTGGTGAGGCGACGGAGAAGGCCGAACCGGATGCACCGTACAAAATCTACGGACACTTAATTTCGGAGCCATCGAATGAGGCACTCAAGAGTGAAATATTGACCGCCGTTCGACTAAGTTGGGAGACTGTAGACATTCAAGGAGTCATTCTTGGATCAGAACTCTTCGATCAGGTTGGCAAAGGGGTCGAATACGATGCTACCAAGGCACTTCAAGAGATTGTCGAATTTATTGATGCCAAACCCTATGAGGTGACGGTCGTCTTGAATTATCGTACACCCCGTCTCGATCATTGGGCGTCGATGTGGAAACATGATTCGACTGGAGTCAGTGCAGAGGGGGAGAACTATGCGTTGGAATATGAGGAATGGTTGTGTGACAAGTCCAGAGCGCTAACGCATGAATTAGTCTTGGCGACTCAAATGAACCCATTGAATGCTGCGGAGGAATATGCCAAACTTGGTTATAATGTCAGATTGATTGATCTAGAGGGAGTACTGGCATCCAATCGGGATGTCGTCCATGTCATTGCCTGTGACATCGCTTCGGCTATTTGTGATGATGGTATGGTCCGGAATCATGACCAAGATGATCTCCATAAGAATTCTATCTCCAAGGAGTTTGCAGCATTAACACCGAGTCAACGAACGGATGCAGAAAGTCTATTCCGATACCGGGATTGTGCCTACAGGGACTTGGATAAGAATTCCCTATTCGGGGTCATGTACCCACACTCAGTATGGAGAGACTGTAATAACGAATTGAATCCACTCTATGAACGATTACGAGACGATCCAAGTTACATGTACAGGGCCCTCGTGGGTCAAATCACATGTCCCGAGAGTACAGGAAATCCCGTTTTGGAGTTGGATTCTGTTTCAATGCAGGATGCGTTGGGAATCAAGCCG
>Ga0194115_10006663_pt1 | contig 11654 bp, 19 predicted proteins | sample TA2MahsurfametaG_3_FD_148656 | JGI IMG/M metagenome (GOLD analysis project Ga0194115, IMG submission 148656) | Freshwater microbial communities from Lake Tanganyika, Tanzania - TA2015002 Mahale S4 surface | ecosystem: Environmental > Aquatic > Freshwater > Lake | place: Tanzania: Lake... | reverse complement strand
CGACGAAAAAGAAAAACAAGATCCTCAACCCGAGTCTCAAACAAAAAAAGAGATACGCCGAAACCCGGAAAACATCAAGAAATCCAATTGGGCGTACTATGAGCGCAACAAGCACTGGATCCTTGAACACAGAGCCAACATCCGGGCGGCAAAACGTGAAGAGCGAGCCAAGGAGCGTCGCAAACGTGGGCCCTATGGGCCAAGACTCAGTCCCGAGGAAAGGGCCAAACGTGATGCCAGGCGGGCCAAGGACAAGATCCGTGACCGGAAATGGAAGGAGTTGGGCTGGATTGTTGCAAAAATGAACATTGAGGCAAAACTCTCTCAGGGACAGATCCATGAGCTCCTCGGCGGCCTGGCTACGGCAAGTGAAATTCGGGAATGGTGTCAACGCGGCAAAAAGCTGGGTAACTTGGGCCCATCGCAAAAATGACCATGCCCGCTGAACTGCCCAACCTTGGCGGAATCGCCAGCAAGGATCTTGTCGAGGAAATCGGCAACGGAAACTTCAAGGCCAGCTACATCAACTGGTCCCGGACCATGGAGTTGCTGCGGAAGCATGCACCGGGCTGGATGGTTGAGCTGGTCTTCAGCGTTGAAGGCACTCCACTGCACCGGGCCCCTGTGGGTGGGTTCTTGCTGCTTCGCTTCCGGCATCTCGATGGCACTGTGACTCCCGAAGTTCCTCAGGCAATCATGGATCACCGCAATGCTTCGATTGCATATGACCGGATCACCTCACGCGACATCACCGATACGCACCGTCGAGGGGCCTGCTTGCTGGCGGCAATGCAAATGGGTCTGGCCTATGAACTATGGGCCAAGATGCCTCTAGAAAGCGGCTACCGGGTAGCAGATGAGGAAACCATCGAGAAGGCCCGAGAGACCGTTAAGGCGCCCGCTAAAACAGCCAGTAAGAAAGCATCTGCTGTAACCGAGCAGGGCTCCGCAAAGGTTGAATTTGTTACCCTTGCGACATCAATGGGTTTATGCGACGAAGCAATTGCTGAGTTGACACAAAAGGTTAAGGATAACTTTGGTATGGGAATCAAAACACTTCAGTCTAAGGATGAAGCCTTTGTAAAGACCATGAATGAAAAATTTCTCGCTTCACAGTATTGACATCGATATTTCAGCCGCTAGTTTGTCAGAATTCTTTAATGGTGTGATTTGTAAAACTAAAGAAATAATGTAAGGGGCTTGACGCCCCTTTCCTATGGTGGAAAATAAAACGGATTCAATCTTTTCATGGCCCTTCCGAAGGACACGGTTACCTTTTGGCTCAACAATGCTGGTCGTTATCCTTTGCTACCGCAAATAGAAGCCCTGCGGCTGGGGGCTATAATTCAAGACGAGAACTCCAAAAAGGCTGACCAAGATCGAGCGGTCAAAAAACTTGTCATTCACAACCTGCGTCTTATTCCCTGCATTGTCAGAAGGGTCGTCGCATCAAAGCGTTCCATTAGGTATGGAGACATCTTTAGCGAAGATCTCTTACAAGTAGGAGTTTTCGGTCTTGAGCGAGCCGCCAGAAAGTTTGACCCCAAACTTGGATATTCGTTCACCACTTATGCCAACCTGTGGATTTATCAAGCCATTACTCGCGAAATCAATAATAGCTTATTGAGTATTCGGATTCCTGAGCCCACACTAAGAGATTACTATCTTGAATGGGGCAACATCAGGTCGGGTAATTCTGAAGGAATTAAACCGCATGTCTGGCAGCGCCTTTTAGATGCTCACTTAGCAATGAATTGCATATCGCTTGACGCAAGGCCAAGCAGTGCATGTGATGAGGACACTGATCTGTTGTCGTTAATTTATGATGACAACAATGACACCGAGATTATTGAGGATTTTGATCACATAGTTTCATTGGGCCATCTTAATGACACTCAAAAGAAAGTATTACATCTTATTTTTGTCAAGAAGCATACTCGCAGCCAAGTCGGTGATGTTCTTGGCATAGATCGAGATAAGGTTACAAGAATCTATAATCGAACGCTAAAACAACTCAAGTTGGCAATGTGTAGTTAGTATGGCTTGTACACCCATTTGGGTTAATTGAAAATGGCGACGATTACGCTGATCGGCAAGGTTGTAGGCAAAGCCGGCGAACCTGCTGTCTCCGTTAAGGAGTTCAAAAGCCGTGAAGGCAGTGGCATGAAGACTGCGATTTTCTCGATTAACGATCGAGAGTATTGCTACTTCAAGAACAAAGACGAGAACCCTGGTCAATTTTACCGTGTGGAAGTGACAGGTCGTTTTGCTGAAAATGCCTCTGATCAAATTAAACTTGGCACTTGGGTTCAAGTAACAGGTCAGCCTGTATGGCGTCAATACAACGGCCAGAAGTATCTGGACGTTAAAAACGGCAAGTATGTACTTGCTGAAGATTGGAAGACTGCTGCTAGTTCCGAAATCTTTTGATTGACATTTGGACTGAACTAGTCGCACCAGTTGTGGGGGCCGTTATTGCGGTCTCCGCAATTTTTTTGCCAATTCTTGTTGTAATAGAAGCAGTGCCATGGGGATCAGATCTTCCGTCGAAAATTTTATACCGGGAGCAGTAGGCGCCTTTATCGATGAAGTGCCACTGGTAACACATGCAAATATTCGACCATATGTCATTGCCATTCTGTTGCATCGTGGTGCGGTCACCTTCAAAGAGGTGATTACTGCTATGCAACCGCACTGCCCTCAAATTGATACAAAGGTCGGAGCGTGGGACTCTATTGAAAACTGTGAAATCGAAGATAAGACAAGACTTGAACTTTTGGTTGAAGAGGTTCTTGGTGAAATGGTATCCGAACGATTGTTAAGATATAACGAAGAACGTGATTTTTGGGTATTAAATCTTGGAAAAAACAACAATAACCTAACAACTATCGTAAACTGGGTATCAGCTACCGGTGCTCAATTGCCACAGCATCTATTACTCGACATGTCCGAGCTTTCGTTATCACAACATCAGCAGTTCAATGCCTAAAGCCAAATCTTCTACCAGTAGTAGACGCGCAGCAATGGAGCAGGCTGCCTGGATGAACCAAGCTCCAAATCCCTTGCCCGTATTCAAGAAAGGTGAGTTGGTCGAAGTTTATCGAGGGGCTGGCTGGTCCAAGGCTTCTGTCATTGATAGCACGCCCAAAGGGTGTCAGGTATCCATTTTTCAAGCCGACAAGCTGACAAGTATTTACGATGCTCGCTGTATTCGACCCTGCAAGAAAAAGTCTGATGACTAGCAATCAACTTGAGATCGCAATTATCTGCGATGAAATCAAGAATATGCTCCTTAAAAAAAATGCCCAATATGGCGATAGTGCCTTGAATCCTAGCAGGGTTTTTAGCAAAGCATCGCCGATCGAACAATTGCTAGTTCGCATTGACGACAAACTGAGCCGCATCCAAAGAGGTGCTGGCCTGCTTGCAAGTGACGAAGATGTAGTCAATGATCTCATTGGCTATTTGGTATTACTGCGTATTGCATTAAAAACGCAGGATCAAAACCGTAGTTTAATTGCAGATCGTCTTTATGTTCCATCTGAATCGCAAGACATCATTAGCTTCGGCGGCTTGCCCGGTGGTGACACAAATGAACCATGGGATGGTGCTGATATCAACCCAGATTATGAATTCTATTTCGAAAGCTACAAGAAGGGTGGTGTAGATTGACATCATATCCGGAAATCATCCTTCCGATTCGCTTGATGTCAAAGGCAAGGCCTCGAGTTACGGCTCATGGTACTTACATGCCAAAATCCTATCAGCAATGGCGTAAAGAATGTTCTGATTTACTGAAAGAGGCCTGGCCGTATGAGCCAATTAATCATCCTATAGCAGTGGAAATTGATTGTTATGGGACCGCTCGCGGCGACATTGATAATTATATGGGTGCTCTATTCGACACTGCGAACGGAATAGTGTGGGCTGATGATCGGGCTACAATTATTCAACGTGCCACTGTGTCTTATTACAAAAGCACGGTTTCAAAAAGTTTTTGGAAAATTCGCATCTTTGATATACAAATGTCTCTAGATTTAGTAGAGACTTAAATCCAATGACTTCTGCAAATGCTGAGGTTGTCTACTTTCAAGCAGATCCGGCTTATCGCAAAGCAGAAGGCCAAAGCCAATCGCATATTAAAACTATCTTGCGTAGTCCGGCGCACTATAAGGCCGTGCTTAAAAAACAGTTCTTCACGTCATCGGTTATGACGATTGGGACTGCTACACACTGCAAAACACTCGAAGGTGACGAAACCTTTGAGGCTCAATACATCAAAAAACCTGATCACGTCAAGTACACAACCAAGGAAGGTCGTGATTGGAAAGAAGCTCAGGGTAGAAGAACGATCCTGGTTAATGATGGGAAAGATCGCCAATGGGACTGCGTCGTAGGCATGACAGAAGCTTTACGGCAATTTGATTGGTTCAAGCCAGACCAACCCGATTATCGTAAATTCAACGAGGTTTCTATTTATTGGACTGATTACGGTATCCCCTGCAAGGCAAGGCTTGACCGTATAGTCCACACTCCTGATGAAACTATTGTCTTAGATCTAAAAACAACTGATTCAGTATCTGTAGACAAGTTCCAAAGTAAAATGGTTGATCTTGGCTACGACTTTCAAGCAGCCTGGTATTCGCATGCAGCCAAATTAGTTTATAATAAGCCAGTACGTTTCATCTTTGTTGCCGTCGAGCGCAACGATCCGCATACCATTGATCTTTTTGAAGCCACTGAGGACATTCTGAGCGAAGCCAGGTTTAAAAATGAAATGGCACTCAAAAGATTGAAGGAATGCTTAATGACAGACGAGTGGCCAACTGCTGAGCCTTCTCTTAAGATACTGGAGTACCCGCGATGGTATGACTACGCTTCTCAAAAAGCGGAAAATACCAACCCTGTTGTCAAGACCGAGGATGATTTCTCTCCCCTCTTCTAATTGTAAACTTGTTTGGATTACGCCTGATGCGGAGGAGATGATTGCCTACCTGGCAAGAGTCTCTAATCCATCTAATCAGAATAATCCCGATACAGCTCACAAGTTAATTAAGTACCTGATCAAGCATTTACATTGGTCACCGTTCGAGATGGCTAGCATGTGTATAGAGATTAATACGACTAGGGCTATTTCTGCTCAATTACTACGTCATCGTAGTATGAAGTTTCAGGAATTCAGTCTCAGGTATCAAGACATTGGTGTGCTCGGTTCGCCATCTTTGCCACATTTACGCAGGCAGGATATGAAGAACAGACAAAACTCTATTGACGATTTACCGGCAGAGATCGTTTCAGAATATTACAGACGCATCGCGACACTATATGAAGATTCTGAACATCTCTATCAAGAGATGGTAAGTAAAGGTATAGCTAAAGAATGCGCCCGTGAGATCCTTCCGCTAGGCTCTCCAACACGTCTCTACATGAAGGGAGATATCCGTAGCTGGCTTTTCTATGTCGCCGTCAGGAGCGGCCCTGAGACTCAATTAGAGCATCGTTCGATTGCTCTCGAAATCAAGGGTATTATCAAACGGGAATTGCCGATCGTCTGCGAATCTTTTTTTGGAGAAGAATAATGTTAAAACCCAAAACATATCCTGCGTTAATGCAAGCTCTCGAGGAGGGCGCAAGGCTTGGTTATCGACGAGCATTTAAACATCAGGAAACTCCAAGTGAAAATCAGATTATTGAAAACATTACTGATGCTTGTTTATTCTCTATTTTAGAATGGTTTGATTTAGAAGAAGCCGAAACCAAATAATCTGGCTTCAGCAATCATTCCGGCATACTAGCTGGATTCAGTGATTGAATCATGTCAGGACACTGTTATGATTTTCGTCGGGGTTATGTCATCAAGCCCCGTTATGGCAGACATGAGACTGCTGATCAGTATAAGGCTTTTCAAGAATTCCTCCATATGGGGAATGGCCGAAGCTTAAATCATATCGCAGGCGTCTTTGGCGTAGATCCTGTTACTGTAAAAGATTGGTGTAAAAAATTTAACTGGGAGAAAAGAGCTGCTCAATGGGATAAGGAGCAAATGGCTATAACATGGCGTAGCGCAGAAAAGATGCGCGAACAGCGTCACAAGGAATCTATTGTACAATTCAGGGATGCATCCGAACGCCAAGCTCGGATGATGATGGAGATTAGCGAAGATCTTCTTGGCGTATTAACTAAGAGAGTAAAGGATGCTCAAAGTAGAGGCGAGGAACTGCCAATGGCTCTTGTTTCTGGTTTGCTTCGTGCAACAGCAAATATCACGGAACAATCAAGACAGGCATGGGCGTCCGCATTAGGCGTGGAAGATATGTTACAATTAGTTGAGCAAGAACTGGAAAGAGTAAATGTCCAAGAAATCGACGAAGAATACGACGAAGACGAAATTTATATCGAAGGCTGATGATGGAATGCTTACAGTTAGAGAATGCGAAGATGGTTGCTTTATTATCGAATGGAGCAATGAACACCCATATGCAAAAATTTTCAACAATTGGACTCAGGATGATTGGATTGCTGCCATTAAAAATGGTATTGACAAAGTAGAAGCTGATGGCAAACAAACTGGGCAAAGATTATCTGAGAAAGTCAGCTCAGAATCAAGCAATGCTCAGGGCATTGCGGGAAAAGAAATTACAGCAGAAGCAAAAGGGTGAAAGGGTTTTACTTCACAAGTTTATCAAAGAAGTTTATCCAAGCTATAAATTCTATCAGTTCCATGCAACGCTAATCAAGCAACTACAGCGGATTATTGATGGCGATTGTAATCGTTTGATTTTGCAGGTGCCGCCAAGATCAGGCAAAAGTCTTCTGAGCTCAGTCCTGTTGCCAGCGGCATATTTGAAGGCCCATCCCGATCGGTTCGTTGGACTGTCGTCTTATTCAGCGGAATTGAGTCAGGGGTTCTCCCGTAAGGCCAGAGAATTCTTTCGCGATAGCGGTGGTCAACTTGATCCATCACAGCAAGCTGTTAATGCTTGGGGAACTCAAGGTGGTGGTGGTTTATGGGCTGCAGGTGTTGGCGGTGCAATTACTGGTCGTTCTGGCCACTTGTTAATCGTAGACGACCCCGTTAAAAACCGTGAAGAAGCGGAAAGTACCAGATTGATGGATAAACTATGGGACTGGTACGCATCAACGCTGTATACCCGTCTTGAACCTGAAGTTGGTGCAATTGTTATCATTCAAACTAGGTGGTCTGAAAATGACATGATTGGCCAACTTTTAGAAAATGAAATGAACGTATCGGATAAGGGTCGCGAAAATTGGACGATTGTTGACTTGCCGGCACTCTTTGAAGACGAAGGTAGCAGGCCGATACTGCCAGATCATTGCGAGGTAATCCCAGATTGGAGAACCGAAGAAGGCGAAGCGCTTTGCCCTCAACGCTATGACGAGGATGACTACGAAAGGATCAGAGAAGCTATTGGTAGTCGTGAGTTTGCTTCTTTGTATCAACAACGACCCGCGCCGGTCGGGGGTAATATGTTCGACCCAACCTGGTGGCAATTCTATGCACATGACACTGTAATACCAAATTTCGATCGGGTATTGTTGTCGGTTGACTGTACCTTCACTGATGCCAGCACCAGTGACTATGTCGTAGGGCTTGTTGTTGGCCAGGCTGGTCCACATTTTTACGTCCTCGATTTATATAGAGAGAAAACTGATGTGATTGGCACAATGGCTATGATCGCCAGGATGTACAAGAGGCATCAGCTAGATGGCACTGTAATCGAACTTGCTGCTAGTGGCTACGCCGTTTACCAAATGGCAAAGAAAAAGGTGCCAGGACTGATTGGGTTTAAGCCGGAGAAGAGCAAGCAGGCAAGGGCTGCTGGTATCGTCCCGATCGTAGAAGCCGGAAATGTATTTTTACCTATTAGTTCGCCATGGTTGGATAGTTTTATTTCTGAATTTAGCTTGTTCCCGGCAGCTAAAAATGATGACCAAGTTGATGCATTGACTATGGCTATTAATTATTCATCTCAACGTATTCCGCCTCAAGTTACGCAGGTCTACTGGGGTCGCGGAGATCGAGTTATTGAGGGTGTGCAAAGTATTGATATATTTTGATAGAATGTAGTATTGCGAGCAGTCGATGGCAAGAAAAACTCGTAAGTTTCAACTGTCAAAAGAACAGCAAAAGCTTGCAGCAGATAATATCAATCTTGCCAGACGTGAAGCATGGAAGTTGCAAAGAACAACAGATATTGATTATGATACTTTAGAAGGTGCTGCTTTAGAGGGTTTATGTAAAGCGGCTTATCGATATGATCCGGAATCTGGATTTAAATTTAGCAGCTTGGCGGTGCCAACAATTCGCGGGGAACTATTGCATTGGATCAGGGATAGAACCTATGCAATGCGCTTAACGCACAAAATGAGAGAAACGTGGATTAAAGGTCGCAAGTTATTATATAAAGGAATGAGTGATGATGACATAGCAGCCAATCTCGGTATTGGTCAATCTGAATGGCAAGAAATCAAAGGTGTATGCTCCGGTCCACCACTCGAATTGAACGATCAAGCCAAGCCTACGGAAAGCTTAGAGCCCACTGAGATTGATTTTGCGCAACGATTCATGATCGAAACGCTAGAGCGCTTCAGCAGGCTCACACAGGCCGAGCAGACAGCGATTAATAACTACTTTGAGTCAGTAACCAATCGTTTGCCGACAGCGGCCATCGAGGCGTTTCTGCAAAAGCTGTAAGTATCTTAAGTCTCGGTCTGATCCCACATGCAGGATTGACGACTACATTACTATCGCTAACCTGAATGCAGTTGGGCCTGACCTGTGGCGGTATCAAATGATACTATTGAGAAGATCAAGGCCTTGCCTTTGTCTTCTGTTCTGGAAGCAGAGGGTGTCTTTCTGCGGCGTGTCGGCAGAGAGTTTGTAACCCATTGCCTATGGCATAAAGATAAGAATCCATCATTAACAATTAGCGATGATAAAGGATTTGTTTTTTGTCATGTATGCCAGGCTCATAACGATTCGATAGGATTTATCCAACAAAAATATGGTATCAATTTTAGGGATGCATGTGAACGAATTGCATCTAAGCATAATTTAAATTGTGTTTATGTTGATGAATCATCAGAGGAATATGAGAAGAAAAGAATTCAGGTTGATGCACAATATAAGAAAACAACTGATGAGCAAAAATATTACCGCAGTTCTCTTAAAACTCATAATGGCTGCATCAAATTTATACAATCAAGAAACATTAGACCTGATACATCAAGAGAATTTGAACTTGGCTTTGATCCTCGTGAAAACAGATTGACAATACCAATTCATGCCTACAATGGTAAGTTAGTTGGCTTTACGGCAAGAGCCATTAATAATGATATTAAGCCAAAATACAAAAATACTGAAAATAATCTGATCTTTAATAAGTCAGAAATAGTATACAATGAATACAGAGCTTCATCTTATATACGCGAGAATGATGAATGCATTTTTGTAGAGGGACATATTGATGTGATTGCGTTATGGCAAAACGATATCAAAAATGCTGTAGCTTTACAAGGTACTGCATCACCTTCAACATCAATTATTAATCGATTGATAACTAAGACAAAAAGATTCGTTCTTTGCATGGACGGCGATGCCGGCGGTAAAGCCGCAATAGCCAAATTCTTGGACACTGTTCAATCTTTTACTCTAGATGGTCGCCTCGATGTCCGTATAGCACTCTTGCCTGATGGTCAAGATCCAGATAGCTTCATATCATCCGGCGGAAACTTAAAATCCTTAATTGCCAATGCACCATCTTGGATGGACTGGCTTCTTGATAGCTGGCTGGCTGATATAGATTTTCATGATAAGCTAAAAATACAAGAAATTGAAAATTTAATTAAAGAACTGTTTTCTAAAATATCTAGCCCAGCTCTTCGGGCACATTATTTCGATAAGGCTTCAGTTGCATTAGCCCAAAACAAACAAGGCTTAGCAGCAGAAATCTCAAAAGGTTTTCATGATCATAAGCCAACTGATCGTCACTTTTTGCATTGGTCTAAGCCTGATCTTTTAAACACCAGGAAAATTGTCGAAAAAAAACTTGTACGCCTTTATATCCATAAAGTAGATTATAGATTTGTACTCCGCCCATTGATGGACAATTTATTTACACCTCATTTTATTTGGCTATGGCAAAGAATCAAGGAAATTGAAGAAATCACCAATGCTGAGAATTTAAAGGATTGCCTGGCGGCTATACTGTGTATATCCGACATAAATCATGTTCAGCATCTTCGCTCGACAATTGCCCCAACTATATCGTTGTTTGATGATGAACTGTCAATCATTCATATAGAAGATATCATGATATCTAAATTAGAAATTGAAGGCACAATAGAGTAATCTTTATGGAGCTGCCTAACATGGCTCCTTTGTCTTTTGTTTGGTTAATATTGGCCTCAGTCTTAATTTGTTTCCCAGACGAAACTCATCAGACAATATTGATGATTGCCATTAAAAGCAAAATCTTTGTCTTAAATTGCATTCTGCTTACATCCGCTTTCGTTATTTATCTTAGAATTATATGGGCTCTACAATCCAAGGGATTGAAAGTGCCCAGGTTCAAATTTACACCAATCGAACAGCGCTCCGATGTCTAGAAAAACCGTTACAGTCTTTGAATCTGCACCTCCTAAGCGCACAAGGATTGGCGAGGGTCGTCGTGTAAGGACTAACAGGAATACTGGCCGCGTCAAGCGCAGTTCCCCTCAAAAGCGTTACCGAGGTCAAGGCCACTGAAATGCTTGGCACATCTGATCCCTGTCTTGGCATCAAAGTTATCTCATCAGATATCTATCGCCTAATACAAGAGCTCAAATGTGCCGAGGCATTGCTTTTGGTATTTAATTGCCATAAGCAAGACATTCATAAGTGGGTAATCCTCAAAGATTGCCTACTTCAACAAGCTACAAGTCATCGCGAGTTCAGTCTTCTTGCTGACTTACTGGAAGCCTCCTCCCAGGGCGACCTTTCTCAGTCAGTCACCAAGATCCCTGGACTTTATTCTTTATTGATTATTAAAAATGAAACGAATAGGAAAGGCTGATCGCTTCATCCGTTTATCGCATACGCCAGTTGAAATTACTGGTCCCGATATTGAAACAAAGCTTGAGAAAACCAATGAGACTTATTGGACAAATTTTTGCCATGAATGTCCCGGCCATCAAGCTTGTAAAAATTATGAAATTTAGGTTTTGAATGGTTTGAAGCGGTAGACTACTTTCACCCACACAGGTGAAATGTCGGAATTCTTGCCCACCGCTCCTAGCGCAGAAGCAGTCTTTTATCGCACATATTCTCGCCGTAAGACCGACGGCACTCGTGAATCTTTCCAGGAGGCAATGACCCGCTGCGTAGCAGCTATTGCTAAGACTGGTAAGTTCACTTCAGAAGAATTTGCACTAGTTCATGACCAAGCATTAAAGCAGCACTGCTTCCCGTCTGGGCGTGCATTCTGGGTTGCTGGTACGGAATGGGCTGAAAAACAAGAGAACTTCAGTGGTTGGTATAATTGCACATCATCCCTTGTGCATGATGTCGAAGCGTTTAAATTGATCATGGAACTTGCCATGATGGGCTCCGGTACTGGGGCTGTTCTTGAGCAAGATGTGATTGAATCGCTGCC
>Ga0194115_10006662_pt1 | contig 11654 bp, 8 predicted proteins | sample TA2MahsurfametaG_3_FD_148656 | JGI IMG/M metagenome (GOLD analysis project Ga0194115, IMG submission 148656) | Freshwater microbial communities from Lake Tanganyika, Tanzania - TA2015002 Mahale S4 surface | ecosystem: Environmental > Aquatic > Freshwater > Lake | place: Tanzania: Lake Tanganyika... | reverse complement strand
GCAGGCCCTGATGGCGGTGGGTCTTCTGGCCTGTTTCTGGGGAGGGAGTGGCCTGGTAATCTCATGGATTTGCCTTGGGGCTTGGTGCATCAAAGGCTGGCTGGATGGAATTTTTACACGAAGGGCTGCCGGGTTTTATGGGATCAGGGCAGATTGGAGCCTGTTGGTATTGACCCAGTTGTGGTATTTGCCGTACACCTTGTTTGCGGGATTCATGGGGTACAGGGGTCAATTTGAATGGAAAGGCAGAGCCTACAAGACATGAAGCGTACTTTGCAGGGATGAAAAAGCGATATGGGCAACGATGGGCCATGGCTTTGAGCGGGTTTTATCTCCTGCTTTGCTTGGTTTTCGCATGGGTTGGGGTTGATTTTTTGCCGGATTCCACCTTGTATGCGAATCAGCAAAACCCCGATGCAGCGGCTTTGCCCATGTTCAGCCAAGGGGTAACGAACCATTGGTTGGGAACGGATTCCATGGGGAGGGATTTATGGAGCCGCTTGGTCTGGGGAATTCGTGTATCGATGGGGACAGGCTTGGTGGCCATGGCGCTTTCGATTGCTCTGGGGACCTTGGTAGGCCTTGCGGCAGGCTATTACCGATCTTGGGTGGACCGGGTCCTTTCGTGGTTCATGCAGGTTTTGTGGTCACTGCCATCGGTGATGTTGGTATTGGCCTTTTCGCTTGCTTTGGGCAAAGGTTGGTGGCAAGTTATGCTGGCCATTGGTCTGACGATGTGGGTGGACGTGGCCCGAATGGTGCGTGGCCAAGTGATGGCGCTCAGGGAAAGGGAGTTCATGCTTGCCGCCCGCATGCTGGGTTTATCCGATTGGAACCAAATGTTCAAGCAGCTGCTGCCCAATTTGTACAAACCCTTGATGGTGATGGCATCATCCGTCTTTGGTTCAGCCATCTTGTTGGAATCAGGATTGGGATTTCTGGGGTTGGGCGTCCAGCCCCCCGTCCCATCCCTCGGTATGATGCTCAAAGAGCATGTTCCTTACCTTTTGATGGGCTCTCCTCATTTGGCTTTGGCGCCGGGTTTGCTCATATTCAGTCTTGTGTTTGGATTCAATATCTTGGGGGCGGCTTTATCGTCCTATTGGGATACGCCTCGTTGATCGGAGGGGTAACGCGCATCCATTGCGGTAATCAACCCAAGGCTTGACCAAAACAGCAAGGCTGTTTTGTCCATATCCAAATAATTGTTAAGAAAACCGTGCGTATAATAGGTCACCAAACCCAACATGGCGCAGAGAAGAAGGAGGCGGTCTCGTTGCTGATTCGGCTCTTTGAGCCTGTACCATAACGACATACCACGCTGAAGGGAGGCAAGGAGAATGCCCACAAAACAAAGAAAACCGGGAATCCCGGATTCCACCAAAGGGCCAAAATACTCCGAATGAATACCCCCCACGTCGGCATTGTTGGTGCTTATAATGGTTTTTTCGTAGGGATTTTGGAAGGGGGCGTATTCCATCATGTAGGTTCCGGGTCCCCATCCCAGCCATGGCCTTTCCGAAAACATCCGTAATCCGGAAGCCCAACGGTTGAGCCTTTCGAGATTGGAGGCATCGCTGCGCACGTTGGAGATGGATTCCAAATGTTTGTCAAGGCGATCTTGCGAATCGGTTTTGTTCCGCATCAGGTACATGAGCAGTGGGCCGCTGTTCAAGGCGATCAGGGTACTGGCGATAATCGCCAGCAACATCAACCATCGAAACTGAATCTTAAGTCGTAACAATACATAAAAAGCAAGGGCCGCCACAAGGCTTACCCAGGCCGCTCGGGTATAACTCATGATCACCGCGATGACCAAGACCACAAGCAGAGCCAAAAGGAGCGGTCGAATCCAGACCAGGCGGAGGAAGGCCTGGGGACGAACGAGGTGCAAGGTCACCAAGGGGATCAAGAAGCCCAGCATCGCCCCATAAATTCCATGATTGATTACAAAGGGTTCCGATGCCCAGTAGCTCGCTTCTTTGGTAAATCCATCCTCTGCATGGTGCCACAGGCTCCATAGGGCCACAAAGGTGAGGGGTAAGAGATAGAGCCACCAGAAGCGCAGAGCACGATCGCCTACCCGAAAAAGCATGATGGATCCGAAATAGCAAGGGATGATTTTCCACGCATTGGAAAGGACAAATTTGAACGAAACCAAGGGTTGTGAAGAGGCTGGAATGATGTAGATCATCCACAACATCCACAAAAGGATGCATACCGTGATGGGGTTTCGTAGAATCACCGATGAAGGGGGTTCAAGGAGCATCCAACGTGCAAGCAAGGCCCCGCTGATCAGAATCATCAAAGGGTCCGTGGGTATTTGAATGGCAAAACCCAGGGAAGGGTCGTCAATCAGAATGCTGAGGGGAGTGAGCATGGACAAAGCGTAGAGTGCCCAATCCATTCGGTACACCACAAGCACAACCAACCCTAACCCAAAGGGCAATAGCAAAACCCACCATTGTTCAGCATACAGGCCTACGGCCAAAGCCAAAGCCCAAACAACGCCCACGATGGCCGTGATGAGCAGCGGGGTCTTTCCCGAATTATGCAAAAGGCCTGAATCCGAATTCTTCAACGATAGCAAGGAAGGATCAACTGCGATACGCCCGAATATTCTGCAGAATAACCATGGACAAAGCGGCAAGAAGCAAGGATCCTGTGCCGGACAAAACCACCACCAGCCATCGAATAGGGTACACCTTCTTTTCGGCGGGTCTCGCTGAATTTACCAGGAATTTGACCGGCAAGACTTCTTCGAGGTCCACCCTTGAACGATCGTAACGCATTCTGATTTTGACCAATTCTTCGTTTTCTTTTTCGAGCTGTTCTTTGACGGAATTGTAGGCCCCGCCGTAGCGTTCGAGGCTTTTCAGTTGGCGATTCAAATCCAGGAGCGAGGCCTCACTGCCCTTCAGGCGGGCCATGTTATTGATAATCGCGGTGTCGCTCTCGGAGACTTTCAATTGCCGAAGGATGTTCAATTTACCTTGAGCCTCCGCTTTGGCTGACGAGGATTGCACTTGCCGCCCCGTGAGATGATCCGTCTGTAAATCATAATCAAAAATACCTTGGGAACGAAAGAAATTCAAGGAATCGTTCAAGCGCTCTATCCAGGCCTTCTTGGATTTGTATTGTGTTTGAACAATTTCAAAAGACTTCTCGGCTTGTTCGCGTTGAATTTTATTTTTGGTGAGGTCCAGCAGGGAGGCGATGGTGTTGGCAATATCAGCCGCCATGCGAGGGTCTTTGTCGCGAACCGTGATTTCTACGGACATATATTCGGTTCTTTTGAACTGAATGAGTTTGTCGTATTTCTTGTTCAAACGGGTGTATCGAAAGGCTGCGTCTTCGGGGATTTCATAATGCTCCATGAGGCGAAAGCGTCGAATCACGCTGTCCCGAATTTCATCGGAATACAAAATTTGAATCAGCTGATCGCTTTGTTCTTCGGCTCCAAATTCCATAACATCGGTTTTGTCCGAGGGGTTATCTGAAAGCAGGGCCTTGGAAATGGAATTCACAGTGGCCGGATAGAAGACCACCTTGGATTCATAAAGAGGAGTAATAAACCAGGACGATGAGAAAACAATGCCCAAAACCGAACCGGTTAAACCGGCAATCAACAAAAGGACACGGAACTGCCAAACGAAGGCAAAAACACCGGAAGAATCAAATTCGGATTGGGATTGGTTCATAAACAAGTTCAAAGGTTTAAAATTAGGCCAAACGTCCGTTTTTTGTGAAGATCCAGCCCAAGCCCAACGCCATACCAAGGCCGGTCACAAGTCCTTCTTGCCATATCCCCCAAGAGGAGCTCACGAAGGCAAAAATGCTAACAGCAGTAAAGCCAATGCCTAACAAGGCGACTATGGGTTTCCATAAGTAACGCCAGGGTTTCCATTGGTATTCCACGCTGACCAAGGCCCATTGGGCGATCATGACCAAAGTATGGGTGACTGCGCAGGCTTTTGCCGCACCAACGGCCCCCGATTCTGTTACCCATAGGCGCAACAAGACAATATGAAGCAAAAGAGCGAGCGAATGAAGGGGAATTAATCGACCAAACGTTCGGTGAGCGGTGAGTAAGGATCCCAACAGCACATTAAGGCCCATCGGCAGGAAGGCGAGGAGGTGCCAGCCGAGAATAAAGTGAACCGGTTTCGAAGAGACCGATGCCGGGTACCACCACGCCATCCATTCTTGCAGGTGGGGCAAAACAATAAACATCCCCGCCAAACCGATTCCCATCAAAAGGGCGGCAGACTGGTTCAGCAAATGATGAATTTGCTCCAATTTGCGCTCAAGAAAGGCAAATCGGCCAACCCACATGGAACTCAACAGCAAAGGGAGCATCAAGCCCGCATCCAACAAACGATACGATGCGGCATACCATCCTTGGTCGATGGCTCCCCCTTGGCCCCATTCGCGTAAGAGCACGACGTCCAAGCGGAAATACGCCGTCATGATCAATCCCAATACTCCAAAGGGAAGCCAGGTTTGCCACCATAATTTTTCGGTAGAGGGTCCTGTCTCTTCGGCCAAAGAATGAGGTGGAGTTAAATTATCCGTTGGTCTCGTTTTGGAGCGGTAAATGAAGGCAGAAATTAGTGTAATTATCGAAGCACCAATGATTTGAATAATCACAAAATCATGAAGGACATTATCGGTCCAATAGGCTTTGCCTTGCAGCAAGGGAAGAGAGAGCAGAATCATAATCGCCTTGTCACCGGCACTTAAAATTCCTTCCAAGACAAATTTTTGTTGACCTGCAAGACCTGCTCTCCACAATAAATTGAGGAACATGAGTCCCTGGAGAACACCGAGTAGAGCGACCCATAACAATGAGCTACTTTCATAGCCAAGGCCCACCGCGATACCTATCGTGCCCACCATGTACAGGCCCCACAAAGCCCCTTTGAGCCGGAGCAATTGGACCATTTCCCCTTGCCTGAAAGTTCCTGAAGCAATCCGTTGATTCCAAAAATTGGCCATGCCCCCATCGAGCAAAACAGCAAACAACAAAGAGAGGTTGAACCATTGGTAATAGCCGCCGTAGGCTTCTGGGCCTACTTGGTTTTGGATGCTTCGATCAATCCACAAGATCCACAAGGGTTTCACCAAGGCATTCGATAGCCAGATGGCAAGGGAGTTGCGGTAAAACGAGTAAGCCACGTCCTCAAAATTAGGGGTATTCCGCAGAAGCAGGGTTTATGCTCAGATTTGCAGTACCATGCGCAATGAAAGGCTGTACTTTGTGGTTTCTGCCCTTGCAGGGGTCTTATGGGGCCCGGCCTCTTTGATTCGACGAATCCTAACCTTGTGGAGGCGGGGCCAAAAAGGTCCCTCAGCAGGGGTTTCTACCCGTATTTTGGTCATTCGGTTGGATGAATTGGGGGATATGGTTACCACCTTGCCCATGCTCCATGCGATTCGGCAAGAGATCCCGCTTGCCGTGGTGGACCTGTGGTGCAAGCCCCTCCATAAGGATTGGTTGGCGCCGCAGGGCTTGGTGAACACCTTTTGGACCGGGGATTCGCCTACACCCAAGGAGCGTTACCATTGGGTACTGGAATGCAGGGGGAATTGGCAAACCCTCCTCTATGCCCTGAGGACATGGTCCCAAGGTCGCCGTGATCGTGGGAGCATACGCCTGTGGCGGCGCCTTAGCGGCCAAGCTCAGCTCCACGAATGGGATATTAACCTGAAGATCGCAGCACCCTTGCTGAATGGGCGCATTGAAGCCGTCACGCTACTCAAAACAAAAGGCCAACCTGAGTATCCCGAAAATTCAGGCCCCCTGCTTCATGGAGACGATCCGCAAGCGGTGGCCGAAATTAATTTGTTCAAACAACGATTTGATTTAAGAAAATATGTGGTCTTTCATCCCGGGGCAAGGAAATTGTTACGAAGATGGTCGCTTCAGAGTTGGGCAGATTTGGCCCAACGACTGCACGACGAATTTCACTTTGATATTGTGTTTGTGGGGACTCCCGAAGAGCGGATGGATGTGGATCGCATCCAAGAAAAGTTAGATTTCGAAACCTTTACCTACATGGAGGGACGTCCAATTCGTTATTTGATCTCTCTGCTGGCACAGGCCTCGCTGATGGTGGGTAACGAAAGCGGACCCATGCATTTGGCCTCGGCCACTGGCTGTCCTACCGTGGGGCTTTTTGGGCCGGGAGAGCCTGAAATCTTTTCACCCAAAGCCCATAATTTCAGATCATTGCACATCAAATTACCCTGCAACCCCTGCGGACAAATCCGATGCGTTCATCCGGACAATCCCTGCATGAACCGAATTACGGTGGATGAGGTCATGAATGCTGTGCATGATTTGCTTTTACCGATTGAAAAATGAAAAACCTTCCCTTACCCCAACAACCGTATGTTCAATGGATTTTGGCTGGATGCTTAGCCTTATTCGCTGGCTGGGTTTACCGTGATGTACCCAGCCAAAGGTTAACTCGCTTGGATGACTCTATTTTCATTGAAGAAAATTATGTGGTCAACAAGGATAAATCAGCATATTCCAAAGCACTGACTCGTGGGGTCTTTCGCGAGAAAGGGGATAGCTATTACCGCCCGCTTTTGTTATGGAGTTTTGCGGCCGATGCCCGTTCGCATCAACTGAAGTTGGAGGGGTATTTGCGAACCAATGTCCGTTTGCATTTGGTTTCTTGCGTTTTGCTTTTTGTGGCCTTATGCTCCCTTGGACTTCCAACGTGGAGTGCCTGGGTTCTTGGCTTACTCTATGCAGTTCATCCTGCCCTGAGCCAGGCTGTGGCATGGATTCCAGGCCGGAACGACACTTTGCTGGGGGCGGCGACCTTCTCAGGTCTATTGGCCTTGGTTCAATATTGGCGTCAAGGCAAATGGGTCATGCTGCTGTTGTGGGGTGTCTGCGGTTTGGCGGCTATGCTGACCAAAGAAACAGGGGTGCTGGTCATGCCGGCCTCGGTGGTTTTGGTTTGGGCCTTCAGGGGATTCCCTCAATCCTACAGAACCTGGCTCGCTTTGGGCTTGGTTTGGTTCGCCGCCCTTGGGCTTTGGGCATGGGGTCGTCATGAGGCTCAAACAACAGGAGCAGGTTTGGATCTTGCCAATATGTGGGTTTTGTTTTGGGAAAGGACCCCTATTCTTTTACAGTATTTGGGCAAAACTTTTTTGCCCTTGAATCTGTCGGTTTTTCCTATGCAGGCAGATACAGAATGGCAGTGGGGAATAATTGCCTTGGGTTTTCTTGGGGTTTTGGTTTGGTGGACGCCCGCTCAAGATCGATTACGATGGGTCGGGGGCTTGGCCTTTTGGTTGCTTTTGTTGTTACCAGCGATGGTGGTTCCCCGAGGGTTGAACGATCAAGTCTTTGAGCACAGGCTCTATGTCCCTATGTTGGGGTTATGGGCGGCACTTGGCTCATCGAATTTGTTCCGTCCACAATTTCCAAAGGTTTGGGGGGCAGTGCTTGCATGTTTGGCCCTGCTTTGGTTTTTGCAAATTAATGTTAAACGCAAAGACATCTTTGCCGATGAGCTGGCATTTTGGAAGGATGCGGTGGATCATTCTCCGTCCTCGGCTTACGCCCACGTCATGTACGCGATTCGTTGCAATACCGTGGAGGGACTGCCCAGGCCAGGTTTGGAGGAGGCGCGCAAATACGTGAACAAAGCCTACGCCATCGACTCCAACGAAAAATATGTCAATCATTACATGGGCCTTTTGGCCATGGAAGACGGAAAATTTCAGGAGGCCAATCGGTTTTTTGAACGGGAAATTTCCATTACCGGGTTATCAGACAGCTATTTTAACCGAGCCAGGGCTTTGTTTGAGTTAGGCAACAAAAGAGGTTCTGCCCGCAGTCTCGAAGAATACTTACGCCTTAAGCCGGGTGATCCAATGGCAACCAATAACCTTAACCTCCTTAATCAAGAACTTGGGAATACATCCCCATGACTTGGGGCAGATTGTCGTATTTACCATTAAGTTTACAAGACCATTTAAATTCCATGTTTATGATTTCATACAATATGCACCATTTCAAAACGTGTAGGGGTTCTTTGATAGGGCTTCTTGGATTGCTGGGGGTCTTGATGCAGGCCCCTCAGGCCAAAGCCCAGGATGATGCCTTGGCTATTCTTGCCGGTGGTAAGGAGGATGCCAACAAACTTCTTAGCGCGTATTTATCCCCGATGGGTCAAGGTTTTTCAATGGCCTTGGGGCAAAATTGGTTCAATACCGCGAATTCCCTCAAGACCCTTCGCTTGAATGTCCAAGCAGGGGTGACGGTGCTTCAAATGCCGGATCAACACAAATTCTTTGATCCGGCCACGCTGCAGTTGACCACCCTCAAAGCCGTTGGAGGCAATCCCAATGCAGTCCCTACCATCGCAGGAGATCGCAGTGCGATTTCCCCACAATGGGTTGTTACGGGTACCATTCAGGATTCGTCGATTCCTGGTGGTGTGAGATCAATTGAATATCCCGCATTGGGCAATATTTTCCAGGGTTTGGGTTTGTCCATGACCTTTGCCCCTTATATCCAGGCCAATATTGGCTTGGTCAAGAACACCGAACTGAGTATTCGTTACGCCCCAACCCTCGATTTGTCCACTCTGGGGAACGGTATAATTCCCGAGAACATCCTTTCCGGTAAGATCAACTTTTGGGGTGTTGGCCTTAAGCATGAATTGCTGCAATGGATTCCAGTGGTCAAGATACTCCCCTTAAGTTTGAGTTTGTATGCCAGTCATTCAAGGATGAGTTATGAATTGGATGCGAGCATTGAGCCATCTGCATTTGCAGCCTACAATGTTGCGCCAGGTATCCAAGTGACCAACCGTGCGATTAGCGGTTCACAGGATTTCTCGAAGCAACAATTGTTTATGGAAGGCAGGGCCACCGGTTTGGGTATTGTGCTCTCCAAGAAAATATTGGCCTTCACCCCTTATGCCAGCATTGGTTTTCAGAACTCCTCCTTCTTGCTGGCTGCCAAAGGAAATTATGCCGTTCGTTCTGGATTAACCCCAAGCCCCAACAATCCCGCCAACCTCACCGAAGAATGGACCAGCCTTAGCAATCCCCTGGATATTCAGATTGACAGCGAGCAACAATTGCGGATGGGACTGGGCTTACGATTCAAATTGGTTTTGATCGCTCTGCATGCTGAGGCATTCACCTTGGGCGATTTCAAAGGGTATTCGGCAGGGCTGTCCCTTGGATTCTAACCCTTCGACCTTGGGGAAGCAACCTTGCGGTTGTCCCACCAAACCTGACGGGTTGGCTTGAAGATTAAATCGTATGCGCCCAAAGCCAAGGCTACATTCATCAGCACAAAATGCTCAAGCCATTGAACCTTGGTTTGGAAGGGCTTCCACCCAAGCAATGGGAGGGTCAGTAATTTGAACCCAAGGGGCAAGAACAAAGAAAGGGTAAGCCAAATCAAGGTGAATCCGAAGGTTTCAAGCATCGTCCACTGCATGGTGATGATGGCTGTGCATGAACCATAGCAGGCGATAAGGAGCCAAGGACTTAACCACCGAAGCACTTTGTGGGAAATGTAACAATAGGCTGTTTTGGGGTGCAAAGCGAGGGATCTAAAATTCCATAAGTTCTGGAGATTTCCTTTGCCAAGGCGACGTTTTCGCCGAAATTGAATCGCCCAGCTTCCCTCCAAGGGCATGCGGGCCACGGCCTTCTCGGCAAAGACAACTTGAGCGTCTTGCTTTTGAAGCAAACGGGCAAACCAAAAGAAATCGTCTACCAGCAGTCCATCCGGCGAGGGCTCAAAACTATCCCATCGCATCGCCATCAGGGCGCCATAGCCCCCAATAACCGTCCCCCTTCTGGATTCGCCTTGTTTGGATAACATTTCTCCTTCCATATAACGCAATTCTTGGGCAACCACGTTTCCAGTTAGGGTGTCAGTCGTGGTAAGTGTGGGTTGCGTATCAAGAATAGGTTTAATATTGGCCTGTACCCCGGCCACGTTGGGATTCGAGAAGGGTAGAACCAGCTCAGCAAGGGTATGCTCTTCGAAGATTGCATCCACATCCGTCAAAACCAGAATGGCGGAATCAACCACCTCGCTAGGATATTCTTGATAAAGGTGGTTGATGATTCCCGGTTTACCTGTCCTTAATGGAAATTTTCGGTGCTGCAGTCCGGGGTATTCTTGGCACATTCGTTCCAGAAGCTTATCCGTGCCGTCCGTGCAGGCATCAGTTCCAACAACCACCTTTAAACGCGATTTGGGATAATGATTTCTGAATATGGATTGAATTTTGGCCTGAATCATGACCTCTTCGTTGTAAGCCGCCATAAACAGAATCACCTTCGGAAATTCCTCCAGGGGATCCCAATCCTGGGGTCGTTTGGCTAGCCTGCGCATATGCCAAGGATAAATCACATAGGTATGCATAAGGCCCAAACCTGCGATACACCCCGTCAAGGCTATAAGCGAGAGCATCATGCCGTTGGAGTTTTTGCCTTGTCGCCAGAGGAGGTGAATGGTCGCATAAGATTGTTCAAGGCAGCCACTTGTTCCAAATGCTCAGTATTGTTACGAAATTTAAGCGAGGCATGTTCGGATAATCGAGGCAATTTGTTCGGAGAATCCGAAATATCCCTCAAGACTTGCGTAAATTCCTCGGCATTTTCGGCATGCAGGTAATTTTCTCCAGGAGTCAAGCCCATGCCTTGTACTCCTTGGGCTGTGGAGATCACCGGGATACCCAAAGCCATGGCCTCCAAAACTTTGATTTTGAGACCGCTGCCCATTCTCAACGGAAAGACCATCGCATCGCAGGACAACATGAAGGCCTGGGCATCTTCCACCTCGCCATGAAAAAAGTAGGCAGGTTTTTTTTGCGCAAAAAAGGCGGGGGCTTTTCGGCCTGCAACATGAAATTCCGGCCGGTTCGGCCAACCTTCGGTGCCGGGAATCCACTCGTGGAGCAGCCACTGAACAGCATCTTGGTTAGGCAGCCAATCCATGGTCCCAATGAAACCCAGTTTGAGGGGCCTTTCTCCATTCCATACCGTCGCTTGAGTATTGGTAAGGGGCTCTGCAGGACGGACCATGACGGGCCAGTACCCCAAATGCAGCATCGTATCCTTGTGTTCAGGGGCCATGGCCTGCAGCTGATTCAGGTCATGGGGGCTGATGGCCAAAACGGCATCCACCGCACGTACGGTTTGACGTTCAAAGGCTTTCATTTTATGGTACTCCCAATGCATCCATAACTTAAGGGGATTCCATGGTGAAAGGGATTCCGCCTTTTGTTGGATAATATCACTTTCAATGTTATGAGCTCGGTACCAGATTTTGCAGTCATAATGCCTGAGTGCCTTTAGGTAGATGGTCATGGGCAAACCCTCAAGGAGGATAAGGTCAGGGCGGTAGGACTCGATGATGTGGCCTAACCTCTTGGCGGCATTCGAGGACGCAAATCGCAAGAGATGGTACGGCAAACGGGCCGTCAAGGTTGCCAAAGCCCTCAATATTCTGATCTTGCTATCGATCTCAATAATTTCTTTCCCATAATGACCTCGCATAGCATCCGGAAGGGTTGACGGATCAACCCAATTTCGACTGGGATTCAAGAAGAAACCTCTTACCTCACATCCCAAATCTTCAAAAATCTGACGCG
>Ga0194115_10006658_pt1 | contig 11661 bp, 12 predicted proteins | sample TA2MahsurfametaG_3_FD_148656 | JGI IMG/M metagenome (GOLD analysis project Ga0194115, IMG submission 148656) | Freshwater microbial communities from Lake Tanganyika, Tanzania - TA2015002 Mahale S4 surface | ecosystem: Environmental > Aquatic > Freshwater > Lake | place: Tanzania: Lake... | reverse complement strand
TCTTGTCATATGATTGTAAGCCACTACGAACAAAGACATTAACTGGTCAAGAAGTATTGAAGTTCCGTGATGAAGCATGGCACAAATACTTTTCACGTGAACCATTTCTCAAACTTGTTGAAACAAAGTTTGGTGAAGATTCAAGACGCAACGTTGAGAAAATGTCAAAGATTAAATTGAAACGAAAAATATTTGGAGATTGATTATGGATTTGCAAAGAAAAGCAAACTTATATCGAAAAGAATTATTTGAGAAGTTTGTTGAAGTAAAACAAGGACATCCTGGCTCTGCTTTCTCAATGTTAGAAATTGTAACCACATTGTATCACGGTGGTTATGTTGACTTTGAAGATAAAGTTCTTATTAGTAAAGGTCACGCAACAGTAGCACTGTACCCAATACTACGTGATCTGAATATCATACCACAAGAAGATTGGAATAATTGGGGTAAAGGTAAGCCAACATGTCTGCGTGTGTTTGGTAATATTTCTATACCTGGCATCGATATGACTTCAGGTTCACTTGGTCATGGTATTGGCGTTGGTGCTGGCATGGCAATCGCTGATCCAAATGGTCATGTACACGTTGTTATATCAGAAGGTGAACTATATGAAGGTTCAACATGGGAAGCATTGTTGTTTGTTGCTCATCGTCAAATCAAAAACATGACTATCTTTATCGATATCAACAATCTTATCATTCTAGGTAAAACAGATGATTGCTTAATGCTCAATAGCATTCGTGAGAAGTTATCTGGTTTCCCATTTGACATATTCTCAGTTGATGGACATAATACAAATGAAATTATGAATGCTTTAGATGAAACAGCATATCAACCAAAAATTATTTTGTGCCATACAGTCAAAGGTAAAGGGTTCAGCTTGATGGAAAACAAACCTGAATGGCACTATATGCAAGCAATTACTGAAGAAGAAATTGAACAATGCCGCAAGGAGATAAATGATGTTACAGCGTGATGCTTTTATTGAAGAAGTAAAGAAACGTTTAGAAACAGACAAAGATATTTACTTTCTTTCTGCCGACTTTGGTGCCGCAGCATTAGATATTCTACGTGAAAGATATCCAGATAACTTTATTCATTGTGGTATCTCAGAACAAGCAATGATTGATATTGCTACTGGTTTGGCATTACAAGGTAAAAAAGTATTTTGCTATGCAATGGCTCCATTTATTTCTCTTCGTGCGATTGAACAAATCAAATGTGGACCATCAATGATGAATCTACCAATTGCTATTCTTTCTGTTGGTATTGGTATTGGTTATGCTGATGCTGGTCCTACGCATTACATTACCGAAGACTTTGCTTGTATGCGTTCGATTCTGAATCTAAACATATACACACTAGCCGATGCTAGTTCAGCAAAACGTTTGGCAAATAAATTGTTAGACAAACCAGAACTATGCTATGTTCGTTTTGATCGACACGAACAACCAGAGTTGCCTGTAACAAATTTTATAACAGACAATCTATATCGTCTGATGGGCGACACAGTTACGAAAAATAAAATTCTTGTAATTGGTTCTGGTAAGATGTCACAAATTATTGCTGATGTGTACAAAGAAAAATCAGACAAAGTTATTGGCGTAGATTTGATTCGTGCTAAACCATTTCCAGATACACTGAAGATTTTACTTGATGAATGTGGTGGTGTTGTTGTTGTTGATGAACAAACACCCGCTGGTTCTTTGGGTGCTGCTGTGCTTGAAGCAATGGCAGAAAAAAACTCACTTAGTAAAAAAGTAAAAGTGCTTACGCTACCAGAAGAATATTTGTTTGAGAATGGTGGTCGTGAATATTTGTTAAAGAAACACGGCTTGAGTAAAGAAAACATTTTAAAAACATTGAATGATAATTTCTAGAACTCCTTACCGTCTTTCTTTGTTTGGTGGTGGCACAGATTATCCAGATTGGTTTCAATCAAGACAATCTAAAGTCATATCGGCGGCAATGGCACATTATTGCTATATAAATCTAAAAAAGCTACCACCATATTTTGATTATGTAAATAGGGTTATATACTCTAAGATTGAAAGTGTATCTGATGTTTTACAAATAGAACATCCTTCTGTAAGGGAGTGTTTAAAATACTATGGTATACCTAATGGAATTTCTATTACTCATGATGGTGATTTACCTGCTCGTTCGGGTATTGGATCTAGTTCTTCATTCACTGTTGGACTGATTCACGCTATATTAACATCGCAGGGTAAGTTACCTACGCCATATGGTTTGGCGATGGATGCTATCAATATGGAACAAAACTATATTGGTGAGTCTGTTGGCGTTCAAGATCAAATCATGGCAGCGTATGGCGGCATTCGTGTCATTGAACTCTCTGGTGCAAACATAAAAGTTCGTGACTTACGAATCAAAGATGACTACGTTCTTGACCTAGAAAAACACATTATGCTGGGCTTTTCTGGTATCGATAGATTCTCAAACGTTCACGCTAAACAACAAATCGATGCTATCAAAGAAGGCAAGTCAAAAAAACTTCTTGAAGAAATCACAACAATTACTGATACAGCGTTGCATATTTTTGAAAATTATGGTAAAATAAAAGAGATAGGCAAGTTATTAAATTATCAGTGGGAACGTAAACGTCAACTCACCGACACTGTTACAACTGATTACATAGATACAATATACAATAAAGCAATCAATGCTGGTGCTTATGGTGGCAAGTTAATGGGTGCAGGTGGTGGTGGATTCTTTATGTTTCTTGCGCCGCCTGATGCACACGAAAAAATTAAACAAGCAATACTCGAAATCAATGTATGGGTGCCTTTCAGTTTTGATTTTGAAGGCTCAAAAATAATTATGGAGTCAAGATGAAATATCCTTTGATGTCAGATAACATTACTAGAGAAGATTTAGATTTAGTAATAAAACATCTTAAAAAAGATAATCCTAAACTTACAAACGGTCCTGAGTGTCGTGCTTTTGAAGAAGCATGGAGTAAATGGCTTGGTGTAAAGTATTCTGTGTTTGTCAACTCAGGTGCATCAGCAAATTTATTATCGATGACAATGTTGAAGATTAAATATCCAGAAGGTGGTGAAGTTATCGTGCCACCATTTACATGGGTATCTGACATTGCTTCTATTCTACAATGCGGTTTCACACCAGTGTTTGTTGACATTGATTTAGACACACTTGGTATGCATGGGCATGGCATTCTCAATGCAATCACTGATAAAACACGTGCTGTGTTCATCACATACGCACAAGGCTTCGATTGCTTGTCTGACAGAGTACTAGAAGTTTTACGTCATAGTAACATACCTTTGATTGAAGATGTATGTGAGTCACATGGTGCAACACATAATAATAAATTGTTAGGTAGTTATGGTTGGATGTCAAACTTCTCTTTTTATTTTGCACATCACATGTCTACAATTGAGGGTGGCATGATCTGTACAAATGATGAACATGTATATCACACAGTTCGTATGCTTCGTTCACACGGCATGGTTCGTGAGTGTGGTAACTGGAGAATGTCCGAAGATTATAAAGCAAAGTACCCAGAATTGAATCCAGACTTTATCTTCGCATATGCCGCATACAATATGCGTAACAATGAGATTGGTGGTATACTTGGTCAGAATCAGTTGAAAAATTTGGATGAAAATGTTAGACTACGTAATGAGAATCTATTTTACTTCCTGTCAAAGTTAGATCAAAAGAAATACAGAGTTGACTTTAGATTGATTGGTTGTAGTAATTATGCATTCAACATTGTGTTACAACCTGAGTATGCGAATAAAGAGTTTGTGAATAGACTGATGAACAAAATGCGTGACGAAGAGATTGAGTTTCGTCGTGGTTCAGCAGGTGGTGGTAATCAGTTGAGACAACCATATCTCAAAGGCATTGTGCCAGAAGATCACTATAAAAAGTTTCCAAATACTGAACATATGCATTTCTATTCGTTCTACATTGGTAACTATCCAACGTTAAATAAAATAGCAATTGACGAAATCACAAACGTATTGAATAAGGTATAATATGAACATATTGATAACTGGTGGTGCTGGCTATATTGGCTGCATTCTAACAGAGTATTTGTTACAGATGAATCATGAAGTCACTGTCATTGACAATTTCATGTTCAAGCAAACAGGATTGAATCATCTCTGTGAAAACAAAAGACTTACCATTATAAATGGTGATATTCGTAATCCACATCACATGTCACCTCTGTTAAAGAAAGCAGATGTGATTATACCACTTGCTGCTCTTGTTGGTGCGCCACTGTGTAATAAAGATGTGGTTGGTGCTGATACGACAAACAAAGATGCGATGTTTTGGATGTTGAATGCTGTGTCGGATAAACAACGTATCATCATGCCCACAACAAATTCTGCATATGGTACAGGTGATGAAAATAATTTTTGTACCGAAGAATCACCACTACGACCAATCTCAAAGTATGCTATCGACAAAGTTGCTGTAGAACAAAGATTGATGCAACGTGATAACTCAATTAGTTACCGTCTTGCTACAGTGTTTGGTATGTCACCACGTATGCGTACAGACTTGTTAGTAAATGATTTAGTTTATCGTGCTGTCAATGATGGTTACGTAATTATCTTTGAAGGTCATTTCAAACGCAACTACATTCATGTACGTGATGTATGTGAGGCATTTCTACATGCAATCTATCAGTTTGAAGAAATGAAGAACAACATCTACAATGTTGGTCTATCAACAGCAAATGTATCTAAGTTAGAACTTTGTGATATCATCAAGAAACATATTCCTAACTTCACAGTTGTTGAGGGTGACATCAAGAAAGATCCTGATCAACGTAACTACATTGTATCAAACGAAAAACTAGAAGCAACTGGCTGGGTACCATGTAATACACTAGATGATGGTGTAGAAGAACTTATTAAAGGTTATCAATATCTGAAAAACAATATTTACGGTAACGTATAATGACAACATCAAACCATTACGTCAATAACGCAGATTTTCTTGCAGCACTTGTAAAGTATAGAACAGACTGTGAAGATGCAAAAACAAATAGCAAACCAGAGCCAAAGATACCAGACTACATTGGTGAATGCTTTCTAAAGATTGCTGAACATCTATCACGTAAGCCAAACTTTATCTCATACACATATCGTGATGAGATGATATCAGACGGTGTAGAAAACTGTCTGATGTATTTTCGCAACTTTGATCCTGCCAAATCAAAGAATCCATTTGCTTACTTTACACAGATAATTTACTATGCCTTTCTGCGTAGAATTATGCGTGAAAAGAAACAACTGTATGTGAAGTATAAAGCCACACAACAGTTCGGTTTGCTTGATGAAGGTGAGATGTATGAAGATGAAAACGGTAACATGAAACAGTTCGAACTATATGATAACATCTCTGAGTTCATACACAACTTTGAGGAAAATAAGAAAAAGAAAAAAGAAAAAAAGTCAGAAGGTCTTGAACAGTTTCTTGATGATGATATAGAATAGTATTATGAAAATATGTGTGCTTGGTGATACTCACTTCGGTATGAGAGGTGACTCTTTAGATTTTCATAAATACATAGAGAAGTTCTATACGAACGTCTTCTTCCCTTATCTAAAAGAAAATGATGTTACTACCGTTGTACAACTTGGCGATCTTTTCGACCGCCGTAAGTTTATTAACTTCAATTCACTCTATTTGTGTCGTGAATATTTCTTTGATAAATTACAAGAAAGTGACATCACGTTCATCACATTTCTTGGAAACCATGATGTATCTTTCAAAAACACCCTTCAAGTTAATTCATCCAAATTACTTTTAGACGGTTATGATAATATTACTGTACTGGATACTTTTACTACAATGCAGTTTGGTGGCATTGATGTTGATCTGGTACCTTGGATCTGTGATGATAACGAAAGTGAAATCAAACAAAAACTAAAAGACTCTAAGTCACAAATTGTTTTTGGTCACTTTGAAATTGCTGGTTTTGAAATGGATCGTGGTAATATCTGCCACGAAGGCACGGACAAATCTTTGTTCGACAAGTATGATATAGTTTTATCTGGTCACTTTCATCATCGTTCTGATGATGGTCATATCTACTATGTTGGTACGCCTAATGAAATAACATGGGCAGATTACAATGACCCACGTGGTTTTGTTATATTCGATACTCACACACGTGAGCAAGAGTTTGTTGAAAACCCATACAAAATGTTTCACAAGTTAAATTACAATGACGAATTGGAACATTTTGCTGAAAGGTATAAACCATCGTTCATGGACTACTCAATCTATGAAGGTTGTTATGTGAAGGTAGTTGTGGTCAATAAACTTAATCCATTTTTATTTGACATTGTGATTGATAGTATATACAAAGCCGGTGCTGCTGACGTATCAATTGTTGAAGACTTTACCGACACAATAATTGACATCGACCAAGAACTGATTGATCAAGCAGAAGATACCATGACGATACTTTCCAAATATATTGATAACTTGACAATCAATGTAGAACCCGATAAACTTAAAAACATTATGCAAGAACTTTATGTTGAAGCACTGAGTACCACTGCTGAATGATACTATTTAAAAAGTTACGTTGGAAAAATCTGTTAAGTACTGGTAATTACTTCACCGAGATATTACTTAACAGCAATGCAAATACACTGATTGTAGGCACGAATGGCTCAGGCAAGTCAACGATGCTTGACGCATTGTGTTTTGGTTTGTTTGGTAAACCGTTTCGTGGTATTAACAAACCGAATCTTGTAAACTCAATTAACAACAGAGATGCTGTAGTAGAAGTAGAGTTTTCAATTGGTAAAAAAGAGTTCAAGATTGTTCGTGGCATCAAGCCAAACAACTTTGAAATTTACCAAGATACAGTTTTGCTGAACCAAGATGCGGCTGTAAAAGATTATCAAGACTATCTAGAGAGGTTTATTCTCAAACTAAACTACAAGTCTTTTACACAGATTGTTATTCTTGGTTCAGCATCTTTTACACCGTTCATGCAGTTGTCTGCTGCTGACCGTAGAGCAATCATCGAAGATTTGTTGGACATTCAAATTTTTTCTACGATGAATAGTCTCATCAAAGAAAGATTGGCGACAAACAAAGAACAAACCGTATCAAAGAAAAATGATATAGCATTGTTACTTCAAAAATATGACTTGAAGAAAGAACATCAAGATAAACTGAATCAAGACAACGAAGAAAAGGTAAAAGAATATGAGAGTGAGATACTTCTGCACAGAGAAACCATTCGCACCTTACATGATGACGTTGACAGTTTGGAACAAACAAAACAGACCTTATCAGACATCTGTGCTAAAATTCCTGAAAATGAAAAGAAGATTACAGCGTTTAAAAAAGTTGAATCTCAGATTGAGAGCAAAATATCCAAAGTGGGAAATGATAGAAGTTTCTATGAACACAATGCTGATTGCCCAACCTGTAGGCAAGCAATTACCGTGGAGTTTAAAGAGGGGCAACTCACAGAACTTGGTATAAAAGAACACGAACTTGCTAATGCTTTGACTGAACTGCAAACAAAAATTACAGAACAAGAAGATGTTGTTACCGAACTGCGTGGTAAAGAAAAAGAACTATCGAATGTTCGTATTCAACTGGCAACAACACAGACCAGTGTAAAAGGTTTGAATGAGTCAATCACAAAGTTAGAGAAACAAATTAAACAGATACAACAGCCAAAAGAAAATGTAGATGAGAATGAACTGACTGCTATTAAGAAAGAAGTTGAACAAGCACAGAATGAATTGAAGCAGTTATTGGATGATAAAGCATACTATGATGTTGCTTCTTCATTACTCAAAGACACGGGCATCAAGACAAATATTATCAAACAGTATTTGCCTGTGATAAACAAACTGGTAAACAAGTATCTGACAAGTATGGATTTCTTTGTGAACTTTAATCTTGATGAGTCATTTAAAGAAACAATTAAGTCCAGACATCGTGATGAGTTTTCATATCACAACTTTTCAGAAGGCGAAAAGCAACGCATTGATATGGCATTGTTGCTGACATGGAGAGCAGTTGCAAAGTTGAAGAATTCTACCAACACCAATTTGTTGATACTGGATGAAGTGTTTGATTCTAGCCTAGATATGAGTGGCACAGAAGATTTAATGAAGATACTTCATGCACTTGAAGATGTAAACTTATTTGTCATCAGCCACAAAGGTGACATACTACAAGATAAATTTTTAAACACAATTCGATTTGAGAAGGTCAAAAATTTTTCAAGGATAATTAAATGAGTGAAATACTAACCATAGACACTTCTGCTGGTCTACAGCAGATAGAAAAAGTCGAACCGCTAATTGTTTTTGGTGAAAACTATAAAATGCTTGATTTAAGAATACCTGAATATACAGGTGGGTTTCCAGCACCAGCATTAGTTACATTAGCCAAAAGATTGAAGATGACAATGAAACTATATTCTGGTCTTGGTTTATCGGCCAATCAATGCGGTGTCGCCGAAAGAATGTTTGTAATTGGTGCAGACGATTTTCAATTAGTTTGTATTAATCCGAAAGTTATCGATAAAGGATCTTTAGTCAAAGATAAAGAAGGTTGCTTATCTTTTCCGGGTTTATTTTTAAATATAGAAAGACCATCATGGATTGAAACAGAATTTACTAATGAGTTTGGTGAAATTAAACAATTAACACTTCATGGATTATCAGCACGTTGTTTTTTGCACGAACTTGATCATCTGAATGGAATAAGATATACTAGTTATTCAAAGCCACTTGCATTGAAAATGGCAAGACAAAAAGCAAACAAAATTGTAAAAAAAATTATTAGGAGTCATAAGAATGGAAACCAAACAAGTCAAAGAGTCTAGTACATATGAAAACTGTATGGAGTTGCTGACTGATGAGTATCAGCCTCCAACGCTAAGTCGTTTCTTCGGTGAAGATGAAGAAGATGAACAGGGCGGCGTTGATGTAAACAATGTTGAATGGAAAAAACATTGGGTAGGAATGCCTGAGTTCGAACAGAATGACAATAAAACTTATAAAACATTGTATGTTCATTTTCGTAATCAAGAGGATTATGAGGCATTTGCCAAACTTATCGACCAAAATCTGACAATGAAAACGAAATCTATATGGCATCCTAAACTTGAACGTGATGAAAATATGTTGAAGAGATGGATTGAGGACTGATGGATTTTCTCAAAGAAAAGCCAAAAGTATTGTTTGAATATTTTTTAAAAGACTATGGCAGTCTTTTTAAAATAGATGCTAAAGAATGTAGAAAGATTAGAACTACCGATAAAATCTTTCTAGAATTGTCTGAAAAATGGTACGATGATTTGAAACACAAAGATACCAGAAATATCTATGAGGTTTACAATCATGACTATTATTTCATAGATATATTTAATTGCTTTGTTACATACAGTAGAGACTACATCAAACGAATAATGAAGTCATCTCATTTTGATGAACTCAAAGACGCCAAAGTCATAGTCGATATTGGTTGTGGCATAAGTTATAGTACATGCCTGTTGAAACAAATATTTCCAGAAGCAAAACTTTATGCTATCAATCTAAAAGATACCAAACAATGGAAACTCTGTGAGATAATGGCAGACAGAGTCGGTTTTCATTTGATTGAGTCTATTGATGAAATTGAAGAGTCGGTTGACATTTTGTGGGCTTCAGAATACTTTGAACATATCTACAATCCAATTGAGCATGTCGATGATATTCTCAACAAATTAAATCCAAAGCACATGATTGTTGCCAACTCATTTAATACATGGGGCATGGGACACTTTACACAGTATGATGTTTATGGTACAATTGTAAATCAAGATAAGATTAGTAAGATGTTCAATCAACATTTACTAACAAAGCAATATAAAAATGTGAAATGTGGTATATGGAACAACAAACCTTTAGTATGGGAAAGAAATGAGCAATCCAAAATATCCAGTTTATATAGTTTCTAAGGGTCGTGCAGATTCAATGATTACATCCAAGTCTTTGGCTCGGATGAAAGTACCACACTACATAGTCATTGAACCACAAGACAAAGAAGCATATGAGAAAGCACTAGATAACTTTAAGATTCGTGACTATGTTACATTGATAGAAGCACCGTTCAGTAATCATGGTGATGGTCCTGGTCGTGCAAGGAACTTTGCATGGGATCATTCTATTTCCATTGGTGCAGAGAAGCATTGGGTACTAGATGATAACATTGCAGACTTTTACAGACTGCATAAGAATCAACGAATTCGGGTTGAGTCTGGTGTTATTTTTAAAGTAGCAGAAGATTTTGTTGACAGATTTGAAAATGTGCCAATCTCTGGCTTTCAATATAGATTTTTTATTGCACCAAATCAAAGTTATCCACCATACGTAAAGAATACACGTATTTATTCTACGTTGTTGATAGATAATAATTGTGAACATCGTTGGCGTGGTAGATACAATGAAGACACCGATATATGTCTTCGTGTATTGAAAGATGGTGATTGTACCATTCAGTTCAATGCATTTCTACAAGGCAAAGCAGCAACACAAACAGTCAAAGGTGGCAACACTGAAGAATTCTACCACAAAGAAGGCATTGAAAAGAATCATTGGGTAGATGGAGTCAATGCTGAAGGCACTAGAAACAAGTCTGAGATGTTGGTACGTATGCATCCAGACGTAGCAAGAATGGTATGGAGATACAAACGTTGGCATCATTACGTGGACTATTCACCATTCAAGAAGAATGAACTTCGTTACAAAAAAGACATCACTTTGTCACAAGGTACGAATGAGTATGGTATGAAATTGATAACAAATTTTAAGACTTGACAGGGGTTTTCTTTCATGATATCATAGACCTATGATGATTAATTGGAGAAAACAATGTCAAAATTGTAACACTTGACAAATCTCATGGCAACATGTATAATATGTGTTCAGTAATAGTTGAGGTTATCAAATGAGTAACATTCAGAATCAAAAGTCTGGGCTTGCCAAACTCATGGCAACCGAGAATCTTATCGTTCAACATGCCAAAGTACCAACGGCTATGTTTGATCCCAAAAATCGTGTTCTAACCTGTCCTATCTGGGAACAAATGTCTGGCGATCTTTATGACTTACTAATGGGTCATGAAGTTGGTCATGCTATCGATACACCCGCTGATGGTTGGCATGGTGCAGTACATGATCGTGGTGCAAACTACAAAGGCTTTTTGAATGTAGTTGAAGATGCACGTATTGAGAAACGTCAGAAACGCCGTTACCCTGGCTTACGCCGTTCGTTTGCTAACGGCTTCAATGAACTCATGGACAAAGACTTCTTCGGTCTGAATGGTCGTGATTATAATCATATGACATTCATTGATCGTTTGAATCTTTACAGCAAATCAAGTTACACATTGCCTGTTGCATTCAATGCAACCGAACAAACCTTTGTTGATCGTGTTCAGGCTTGCGAAACATGGGATGATGTTCTCAAAGTTACAAATGAGATTTGGGACTATTCAAAAGAAGAACAATCAAAAACACAATTGCCGCAAGACAACTTTGAATTCAGTGATGACGGTGAATATGCTGAAGTTGAATCTGGTTCGAATGAAGGTGATGCTGAGACTGATGGTCAAGACAACAAAAAATCC
>Ga0194115_10006655_pt1 | contig 11666 bp, 12 predicted proteins | sample TA2MahsurfametaG_3_FD_148656 | JGI IMG/M metagenome (GOLD analysis project Ga0194115, IMG submission 148656) | Freshwater microbial communities from Lake Tanganyika, Tanzania - TA2015002 Mahale S4 surface | ecosystem: Environmental > Aquatic > Freshwater > Lake | place: Tanzania: Lake... | reverse complement strand
CAAAAACACCCGAGGGGGGGCGGGGGGGGGGGGGGGGGGGGGGGGAATATCATATGTCGAAAGAGTCACAACCGTATGAAGATAGACATTCGATTTTCTGCTGCCGTTGAGGAGGAGCCTCTTCTCGTCGTTGCTGATCCGATGCCTCTACGACAGCCCACAAGAATGTACAAAACAAACAGTCTTTTCATTTCGTATCTTCTTCCTTGGATCTCACTCTGCTTTTGGGGGGGGTATCAGACTTTTCTTCTTTTGACTGTGTGAATACGTAGAACAAGTACTGTGTATGAAATGGAAATAGATCTCTGCGCTATATCACTGTCTCGATTCATATAACGTGAAGGATGGCGTTGGGTATCAAACCGAAGAAGAAGACACAAAGAGAATCTAGAAAAAAGACTTTTTCTTTCAAAGTTCAATCCCTTAGCTTATTCTTCATTGGATTATCCTTCATTAGTATCGAAGTCGTCTTGGTCTTTCATCATCATGGACCATTTGAAGACTATTCATTCACCGACGACCCTCAAGCCAAGCCAGATGGATACCTGGATGGGTATCCATTCCACTATCATGATGTACGAAAACAACCGACTTCTGCATCAACAGGTAGTACTATCATTGATTCCTCACGACGATTACATACCAGCAATAACAACAACAAGGACAAAAGGAATGAGACAACAACAATATCCAACATATGGAGTCAAATGCATTGTATCGGTGAAAATTTTGGTGATCTTTCCTATCATCGAAGAATGAAAAATTATTTAGATTTTAATTGGATGACACGATCATGTCATTTTCAATTCCTATGTTATGATATAATGGAAAAGGATTTCGTCGTCTTCTTTCCACCATCGGAAGAAGAAGTCGAAGAAGACGATGCCGAACAAGGACGAAAACAAAAACACCCACATCCACCAACATCTGATCATCATTATGCATCTACAGTCTTTCATATCAACTCGACTGTCTCTACTATCAAATCGACATCCACGTCGACATCATCAACAACGACATTATCTAATTTACATCATAGGAGTAGTGTTAGTTTGGGTGGAATTAATCCTAATTGGGGTCATGAGGGGTATCCACGATTGGAATGGTTTCCACGAGTGGTACATGAATCACCGACACATTTCTATACATTACCTAATCATGTGACACTTATTCCATTCCATTCACTTTCAGCATCAAATCCAGGTCATTTAGTATGGGATGATTTCCTTCCAATATTTACCTTGATGGAAATCTTTTTTGGTACAAAATTATCTCACGACGACGAGAATAAGGAGGATGATCAACGTCGTATGGAATTATTATTGATGCGATATGTACTACCAGGAGGAACAAGGGGATTATGGGCATCATGTGATTGGAATGATTTACGGAAGGAAGAATGTCGATTAATGTTGGACAAATTTGGACCACTCATGGTGGGGAACTCGCCACAATTAATCCCAATTACGACACAAGAATCACCTCGACTGGAGTGGACAATGTCGTCCACAACACCAACACCAACGACTAGTAGGACACAGACGTCTTCTACAACAGATACTGCGACTACAAGTACGAACAATACTATGGGTGATACGAAGACGACGAACACGATCCCAAATACCAAGTCTCAATATATTTGTGCAAGACATGCCTTGGCAGGGATTGGTGCATTGACAGATCATGGGACGACAAAAATGCATGGATGGCAAGAAAAGGATTATCAAATCATCTATAATGCTGGTCGTGGAGGACAATTATGGCGATTCCGAAATTTTATGCTTTCGAATCTAGGTCTCCTTCCAAAGAAGAAGAAGAAGAAAAGAGATGGCAATGACAGTGGTAGTGATAGCGAAATGTCATCGGTGACGAGACGGATGATGAATGCTCCACCATCCATCCCCCTTATTATATTGTTTTCAGAAGCTTCGACGACGACAATCTCACGGAATGTCCGATTTCAGCCGTATATTGATGCATTATTGGAAGAACCAGATCTTCTCCCTTCTACTCAGAAAGTTGATATCCGACGGATGACGATGAAGTCTCATACCTTAATCGATCAAGTGAAAGTCGTCCAACGGACAGCAATCTATATTACGACATGTGGTGGGGGTGCCGTGACAGCGACCTTCTTACCACGAGGAGCTACTTTAATTATCTTTTATGAAGAAGATGGTGGTATTACTGGAAATCGTCCTAATGGACATCCTGCACGATTAGATTGGGATTATTTCAATAATATGGGGTATACCCGTGTCCATTGGTTACCCAAACCAAAAATATACAACACGGATAAAATTTCGGAAGATATACGATTATTCGTTGAACTTATAAGGCATGAAGTGGAAATATTGACTCGTCAACGTCAAGAATGGGAAAAAGGATAATTTTGCATTGACTGTGAGCAGAGAGCATGACCTCCACCCGGGTGTGGTGGGGGAGTCCTGGGTGCGATTGCTTATCCATTTTGTGGAATCTGGGAAGTATCTTGATTCGACCCTTTTCATTCGATAGACTCGAAGCCTTCCCTTGAGTTCCACTCATCTACATGCGGCTTCAGTGTTGGGAAGGCTAGGACAGAACGCAGAAGACCTTCAGTACCAGATATAGATTGAGGATTTCTATAGAAGAGACAACATGAAAAAAGTCAACACATATGGTTTGAGTAAATCGAGATTTGTGGCGTGCTTTGTCCTATTCGATTTTCTGCAACATGATGGGTGGTATGCTTCTTTGTGAAGCTCCCAAGGATGCAAGGCTTTTTTTCTGCTTGCGTTTTGTGATTCTATCAACTATCAGGAGGTACCTTCCTCGACTTTGTAAAGGATCACCGGTGCCCAACGAGTTCCCTTGGTAATGGGATTTGCTTGATGCCAGACAGCTCTGTTCATTTTCACAGGAAAGATATTCCAAGCCCCACCCATGGAAAAGCAAGAGGAAAATAAAGAAAACAAGGAAAGGAGAAGATAAATGTACAGCGACAATCATTAATAAGGCGAAGAGAGTTTTTTGTTGTTGGTGGTTGTGTCAGTACGTACCGATCAATGAAGGCAATATATATGGATCTTGTATCGTAATGAATTTCTTGCGGTTGTGATTGTAATAGTCGTCGTCTTCCTTGTGGTTGTTCTTGTGATTCTTGTTGCGGTTGTGGTGGCGATTGCTGCTGCTTCCGACCATCCCAAAATGTTAATCCTCCACCATGACCAATGAAAGAATTCTCGTCTTCCTTCTGAAGCTGACCATCGATCGACTGGTAATGCAACGACGATGGAACCATCGACCTTACCGGCACCATCCACATGCTATACATCCAATCCATCCATGGCAAGGCAAGTTGGGAGGGCGAGATGAGAGATCTTTCGTTTTTATCATCACCCGCCTCAGATTCCAACGGACTTTGACATAGTAGCCGAAGAATGAAATGAACTACGGGACGGAGAACTATGGGTATAGTTGGTCGGTACAACGTTACGTCATGTTGTGAAGGGAATGATGACGACGAGGATGCCAACAGATACAGAACTTGAACAACGAATGATCGTGTAATCTAGCAGTGGCTACCTGAAGCGTGCGACACAGACACCTTTACCGCTGCGCTGCTGCGACGGAGTCTTGCCACAACTCTGAAGACAATCTGTACACAAGATGAGTTGGGAGACAGGTACCCCGAAATTTTGACAAACAAAAATGGTTTTACATTTGACGACTTTCTCTGAGGATGCTGATTCCTACGCGATCGTGTGCATCGGAGTCACTCTAATCTCTAGATCTTTAAAGCATGTTTGCCGTTTATTTGAACTCTCATCTGTTCACACATGCGCTAGTGCTCCAGCGGCAATACGCCGTGGGGCATTTTTTTTGCGTCGTCACTTTGGAGCACGGGTACTTTCCCGGTGCAAAGCAAATCTTATTGAAAAACAGACACGGACTCTTACAGAGGCTTGCCTTACTTGTATTGGGACAGCTGATACTGGATGTAGGTGCATGCGTAGGGCGACGAGTGGGGGGAGGCGTCGGTTCAGGCGTCGGTTCAGGCGTCGGTTCAGGCGTCGGTTCAGGCGTAGGCTGAGGTGTAGCCTCGCTGTATTCGAAGCTAACGGTAGCCCACCCATCCCCAACATCCACCACACGAAGGGTATCGTAGTAGGTATCGCTGCCATGATATGTCTCACCGACATTCAGCTTCGCGACCATATCGGTAAACTCGAACGCAGTCCCAGTGGGTCGAGTGGTAACAATGACTTGGTTCCCACCTTCTACTGTGTCAGCATTTATACCTGCCTTGTGGTTAAACCAAACGTACGTATCTCGTGTTGGTGGAGTGTCGATGAAACGGATCGCCTGCAAGCCACCCTTAAAGTTCGTGTGTCCGTACAAAGTGTACTCGCCTTCGGGCTTATAAGTGAATTCAGACAAGACGGTCAACCAACCCAGCTGATACATATGCGCAGCGTTGAAGCACATCTTCTGATCGTCAACGCTGTAGCCATATCCCATAAAGCCAGTCTGATCGCCGTACTCTTCGTCCCCTTCGCGCGCGTGATCAAGGTTGATGTTGTGACCGACTTCATGCATTTGAACCGACGAATAACTACACCAATCGTTATTGTAGACGGATAGAAACCAGTTGATGTAGGCATAGGCTATGCCCGAAAACCCAACATTGGGAGGCATGCAGTACATGAACTTCGTATTGGTGTACGCGTCCGGCGACTGGCCCAACAAATCAGTTAGCTTTTCGGTGGTTTTGTCGCGAAGCGTGTCTGCACTATCAAAACAAGATGGAAACACAACGTCGATTCCTCCGTTCTTTGGACCTCGACCAACCTGCAGCGCTCCGTTGGAACAGCCTTCCATCTGCGTCTTGAGACAGGCTTCGTCATCGAAGACATCCTCCTGGATCTCGACAAGACTCTTTGTCACAGAGTTCCCTCCACACGTGATTCGGACCACGACGATGTCCATGGTTCCTTTTGATTGGAGATGACGATCGCGACGCCTGGCATCCCCAAGAATGACATCCGACGGATTTTCAACCGTGATTTGGTCCTTGACGACGGCCATTCCAGGTGCAAACAAGGTCGTTTCGCCACTGATTACTTCCGACGTATCGACCACTTTTGGGACTTTGGCGAGAAGGTCAGCACCATCGACTGGATCCAGAAGACACTCCCAGCTTGCCACTTCTCTGCCCGGATACATCACAACCTTCTTGTATAGAGTACATGGCTTTGAAAGCTCATTCTCATTGGATTGTAACTCACGGCGTCGAACGGACTGTTATGGCATGGAAGTGTGAACAATATCAATATGAGACGACTTTCCCAGGGAAATTCACTGCTTTTTGTGGTTGTCAACATGAAGATGTAGTTACCTGAGCAGATCCCATCGGCCACGAAGCGCCGAGAATGATAAGGGAGAGAAGAGAGGGTTTCATCTTTTGAAGAGGTATCGGAGAGTAAATTGTGAGGATGTCGAGAAGATGAAGAAAATTTCGGATTTGCGTGACTGGCATTATGTCTTGTGGACGGGTGTCTTGGTAAGAGAGGTTGTTCTTGGATGTTCTTGGATGGAGTCTTGGATGGTGGAAGACCTATGGTTTTTGAAGTCTTGGTTGTTAAATAAGTCTTGGTCTCTGATGGGATATAAGGGTGAATTACTCGTAGGAGTCTTTCTTTTGCGGATCTTCTCACCAGGATCATCCATTGTGACTGTGAGTTTGCCAGACACCAAGAGTGACTGTAAATGATGACCAATTATTTCGTGACGACGGACAGTTGATGGTTAGACTTCGTCGGTCTTCGCAGTCTCCGTCATATTTACAGTTACTCGACGTTTCCGACGTCCAGTATTTTGCTTCATTGTCATGGAACGTGCGGAGAGACCCACCAGTAAAGGCCGTAACGCACCTTCCAGGATAATTTTGAATACAAAATCTTACCTTGTGGGAACCGTTTTAGACGGGGCTAGACGGGAGAGAGACATACACCATAGAAATCCAGTAGCCACCGAAACTGGCGCAATGTCGACTGCACGAGACGCGGGTAGTACCCCTATACTTGTACTAGACCATGCAGAACAAAGGTGAAGAGTTGAAGCAGAAAGTCATGAAACTTCAACCAATATTGTTGCCGTCCATATCAATGAAAAAGTAGAATCTTCTACAATCGATACTACGACTACAAGTACAAACAATAATCTGGGTGATACGAACACGATTCCAAACACCAAGTCCTCAATATATTTGTGCAAGACATACCTTGGCAGGGATTGGTGCATTGAGAGATCATGTGACAACGAAATGCATGGATGGCAAAGAAAGGATTATAAAATCATTTATAATGCTGGTCATGGAGGACAATTATGGCGATTCCAACATTTTAATTCTTTCGAATTTAGGTCTCCTTCCAAAGAAGAAGATGAGCACAGGTGGTAGTGGCAGTGATAGCGAAATGTCATCGGTGACGAGACAGATGATGAATGCTCCACCACCCATCCCCCTTATTGTATTGTTTTCAAAAGCTTCGACTAAGACAACCTCACGGAATCTGTCGTCACGGAGGCCTTCCCTTGAGTTCCACTCATCTACATGCGGTAACAGTCTTTGGAAGACAATTATAGGACATAACGCAGAAGACCTTCAGTACGAGATATAGAATAAGGATTTTCTATAGAAGAGAAAACATGAAAAAAGTCAGGACGTATGATTTCAGTAAATCTAGATTCGTGGCGTGTTTTGTCCTATTCGATTTTCCGCAACATGATAAATGATGTTCTTCTTCATATGAAATCTCCCAAAGATGCAAGTTCTCTTTTTTTTGGGAATTGGGTTGTATGATTCGATCAACTATCAGGAGGTACCTTCCTCGAGTTTGTAAAAGATCACCAGTGCCCAACGAGTTCCCTTGGTAATGGGATCTGCTTGATGCCAGACAGCTCTATTCATTTTCACAGGAAAGATGTTCCAAGCCCCACCCATCCAGGAGATAGAGGAAAAGTAAAGAACACGGACAAATGAGAGGATGGATATATTGTGACAATCATCAAGAAGGCGAAGGGAGTTTTTTGGTTGTTGTTAGTGTCCATACGTACCGATCAATAAAGGCAATATCTCCAGATCTTGTATCATAATGAATTTCTTGTGGTTGTGATTGTAATAGTCGTCGTCGTGGCTGTAGTTGTTGTTCTTGTGATTCTTCTTGCGGTGGTGGCTGTGGTTGTGGTTGCTGCTTCCGACCATCCCAAAAGGTTAATCCACCACCATTACCAATAAAAGAATTCTCTTCTTCTGAAGCTGACCATCGATCGATTGGTAATGCAACGACGACGGAACCATCGACCTTACCGGCACCGTCTATATGCTATATTGTATGACATGATGTCAAAAGTCCATCCATGGCAAGGTTTACGTCGACAGAATACAAGTTGGGGGAGTCGGAGGGCGACATGAGAGATCTTTCTTTTTTCAATCATCACCCATTAGAACCACCCCTTCCATCGGGTCCTTTTTTTCTTCCCCCCCGGGGAGTCCATTTCACAGGAAGATAGAGAGACAGACAGACACGCACGTACCTTCAATAATGCTTGTTCCCCTGGTGCTGGAGTATACCTCGTAATGAAGGTCATTAATCGTCGACAGGTCCTCCGATGTTGGATTGTACCGTTAGGATCTGTAGAAGTAGACGTCGTAGTAGTATTCCTTCGATTATTATTACAGGCATGTTGTTGTCGATACCATTGAAGGAATAATTCATTACACGTATCTAATAGTGGTCGGAAAAGATTCAATAGGGGGATATTAGGATTCGTACAGGGGATACCACCCTTCATTACTTCCAAATAACATGAAATTTTCCATTGTGGTATTTGTCCAATCCCACCATTATAAGAAACAGATTGTGGATGAAAGTAGGATAATAAGTCCGGAAATAAAGAATCCAAATATTCCGTCCGGATACCTTCTGGAATAACCAGATGTCTCATCTTGTTGAGTTTTTGTCGGACCACCAAACGTGGAATCTTTTCTAAAATCCCCTCTTGAACAATAGAACCATTCCAAATTTCCTTGTTTCTATAGAGGATCGACGACGTCTGGTCATTGCTTTTCTTGTCATTAGCAACGTTGACTTCATTTGTGACGCTTGACGTGGAGAGAGACGTGCCGTCGTCGTCGTCGTCTGTTGTCGGTTTCTTCTTGGTTAACTCAAGCGGATGATGATCATTCACAGTCATATCTTTCATTTCATCCTTCTTGTTGGATGAAGATAAGACTCTTCGATTCATGATTTGACAAGAAGAAGCAGAAGACGCTGTCATAACGATGTCATATACTGTATGTCGGTGGTACTGTACTGCAGTTGTGTGCGGTGAGAAGATATGGGATGTGGGAGTGCAAAGGGGGAAAAAACCCCGAACCAACAAAAAGGAGTGTTTCTATCATACCTTGTGACGATTTTGAAAAAACTCCGTCCATGGCTTGGTCTCCTCGTAGATACGGTAGGTATGTAGGTTTTAAACCTTAGCTACTGAAACCGCTATGTGGAGGGTCAAGTGCCATCCGGTAAGAAAAGATCAGACCAGTGTCGGCGTGTGAGATTACACCAACGAACGAAGTCAAGAATCTTCCAAATCACACGGATTCTTCCTCGTATACCTCTTGGAAGCTACACTTAACAGATCACTTCATATTTTTCTTTAAGAGTGCTTCCCATATACCAGAAAAGTCGACTCTCATCCTTTCTGGGTGACGAATTCCCTCGCAGCCATTCGCAGAGCTTGGCTAATTTTCGCTTGAGCTTCGGAGTCATCGATTACCAACCACCTCGTTTTATCACGAGCCAGAAAACGTGAATTGTATTGATTGTGAAACAGATGCAAGATCTCTACCGATATCATGGTCTTCCCGATTCGATCTGAACCCGTACTTTGCGCTTCTTTGCGCTTCGACATACCGAAGCATGTGTTGTTGAATTACCTTGTGATATAGAATGTTGCCTGGTTATGTCGTCGCAATCGCCTTGCTTCGTCCCATGATGATATCTTGTGGGTTGGGGAACAGGGCAATTGGACATACTGGGTCGCGATAGGGTGCCTCGGAACGCCGCCATTCGTCGTCGAGTTGTTGTCGCCGACGAATATCTTCCTCGATGCTGTCGTCGCAGGTGTTATCATCGAAGGGAAGTGGATCCCATTCGTCGAATAGTTGACGTGAAGTATTGATACCAAACGTTCTCAATGCGTAGTCCATTTCAAGAGATGATCCAAAATGTAGTCGTACTCGCGTCCGACTTTCTTTTGGGAGCATACTTCGAATGGTTTGGATCAAATCGTAGAGGGCAGACTCGCTGTAGAGGATGTGAAGACAGACATAGTGGATTGGTATGGCATCCGTTGGGAACGCCGAAGCCAAGCGCATAAGCTGCAGGTGAGAGGCTAGCCACTTGCCGCCATAATCGGCAACCGTCACTATTCCCTTTTGTTGCATAACTGGGTCATCATATACAGCTGTAAGCACATACCACGTACAGCGAGCAGCCGATACAATGCTCTCAGATAGGTCGAACTTCGACAGTCGCATGATTACAACGCCTCGGCCTAGTCGGTCATGACTAAGACGAAATGCACCAGTCCGGAAAATTGCTTGTTCGTTTGCGTGGAGCTGTGAGCAAGAAGAGGGTCAGAATGGGTTAGTACACCATCCATCCCAAGACACCGATCCTACCATCGAGAATACATACATCGTCCCATGTGATCCGGTGAATCAACAAATCATCTCCGAAAAGATCTCGTTTCCCCTGAAAATATGCTCCCATCAATTTAGCCGCATCAACAGGTCGAAAACGCCTTGCCCGTAAGAATATCAGATGAAAATTTACACCTTCCGCCAACGATGGTCGAAGAAAAACGGCTCGATCCAATGCCTGTTGTTGTCGCGTGTTCAGCTTTGCCATTGCCTCCACCATTTCCTCCACTTTCTTAGCAATGAATTCGGGTGTTTCCTCTATTTTGTCGGCGACACCATGAATATCCTCCTCCAAAACCTGGCGTTCTGCAAAACTCAAGGCATTCATGTCAGCCGCAAGGTCAGCATCGGTATAGGCACCAAGGCGATCATTCATGGCGACACCGGCTTTGCTAGTCCATGGGAGGCAGAAGCCTGCATCGCTCGCTGTTGTTTGTGTCGGATGACTGGTCATGTCTGCTTCTGGCTGTGTTACTGTCGTAGGTTGCCGTGCCTTTCATATTCATGAAATGCCCGCTGTCTGCTTTACCACTTTTCACGCTGTTACGACACCTCGGCTTCCGGCACCTTGCAACTGGCGGACTGCAAACACTTTCAATCTCCATACGAATTGACTGTGAGAATGCTAACTGTAAACGAACCGTAGGCGCCAATAGGTTCCTGTATACAAACTTCGAGTCAATATTGATCGAAGAACACTTTATCACGCAACCGTGAACCAGAAATCGCTTGTCCGAGTACGTATAATGAACAAATGTTCTCAAGAACAGTGCTTCAATGTCAAATCGAAACGATACGATTTAGGGCGGGTCGTGGTTTTGCGTCACTGTCACCATACAGTCAATCAGCCCACCTTGCCGTACGATACATATCATATGGATGCCGTGTAACGTACGTATGGATACTAACGGGGGTAAGAGAACTATGTATATATAAGATATTCATCTGCAAAAGCGGCTTCGATCACCGTTAGCATATGGTCGAACCGGTCGAGAATTCTAGTCGGCTACGCCTGAAATTCATGTGGTTTTTGTAAGGGTGCCCTCTGCATTTTATGCTACTACTGTAGTAGTAAAGAGTTGGGGATGCCGAGTCATAGGCTATCGGTTGCAGGCACTCAAGCTAGTAGGGCACCGGTTGCAGGCATTGTGGTGCCTACCCTCGCATGACACTACTTGGTAGGAGCGATGTGTTGATACTGAAACTCCATATTCCTGTTTCAGCTCGACCGTGCAAGCACGAGTCGGTGATGTTAACAGGTCTCGGATGAAATGCCCCACGTGCATTTAGGGAAGGTACTTCCACTAAATAAAAAATGGGATCTCGCATTCACTCTTAGCTAATCAAACTTATCAACAAGCTGGGTCTACTAGGGAAAGGGAGATTCTTAGTGGTTGACTCTACCAAATGAACCAACTCCCCCAGCAGTCGAAGTCAGCCAGAAATGAGTTTTCGCTACGACGAATCATAGGAAGCAAGGACGACGAAAAAAGGACATTTTGTACAAACAAAGCTTAGTCCCATCCGGCTTCGGATGTTGCAATAACGTAGGCGGCGACATCACCGATGGCTTCATCATCCAAACGTCCCCCGAAGGCAGGCATGGCATTCTTTCCGTTAGTCACTTGGGTGATGACGGCCTTTTCGTTTCGGCCTCCAGCAAGGTATTGATCAAGGGCTTCCTTTTCAAGGGTCTTCTCGGGCATGATCACGTTTTGTCCCCCAGCGTGGCACGCAGCGCAGTTGGCATTGAATACTTGTTCACCATTTCCAACGTTTCCGGCAAGAGCGGGTTGGACAGCGATTCCAAAGGCGACAGCTCCGGCAGCGGCGGCCTACATGATACAGAGAGAGGAGGACATGTAACATATCTTCGGTGAGAGAAGGAAACATTGGGGACTTCTATCTTCCCTTCCGA
>Ga0194115_10006654_pt1 | contig 11668 bp, 12 predicted proteins | sample TA2MahsurfametaG_3_FD_148656 | JGI IMG/M metagenome (GOLD analysis project Ga0194115, IMG submission 148656) | Freshwater microbial communities from Lake Tanganyika, Tanzania - TA2015002 Mahale S4 surface | ecosystem: Environmental > Aquatic > Freshwater > Lake | place: Tanzania: Lake... | reverse complement strand
CAGATTTTAACCCTTTTGTTGGCCCCCCCCCCCCCCCCCCCCCTCTCCCCAAAGTCTATGTGAAAGTGTGCACTACAGCATCCACGCGGCGACACAAAGACAGCAATGCTGGACTCTCGGGTTAGGCTTCGTCCTCGATGGGCTGCTCCAGAGTTCCATAGTCCTTGTTTTCTCAAATGATCCACAGAAGGGACCTGTCGATGTTGATCTTGTTATTGTTGTCGTTGTGGTTGCTGATGGAGTACATCGCTTTCCAATCTTTCGAATCGTCACAGGGTTGTTTTTCTTTTGGTATTATGTGCCAATCGGTTCTCTAGTAGTGCTTTCATGAACCTTCTTATCGATTTAGTAGCCGAATCAGCTTTAAAAAATGACTACGGGTAGGCTCCGTCACAGTCAGGTTATTCTTCAGGCTCTTGTAAAATGTCCAAGAGGCAGGAGGGCTGTCGTCAACTCTTGTCCATCGTGAAGGATTTGACAGTGAATCCCCAGGACGATTCTTCTCCCCCATTCTACGGTCCCCTCCTACTGTTGTTCTTGGATGGACGTGACCTGGGGAAAATTCAAGAATTTTCGCCCCATGATGCCGATTGACATATTCTTTTAGGATTCGTTTGTTCTTCCTTCAACTTCTTCTGTCCCCAAACGGGAAGCATTGACGACACTAGAGAGAGGATGGCTCTGTCACTTCCCTTGATGACTACACTTGTACTTTATTGCCGTTGCCTCTCACACACATTGAGATGAGATGAAGTCATCCTTACCTTTTTTGTATGTATGAGTTCGTTGGTGTCCCCCGGATGGAGCCGATAAAGCCACACAGACACGCAGACACAGACACACACACACACAATGGATTGTCCTCCATCCAAAAACTTCGTGGTTTGCCGCGTTGACTGACAGTGAAAAAGATTCACGCCATAAAGAAGCAGTTTGATCGCCACGACGACATCACAGTCACACGAAACAAACATCGTTGTGAAGAACCTCTTTTGTGTGTTATTTCCATTTATGTTTCATCAAACCTTCAGAGGGATTACTATCAATACGATTGGACAACGACAATTCAAGGAACTGAGACATTCTTCCCTGCATTCTCGATTCCATCTCCTAAGTCTTTGTTCTACCAGCTTCGTTCTTCTTCTTCCTGGATCATCTACCGCACTTGCCAATCTTTCTCCGACTCCGTTCAGTACTTCTCGGACTATACTAGCCATGTCACCAACCTCGTCTACTACGGACCTTAGCCTCTGGAATGGATCTGATGAGGAAGGATTCAAAAGTTTGAATCACCCAGGATATACTCTACAATCTGATCCTGATACCTTCTTGGGGGGTTGGCATGCCCACAGAGCTGTTTGGGAGGTACAACAGGAGGAGGCTGCTGCTGGTGATGATGAAGAAGAAGACAAGACTGCTACGACAACTCCACCAAAGTGTTGGATCAAGGACGAAGTCATGGATATGATTACGCGATTTGATTATCAGACTCTTCCGATTGGACGATCTCCACGTATCTTGGTCTTGTATGGGTCCCTACGGCCTACATCCTTTTCTCGTGCTTCGGCATATGAATTCGCTCGTCTCTTGGATTTGTTGGGGTGTGATGTCCGAATCTACAATCCTCAAGGTCTACCCGTAAGAGACCCTGCCTTGGAACAGGATCCCAAGGTTCAAGAATTGAGAGCCTTGACTCACTGGAGGTACGTATTCCACACATCGACTTCTCGACTGCGTTGATCTCCTATGCCCTCGACGCTCTTGTCAGATTCTGACCCCCTCCCCCCCCAAAAAAAACCGGTTTCTTTCTTGAATGGGATTCTTCTTTACAGCGATGGTCATATGTGGGTATCACCAGAAATGCATGGGACAATTACTGGAGTCTTCAAGAATCAAATTGATTGGATCCCCTTGAATACTGGCTCTGTCCGTCCGACACAGGGCAAAACATGTTGCGTCGCACAAGTCAATGGAGGAAGTCAATCCTTCAATGCCGTGAATGCATTACGGATCCTTGCCCGTTGGATGCGGATGCCCTGCTGTACGAATCAATCCTCTGTCGCCCAAGCCTGGAAGGAATTTGGACCAGATGGACGGATGAAGGATTCGAGTTTCCGTGAACGTTTAGTCGACGTCGCAGAAGAATTTGCGAAATTTACAGCCGTCATGGTCCCCGTCAAGGATGACTTAGTTGACCGATACAGTGAACGGAAGGAGAAACTCAAGGAGGGACGACTATTGACCCAGGCAGAAAAGGAATTGAAAAAGACGGTAGAAGAATCTAGAAAGGCATAAAGAGATAAAGGAAAGGAAAGAAAAGGAGAAGAAAACCATGGGTCGTATAAGTTTCTTGTGAATGTAGGGCCAGTTCTTTTGTGTGTAGGAAGAAAACTCAAGATTTTCCGTCTCCCCCCATCATGTCACGCCATGAGGAGAATGACGGAAAAGACGGTAGAAGAATCTAGAAAGGCATAAAAGAGATAAAGGAAAGAAAAGGAGAAAAAAACCATGGGGCGTATAAGTTTCTTGTAAATGTAGGGCCAGTTCTTTTGTGTGTGGGAAGAAAACTCAAGATTTTCCGTCTCCCCCCATCATGTCACGCCATGAGGAGAATAACGGAGAAGCAAAGGGTGTTGCAGGTGTATAGGGTGTACCAGGATTACCAGAATGAATAATCGGTGTTGTTTGATCGACAGTCCGTCCAAGGGAGGTCGTCATCATCGTATTGTTACTGCTGGTGGATGAGGTTGTGGGATCACTGAATAGGTACTTGAAGGCTGTGTAGATTATCCATGCCCAAAAGACGGTCCATAAAATTGGAATCGATAGGAAGATCAATACAGGGACCGTACAGGGGATGAGTAATAACCGGATAAGGGAAACAAGGGATGTTTCCACAGAGTGATATCGTGTATCAAAAACTCGATGTCGAGCAAAGCCTCGACCATCTGCGGGGAATGAATTGTGTCTAGAAAAGTGATCCAATAGACGGTCCTTTTCTGCCCACTTTTTATCTAACCATGTCGTATCCTGTAGAACCTCTTCCATACTGTATCGTTTGATTCGGATATGCATTTCTTCCGGATACTTCCGTCGGAGTAAACTCCACAGAGAAAATAATGACAAATCCATTTTGGGAGGGAGGGAACCATCATAACCTCGATATGCCATCGTGACATCATAGACGACAGGACTGGATTCTCGAAGACTATCGAGACTCGCATTGAATCCAGTCGTTCGGGGGAGTAACAGATGCTTCAGTTGTGGCCGACCCTCCCGTTTCGCAAAGGCATTACTCCTCGCCAAGAGTGAGGGCCGATCCTCACCTTTATATACCGACCATCCCTCTGGGAAGAGCAACAAATGGACTGGTGCCCCAGCACTCGACCGGTCTGAGAATGATCGAAGTAATTGAAACATATTTTCTCGATTTGAAATGTAATCCTCCCCATTCATCAGGGGGAAATCAAGAAATGTATGTAATAAGGCTGCCGCCATCGATAAATCTGGCGAGGTAGGATGCCTTGGTGAGGAACCGGCCGTTGAAGTACTTCTTGGAATAGTCGGTATCGAATCCAGAATCCCACTGACCGATGCCGGAAGGGATTGTCTCCCCATAGCTGGAGGAGAATTTCGACGGACGTTATTTACACCACCATTTCGAGGAGAGCCATTCTGTTCTAGATTCAAAATCTCATCCCTCAAAAATACCTTCACACTTCCCCTCAACCCCACACATCGGCCCAACATTAGCATCGCGTACCAATCACCGTCCAATAGGTGGTTCGATACGAGGACGGACGCACCGACTGGACTAGGGATATCCGAGTCCCCCGTTAGGTATATTCTCGTATTCGGAAGTAGGAGTGCGATGGCATCTAGAAAGGCCGCAGCGCCTAACGAGGCCGACAGTCGTCTCGCCACACCGACTGAGAATGGTCGGACAATAAGATACAATATTATCAGAACCGTCACTAACCCCATACAACAAACAAAGGCCGCAATTCCAAAGCAAACGTCCATGATTATATCAAGGACACTCTCCCCATCGTGTTCTGGATCCTCGAAACGTACTCTTGTACGGGGGATTCGTTCTGACGTTTCTCCGGGAAGTTGAGGGTGAGAACGGCTTCCGTTCAATTTGTTTACGCGGAGGTTATCGAGTGATGGATGTCGAGGGTTTCGTCCACCATTATTCATCATCTCCACTGAATTACAATCGCCTTCGCTGGATATAGTGTAGCGATGGAGGGGTTCTATTCGTTATGCCTTGGTATGCATATGGTGATGGCCTAGTTGCCTCTTGCTGTGATGGCGCTGGTAGTTTGAGAGGTTAGGAGGAGGAGAACAAGAAAAAAGCATTCGCGCATGCTTCTTCGTTCCTCTTCAATCTTCATGGGATTCGTCATGGACTTCGCAGTCTCAACGAACCTGGGACACGGATACGACATCAAGCCTATGATTATGTTCGTCGTATGCGACTAGAGGAGTGTTGACGCGCTATTTTCGTGACAACCGACAACTGGCGGGGCGGGAGTTCGGATGTATGTATACCGGGTACATACAGTAGATTCCGGAATTATGGAAGGATTTTGCCGGCATCTCTTTTTCATTGCAACGTAATCCTACTAACGAGATCAAGAGAATGAAACAGCGCAATTTAGGTGGCTAGAGTGGCTAACTAGACGGTACTCCCAGTACGGTATTATATCATACCTACCGTAGTCGTCCATATGAAGCATACTTCGTGATATTCATAGTGGTAATACCGTATTTTCAATCTTCACCGATCTTTCCAGTTCTAGTCATGGTTTCACGATCGATGTACTAGCTTATTGCTTGGCACTTGCGGCAGGAGTCTGCCCAACCTTCTTCTACAGCCTCCCTCCAGTGGAATAGACCCATATTCGTCGGTGCAGTATAGAAACGGTATTTCATCGCGTAGATTTGAATGGCAACAGAGGCAAAGAAGAAGGCTCGATAGCTATGTTACTCAATTCATATGCGTTGACTGTCAACCTACGTGATCAATCACAGACTCCTGTACCCTAGAGACGACAACAATTACTGCTCAGAGATCGACGAGGAATGGAACAGAGATAGCCGGATTCCGAAAAAAGAATTTAGTCTTCCCTAATTCGTACTGCCAGTGATATCCTTGTCTGACATCAACGGGCTAAGCTCTGTGTCATCCATCCCACATCCAAACCTTTCAACACTTCTTTGCATGGTGGAAATACTAAAGGCCATGTCTTCCGCCTTGTATACGCCAGATCCAGAAACAATAAAATTAGCACCTGCCTTGGCCACAATATCAATATTAGCCGGCTTGATTCCACCATCCACCTCAATATCAAGATCGGGGTGCATAGCACGAAGCGTCTTGACCTTTTCCATCATCGGCTCCATGAATGATTGTCCTCCCTTTCCGGGATATACCGTCATTATCAATGCCAGATCAATTTGATCGGCATATTTCAACATAGCACTAACAGGAGTATCAGGACTGATGCACATTCCGACCTTCATGTTCTTAGCCCTGATCATGTCAATCAATTCTTGCGTCTTTCCTCGGGGTTCCGTCGCCTCGTAATGAAAGGTATAACACAATAATTCGGGGCTGCTACCATGAGCCCTGGAGACCTTCTCGACCCAATTTTCAGGTTCCACTGTCATGAAGTGACAACTTAAGAAAACATCTGGAAAGTGTTGTCTTAAGGACTCGATAACATAGGGACCAAAGGAAATATTCTCTACAAAGTTTCCATCCATCACATCGAGATGAAGATATTTGGCACCGGCTACTAAAGCACGTTTCGCTTCATTTGCGAGGCACGCCATATCACAGTCAAGGACGGAAGGTCCAATTTTGGCAGGTCGAGTGTGGAAAGCCATGGATGATGGTTTTTTTTAGGTATGGGTGTGTTTGTGTCTTGGGAAGACTGTCTTACCAGAGGAAATGTGAGATAACTGTGAAGGAACAAACGCTCTTTCCTTTTTGATGTGGTTGGTGACGACTGTACCATGATCGAAACGAAAAAAACGAACGGATCGGAGTGAAGGTATGCCGACGCAAACGTGTCATCACAGTCAACCGGGCATGTGGAGGCGAGAAGAATCTTAGGTTTCATATGCATGTGTACATAGATACGTGTATATGAAATGACAGGTGACCATCGAACAAATTCCTGTGTATCGACCTCCCGCAAATACCGGCTTGTAGTTCCATTGGGCAAGAGTAGTCCAGTCTCTATGCTACATGATCAACCAACTCGATAGATCCAGGAACTCTATCATTAGCACAGAATCATGCGTACTTGTGCGGAATTATCTCTCCAAAAGTTACCTTCATTTGCCTCCTTTATCTTATAGTAGGCGGAGATTAGCCCCTCCCGACATTAATGCTTCAATTTCTTCCTCCGAAAAGATGGGTCGTCCAAAGTTCTTTGGAACTAGTGGAAGTTTTGGTACACCAGCAAGCTTCTTCTTCCACCCATCCTTACCCAGAAAGTGGATGGACGGAGAACGTGAGTGATCTGTTGACTTTGCCGCAACTGGTGGTGACACCTTGGGCGTCTTGCTTGGTGCTGGCGGCGATGCTACCGCTGGTTCTGCCACCGGTGTCGTCGTTTTCGTGACTGAAGGTTCATCTGCCTGAACTGTCGCTACTGCCTCTGTGTCAATCTCATACAAATTTGATCCCACTTCGACAGTGTCGTCGCTACGCCACAATAAAGAAAATCAAAAAGATAAGACCGGATCTTCGTACAACATCCAGCATCGACCGTGTATCCAGGCAACTTACACTGCGCCAAACTGCTGTGTGATAATCCCATCCATGACGGCTTTGATATCCACTGTCACCTTATCCGTTTCTACCAGAGCGACGACATCACCATCCTTCACTGCCTGTCCCACGCGGACCGTCCATTCTACTATAGTACCCTGAGAAGACAAATCATGAGTCACCTCTTTACAAGACTCGACAAGGACATCAAACCCGGCAGTATTTTTCTCCTACCTCCGTAATAGAATCTCCCATGGTAGGGACCTTCACAACCTTTTTCTCGAACAACGGGGATGATGCGGAAACAAACGCGCGCGTCGTGGCGAGGTTTAAAAGAGTTGAATTCGATGACTTTGATGCCATTCGAATCATCATTTGAGGTACCATACGTGATGCCATTTTCGCTGTCGTTACGTAGCAGCTCCTTGTTTCCCAGAAAGACAAAATTGGAGTTGTGATCACAGAGGCTAGAGGCATCAAGAAACGGAAGCGTCGTCATCGTCGCTCGTGGAGCAGACGGCAGTTGTCGATCTTCGCCTTTTTCTTGGTGCCTCCGCGCCAGTCCGAAGCCCGACAGGCTCGAATTTCCGGAATTCGGTATCTTTTGCTGGAGGAAATTCTCACATGCCACCATCTATCTCCTCACAGATATTGTACCAAACACTCAACTTCTCGGAATCGCGTCCAGCGTCCATCAATACCATAAAGCCAGAGGAACCGACGACCACAGTCATCAATGTATGTACAACGATGGACGACATAGCGATCATGGGTCTACGCATCTCGTCGTTGATTCTGCTTACCGTTGCACACGCTGGAATCAAATGGTGATTTCGGAACCGGCAGCACGAACGCGGATTTCTGGGCTTGTTTCCACACCCGAAGAGTTGACGAACTAGACGCACCTAATTTTATTTGTTGGTTTCGAAGAAAGTAAGGATCCAAGCGTATCCCTACTACTGTTCGGAATCTTTCTCGTTTAGTCAACCTCGTTGGGTTGGTCTCAGGCTCACTTGCGCCACCTGGGACAGTTGCCTTGATTATCTTTCCTCCACACCATATGAACACCGTGATTCTAGTTTACCACTGGATCGGCAGAATCCACAACTCTAAAAAACAATTGCGGCGTAGATGGAAAGGGAGTTGCGTTCAGCGAACGACGTAAGGATCACATCTACTAGATTTCGCATTAACCACTAGGAAGCTAACGGATTGACAAAATTAGCCATGTCGTCTCTGCCGACAGATTTGTAGATGGCCGCCAACTTCGGTCGTACTTTGCTCCAATTACTACCCGTCAACGCTGCTCGATCGAGTAGGTAGTTGGCTTCATCCAGTGCTGCCTGTTCTGGAGATTTCGAGGCTTGTGATCGAGGATCCTCGTCTCGTTCATGTTCTCGAATCTTTTCGTACATCATTTGAAGTTTTGCCATGATCTCCTCATCCGAGTCAGACTCATCCGCAAGTTGACCGAGTGTCGCCACCTGTCTGAAATCGTCAACCGACAAACCAATCGATGGCAAGGGCATCCGAAGACACATTCTCGCCGCATCTCGAGCTTCCTCTTTACGATTTGGGAAGGAAGATAAAAGTTTGGCATAAAATAGGAACGTCGAAGCAAATCCAGAGATCTTGTTACTCGATGCCTCCGCAGAGATCAAAGCTGACGACTCGTCGTTCTTTGCCGCATGGCCCATCGCTAGGGTTTCATAGATATCCGCAAACGGTCCTACCTTCAGAAGAACAAACTTATCCACGCCATATCTAGAAAACGACACCGTAAGTGTGAAGTACTAAATACGACACATGCATGCCCAATAGTCCGATCTTACCCGAGTTTTGCTACTGATCCAGGAACATAGGGTTCCGTTCCCTTTACAAGGCCATTGTTGTAGATATCAATCAAGTCCTTGTTTTCTCCTGAAAAGTCGCATTCGCAAATGATGCGTCTCATCATGTTCTCACTGTTCATGGACAATAGCTTCATCCCCGGTCCGCCCACGGTTGCTTCAACGATCGGCCATGGAGCCGACGACGAGTTCTCATACCACTGACTAGCATCATCTGCAAATGCTCTTCGTAAGGCACAGACCACATTTCCAGTCTTCTTCGATCGTGCTAGAGGGTAAAGTTGTGGGTGCAAATTCATGAACTCGTCCATCCCCATGAGTGTCGACACAAGCTCTGGAGTATCATCATTCTCATCTGATTCAAGAAAGACGGGGACCAGATCCCCCTTCTCAGAACACCCCTCACTTCCAGGTGCCCCATGCCGTGCCAATAGGGACTGTAATGTATTCACTCGAGACACTCCAGAGTTGACTTCGGCCAATGAAACCGAAAACAATCGCGAAGATGGTAGCCGGGAAGTCCTACTAATCTGAGCCACGAACGCAAGCGATACGCGGTGGAGGGACAACGAAGCAAGCAAAAGGCTCATCTTCATCATGGCCGATTCCAAGTACCAACGGGACTACCGCGACGACCGATGATCCCACTCCAAACAGCTGAAATGATTGCTGTTCACACAGTTGCAACCTTTCCATCTGCTCCAACCCCATGCTCACGTCGGCCGATGAAGATGACGTCCCATGGTGGCTAGATCTGGGTTATGAGTCCAACTCAAGCTCTTTTGGCGCGTTCTTCTGCCGCCACTGTAGCTCCCAGAAAACCATCACAATGGTCGATGACCAAGAACAAACCGCTTACAAAGCTGAAGAAATGGTCAGATTACTGTGTACGCTAACGAGTCTGTGTTCCTACGGCGGCCCAGTGTTACAAAGAACTTCCTCCAGTTTTTGTTCAAGACGGTTCTCCATAGCTTCAAGACATCTCTCCATGCCAACCATGACGGACGGTTTAGAACAAGCGCAACAGAAAACTTTAAACGATGAAGAAAATCTCCAGACCTGGCTGATTGTTGGCGATGGTGATCTTTCCTATGGCGCTATGGTATCTGAAGAGCTTTCCGGTAGTTCATTTGTCCGGCTAATCGCATCGGTTCTGGAAGAGGAGGAGGTGCACAATCAAGTGTATGAAAGATCCAAAGAAAACACAGAATGTATTACGTCACACCCGTTACATGAGGCAAGGTTTGGCATCGATGCGACGGATCTACTATCCTTCTTCCCAGACATTAAATTCGATATAATAGAGTTCAATTTCCCTCATTGGCGGGGTAAAACGAATAACAAACGAAATCGACAACTTGTCGATGCATTTCTCAAGAGTGCGACTTCGGTGTTGAAACGAAATGGAGAGATTCGAGTTGCACTATGTCATGGACAGGGTGGTTTGCCATCACAGGATCTACAAGAGTGGAGACAGAGTTGGATGCCTGCCATCTATGCGGCAGAACACGGTCTCCTCCTCAGTCGGTTAGAACCATATGAACCCATCTACGGTCTAAGTTCCCATCGAGGGGTCGATCGAGCTTTTTATGTCGGAAAGGATCCTCAAAAGTATTACTTTCGTTTTCCAAATGGTGAATCAGTCCCTCAAGAGATTCAAATGAGTTGCCGGCATGAATTACGGATAATGCTTCACTCTGATAAAGTCGAAGCATCGTCGTTGTCACAAGATCAGATTATAGAAGGTCAGGCAGTCTTCGAGTTGGGGAATGAATTTATTCCAGAAGGTATCCGATTTGAAATACCAGCACGACACTTGATGAAACCATATTGGACAGAAGGTGACGATGTTCCGTTGGCTGTCTTTTTGCTGAATTATAGTGGTGAAAGTATGCCATTGACTAGAATGGAAGCCGACGGATTTCGTGAGACGATAGAACAAGAAATCACACGACGATGGGGACTTGAAATCGCCAAAGCTGGCCGTCTAGTCAGTCGACCCTATCCATCCCCCCTACTACCGAAGCTAATCAAAACATATGGATATGAATGAAAACAAGGCATTACTAGCTAAAAGTACACAGCCTTAAAACCATAGCAAGGAATGGGGGGGGGGAGCCGGGGGACTACCGAAAGGCCGCCAAGCGAGCATCTTCCAGTTGATGGGCAGCATCCTTATGCATGCATTCGTACATTTTTTCGAAGGGTGGTGGTGATACAATCTTATTCGGGCCACTCAACAGGCGGATCTTTTCACGCGTGAGGGGATCGATTACCTTGGAGATGGCATTCCAGACCCAAGTAAAGGATGGTGGGACCGGATACAAAAGACATTTATACAGCCGTTCCGGAAAGAGAGAAAGAAGCAATGTAGTCGTTTGTTGCATGAAGGGAATTAACCGAACTGCATGTGTATTAGGCCAACCTTGTCCTGCCCGGACATCCATACAGACGACGATCCGTTCCTCCCCCTCTCGATCCAAAAGTAGATTCAGGTACAGTGCGACCGCCAAAGCATACGTCGATGATTTCGCTAGCGTGATGTCCATCTGGGCTGGCATTATCTGCACGAGTCGATAGCCGTCCTTATCAACAAGAGGTTTAGTAGGATTTCCTGGTTGTCGATGCGTCCGAATCACCCTAGGTAACGGACGAGAGCAAGATTCTCCTCCAGCTTTCAAGGCGACTTGACATGCTTCATTCCAGATATCCAAATCACTATCATCCGTCACTGGTCTGACTATTTTGTACTCTATAGATAGGTCATTATGCTTTTGATGCCATTGAAGGTAATTCTGAAGCATTTTCGTGGCGGCAGAGAGATTCCCTTCCCTCGCCTTGAGAAATCGTTTTCGTTCGGCTGAGGTTGAGGATGGGCAATTCTTTGCAAGGGCATCATCCGGCACTATCGTATCATCTAAAGAGGTCATTGCCGTATCGGATGTAGTCACTGAAGATCCTGATCCCTCCATTATCTTCCGTTGTCCACGAGGTTTCTTTATGGACCGTTCGAGATTCTCCCGATTCTGAT